>Ga0209071_1001097_pt1 | contig 11532 bp, 11 predicted proteins | sample CoawatmetaG10DNA_2_FD_187513 | JGI IMG/M metagenome (GOLD analysis project Ga0209071, IMG submission 187513) | Marine microbial communities from the West Antarctic Peninsula - Coastal water metaG108-DNA (SPAdes) (version 2) | ecosystem: Environmental > Aquatic > Marine > Coastal ... | reverse complement strand
AATGCAGGTACCCATAGAATTCGCTAGCTGTTAGACTGCTCGGCTACAATGTCCCAGTAGCTCAGCTGGATAGAGCAGCCGCCTCCTAAGCGGCAGGCCGGAGGTTCGACTCCTCTCTGGGACGCCACTCCCCCTTCTCCCCTAGTATCATCCAAGTCTTTCTGCGCCTAAAATTCCTTGAAAAGCCCGTAATATGGGTATACTCTATTCCCATGCGGTTATTTTCGGTATCACCAAAGCCTACATTCTTTGGTACATAGGTTGGTACACAGATTAGCAAAAAACAACCTGTGTACCAAAAAACGGCCTAACCTATAAAAATCTGTGTACCAAAAACCTACGCTTAAGGTACATAAACACACTGGGGAGCAACATGCCAAAAATAGTAACACCTTTAACAAACACCCAGTGTAAGCATGCCAAGGCAAAGGACAAGGAGTTCACACTATCGCATGGTGGAGGCATGGGTTTACGTATAATGCCTAGCGGAAGAAAAGAATGGTTATTTAGGTACACAAAGCCCTACACCAAAACTAGAACAGCAATACAGCTTGGCATTTACCCAGCTACCAGCATTAAGCAAGCTCAAGATAAGCGAGATAAATGCCTTGAATTAATTGCCGATAACAAAGACCCACTAAGCGTTCGCATTGAAAAAGACCACAAAACCGAACTACAAAAAGACAACACGTTTAAGTATGTATCGGAACAATGGATGGACGACAAAAAGCGAAAGGCAAAGGTAAGCCCTGAGACAGCCAAGGATATTTGGAACTCACTGGAAAACCATATTTTCCCCAAGCTAGGCAAACGTCCAATTGATGAACTCAAACCAAAGATGGTGGCCGACGTAATTAAGCCCCTTGAGGCCAAAGGATCTCTTGAGCTAGTTAAGCGCCTATGCCAGCGTATTAATGAAGTTATGGCGTTTGCCCTTAATGAGGAAATTATCACGGACAACCCCCTAGCCCATATCAAGGGAAAGTTCAAAACCCCCACCACCACGCACAACCCATCATTAGAACCTAAAGACTTACCAATCTTAATGGCGGCAATCACTGGCGCAAACATGGCGATACCTACTCGACTGTTGATTGAATGGCAGTTACACACGATGGTAAGGCCAAACGAAGCGGTAGGAACCAAATGGGGCGAAATAGACCTAGAGAACAAGGTATGGACAGTACCCAAAGACCGCATGAAGAAAGTCGGCACCAACAAGCAGTGGGAAGAGCGCAAAGATCATGTGATCCCCCTTACTAACCATACTATAAGCCTACTCCACCAAATGAAGCCATTCAGTGGCCACCTAGAGTATGTATTTCCTAATCAACGTGACCGTCATGAAAAGGCTGGGCCAGACTCAGCAAACAACGCTTTAAAGAGAGCGGGACTAAAAGGTAAGCAAACAGCCCACGGCATGCGGACAATGGCCAGTAGCACCTTGAATGAAGAACAGTTCAACCCTGATGTTATTGAAGCAGCTCTGTACCACTTAGACCCTAACGAGCAAAGGCGCACGTATAACCGTACTGATTACTTTAAGCAAAGACGCGTAATGATGGAATGGTGGAGCAACCGAATAGAACAAGCTATCAACGGTACGATGGAAGAAACCGAAGGTAACAAAGGCTTACGGGCCGTTAGCTAACCAGCTTTACTATGTCTAGGCTAATTACCGAAAAGGCGGCATACCTACCCGCTCTGGCATAGTATCTTTTTTGTAGGCCGCAGAGGTGCGAGATGGAAACACGCATAAGGGAAACGTTAATAAACTGGGCGAAGTTTAAAGATCAAGTGCCTGTGAATAATTCAGACGAAGATCCACTCTATAGGCAGAAGCTTACCTTATTATTTACGGGCCAAGAATCGTTAAATAATAGCACTTACAAAGAATGGTCAAAAGACGTACAGAGTCGACTTCAGGCTATTGAGAGCAGCGACTACTCCTTTACTCAAGGAGAGTGTTTAGCAGGGCTAATTGTCGGCATGGTTGAAGACCATCTTTGTATTGAAAGCTGGGAGGACGATAGAGTAACAAACCAGCAGTGGCTGGCGTTTAAGGCAATGTGGCATGCCATTGAGTCATTAACCACCTTTAGCTCTAAGGATTTACTAGAGACTCTTGATGGTGTTTCCATACGTGATAGGAAGCCTTCCCACCGGCAGATCATAGAGTCTGTCGAGTTAATTGAAAAGCACTATTTGTCGGCGATGAAGGGTTCTGTTGAAGGCGACATCTCTCCCCTTCTTGATTTATGCGACGCAACTTTTACGACCTTACTTCACGCCAAGCAAGTCTCCACAGTAATGGCTAAGGGAGCGGGGCCAAGAAAAGCTGCTCTAAAAAGGAACAAACCATACAGGGACACAGAAAAGTACGCAATATCACTCTATGAGAGAAAAAATCAAGGCAAAGAATGGAATAGCATGCTCGACGCGGTCAACGTAATTGAGTTCAGGGTGATGGAGTATGGAAAAAAAGTTGGCGTGCATTGGACTACCAAGATTCAGGCTAACAAACTCATTTATTCATGGATACTGGCTCACAACAAAAACAAATAAGACTCTAGTGCGCGCACTAAGATACTACTGCGCGCACTCGGTCTATTGCAGATTAAATCAATTACTTATATTCCTCTAGCGAGCCGTCATAAGACGCGCTGGCACTTAGCTAAAATTTAGAGGAAGACATGATGATTGTATTTGATAGCCCATACCAAACCCGCCAGCAAATCGAAAAACTACTGCACATTTCACGTTCCACCATATATCGCTGGATTAAAGAAGGTAAATTTCCTCCCCAAATTCGATTTGGCGCCAATATGGTGAGGTGGAAAACCTCACACCTTGAGACATGGATGGTGGATAGAGAATCTACTAATCGTGGAGGTGACTCTGATGCGCAATCATAATCCTGTAAAGCGTTTCTTTGCCCTTCCACCTAGCCGTAAGAGGGCAATTGAGGCTAAGTGTGCCGAATGTATGGGTTGCACCGAAGACCATCTAGAAGAAGGGTTTAAGAGGGAAATTCGTAACTGCACTGCACCACACTGCCCATTGTATCCATTAAGGCCTTATCAGGTAATTGAAAATATTCCACCAAAGTAATTATCAGCAGAAGAGCGGGTGAAGCTACGGCTGGCTTCATCCGCTCTTGTTGCGACTTGGTAGGTGTTTCATATTATCTTATAGCAGGCCCAATAATGATTACGACAAGTCAAAGCCCATACGTAATAGGCGAGCGCTCGTATTGCATCAACACTAGCAATAACAAGTACGCATGTTACACAGACATTCTAAACACTATGCATGGTCAAATGCAGGCAATGCTAAGCCACCATAACAAAGTAATCGTTGTACGTGTCGACCTTCACTGTGACAAATACACACCATGCAACACTGAGCTGTCTAGGCTGATGGATAAGGTGCGTAAGCGGCTCTACAGCCACTACAAATGCACGCGCTTTGGTTACCTATGGGTACGTGAGCAGGAGCGATCAAAGAGCCAGCATTATCATGTAATGCTCATAATCGATGCTAATAAGATACAGCATCCTTCAGCGCTGTTGGGTTGGTTGCAGGAACGTTGGTCTGTTAGGGGGCATGCTAGACCATACGTACCAAAGAACTGCTTCTATAAAGTACATCGTGGCGATGACGATGCATTTGCGGAAGCATTTTACAGATGCTCTTACTTGGCTAAAGTTCGAGGCAAGGGCTACGGTGACTCGTTTGCTAATAACTACTCTGGTAGTCGAGTAAGGGTGAAGGCAAGGTTTGCTGACCACTATAAGATTCAATCTGATTTTTAGCCTTGCAGCAGATTCTAAGCAGAGCTAGTGAGTATTGGTAGCGTTATAGTGCTGGATGAGCGAACGCAGCCCACAGCATGGCTACAAGGTGCTTAATCGATGTTGGAAGAAGTGTGACGTGAGGTAGGACGATAGCTAAAGCAGTAAGCATTTTACAGATACTGAGAAATAACCAAGAAGCGATGCTATGGCGACTGGCGTTCTAAGCAGTCGAGCGCAGTTGGGCAGGATGCCCCCATGATCAGTTATGAGCGTTAGCGATACGGTGATTGGTGGTCAAAATAATCAGAGGGAGTTAGCTACACCTCCCTGAAGCTGCTTTCTCGTTATCCAATCAATCAAATCCTTGTAAGCCAGAGCGGGGCCAAACTTTTCGGCCTCGACAGATTGCTCAGCTTTCCCTAACAACAGACCCTCGGACGGCGATAGCGGGAAACTAATGCTGGGCTTACCCTTAAGTGCAGCTGATGTTTGAGTAGCCACATACCTAGCGCTTGCTGAAAATCCATGCACGCCATCTAGATCTGATGGAGTGAATAAGTTCCTCCCCAAATTCAGATAGGGGGCATCAGATAATGCAAGGTGATATAAAGTAGGAAATATATCTTTGTGTGATGCAATTTGATCTTCATTAAGTTTATGTACAGGCTTATATCTAGTAGGCACATAGAGGTAGAGTGGCACACTTACATTAAGTAAAGCCGAGCCTTCAAAACCACTTAACCCCCTCATACCATGATCTCCCGTAGCTGCGATAATGGTATTTCTGCCCTTCGAACTAGCCTTCACATCCCTTATAAAGCCACCCAAATGGTGATTGGTGTATTTATAGGTAATCAGGGACTCTAACGGCAAGCCCCCTATCTTATTTTGTAAGGTGGGTACTCCTTCGATAAATACATCTGCAAAAGATGTTGGCACTTTATAGGGGGGATGATTAGTTGTTGTAAGCGTAACAACAAACAGTGGACCTTCATCTTGATTATGCTCGCGGACAAGTTTCGAAGCATAGTCGTACATATACTCATCTTCACCACCCCAAGTATTGGTTGGCATTTCAGGGTAGAGCTGCAATAGTTGATGGGCGCCTACAAATTCATCAAAACCCTGATTTAAGAAAAAATTAGATCGATACCGAATACCCTCATAGCCGGTAAATACAAACACTGTCTTATAACCCGCACGTTGAAAAACTTTGGCCGCAGCAGACTCTAAAGACACCTGCTTGTATTTAGATTGAGTGACGGTAGGGTAATTGATATTACCCAGTAAACGAATGAGCGTGCTTTGAGTATCATTGTGTTCAGGTAAGAAGTTTTTAAGCCACATATCTTCTTTTAAATGGATACCCAGCTCACCCACCAGATCAACACCCTCATTAAAGCGAGGCAACAAAGGCTCTGTGCCTAAGCTCTCTACAAGGTGTAACACCACATTGGGTGGACTATCGGCCAGCAATGCCAAGGGAGGTGTTTGAGTAAATAGCTGTGGCCACAAAGCCCCATCTTCAGCTTTGTGGCCAAAAAACTGTTGGTATAATACCTTGCCCTCAGCGTCATCCGCTGGCATTAAATCCTGAGAGTCGATGAATTCTAAAACGGCATAATACACCGACAAAGCACCATTAGGCACAGCGTTATTAAAGCTTGGCGTAGCAGAAACTATTAAATGCTTGTGGGACAAAGGAAAGTTGCCAACGCTACCACGACCTAAAGCGACGACCAAAAAGAAGGACAGTATAATAACCAACAGTGATGGTAAAAAACCGATAGAAGGCGCCACCCAAAACCCTGACATCCAACGAGCTAGATATTTTAACATATAGACGCAAACAAACGCAGCAATCAAGCCAGCAAACAGATAAACCCAAACACTCCCAGAACCCCAAACAGACTCGGCAATCTCATGCTTGTCGTATGCTAAACCTTCGATAGCAAAGGCATTAAATGGTGTATCAAAAAAGGCAATATAACCTTGGTTAGCCACGGTTAAAACTAAGATACTGGTAGATATAAATACCCCCCAATAAAAACCCATTGACACTAGCCATTGACCAATGCGCTGGGGCAGCACTATCGCAATCATAGACAATAAATATACTGGGAAAAACAAACGTATTACCGTAGCTGCATCAAACCTAAGGCCTTGCCACAGCACTAACCAAAAGTTTGCATCCTTAACTACCCAAAATCCTTCATTAAAATAGACCAATGAAAAAAGTCTAACACAAGCCACTAGGGCGCTAACGCAACACGTAAGCAACAATAACCACAAGACTTGCCTAGCATAAGGGCCAAAGCCAAAAATAAATCTACTACTAATCATATTGCCGTCGATTCTAATTGTTAAGCTGCTCTAAAACTAAAATGGGAGTTACCAAGAAGATGTTTGAGCGTGATATAAATAACCCAGCTGATATAGGTTAACCAATATGGGTAAGTCGAAGAGTGCAAGTCTAACATTTTAACTTCCTTCACAACTTAATTTTAATAGCATCAGTTTGGCGTTTTATTAGTCAAGGTAGATTGGCATCTCTTCATAGAAATGCCTCATGTCGTCGCAGTCTGATTTACTTAACCGCTGAAGTAGACTCAGTCTTGCAGTCAGAATATGTTAAAATAAACCTACTGTGGCTAAGGCACAGGCGCAGTAGCAAGTTTATCAAAAGGAAATCAACATGGCATCACATGGCGGCATGAGAGAAGGTTCAGGTAGGCCTGTAGGAGCTGGTAATAAGGCAACCTCGGAGCTTAAGCTGAACCTGTCTGAGTTGGCTAGGGAATATACTATTGACGCCTTGGATGCGTTGGTAGATGTCATGAAGTCAGGGAAGAGCGATTCAGCTAGGATTGCAGCCGCTACTGCGATACTTGATCGGGGGTATGGTAGACCAACAACGGCTCAAGTAAATAACTTAATTGGCCATGAAATTACAGCGTTTGAGGTTGTGGCTGATTATTAAGCAGGAAAAGCCACTCTATTTCCCACTAAGATAAAACTTTAATTTAACTAGACAGATTGCGTTATTGGTACACAGGTTGGTACATAAATCGCCTAGTTAAAACATATAGCCACTAACTATAAGTATTACAGACCTAGATAAGCCGTCTCTCTTGGACGCCACTCCACCCCATTTTAGCCAGATAAATGTTCAGCTATGCCGTCGATAGATGAACATTAAAACTCTGGATACCTTTAAAAAACCTAGGTCTCTTGAATTTGTAGACGCTCCAGTCGAATGCGAAAACATCATTAAATAACCATAGAAAAAAGTGTCTTTGGGCACTTGTTCAGAAACTGAACACCAAAAGATAGATGTTTGATATTTTGATTAGCTAATCTGATTAGTAAGTCATACTAATTTTTGACGGGGCGTGGCGTTAGGACAGCAAATCCTGAAATATCAACTAAACTTACGCGGCGATTAACCAAAAATTGGCGCTATGAACACACCAATAAAAAGCCAACTTTCAGACATTCGCACAATGATTCTATGTGAGTTTCCCCCTGCCTATTGAAGAGTGTGGCCGCTTTATTATGATGGTGACGGCGTAATAGAAACGTTTGAAGGAGCTTACGTATGGCAGGAGTCGTTCAATGTGCTAATAGTCATAGAGTGAGCTCACCTGTTAACCCCCTGATACTAAGTTAATAAAATCGCACCATTTTTCACTGTTATCAAGGGCAGAGCACATTTAGACCAGTGCGCTGAATCATTGAGGCAAGCTAACCCAGACTCCTCCCTAGACTCTATAAAAAATCATAGTTAATTTATACTTATTTTAAAGTGTGCGCGTAATAAGTAATTTATAGTCTATTCTTAAATTTAATTGATTCACCTATGTTTTTTATGCCCAGATCTTTTGGGCTTTTTTTCTTCTTTTACTTCAACTTTTACTATGGTGACTAAGGTGATAAAAAAAACCTAGGACAAGCTTACGTTTGCTATCCTGTCGTCCAATATGCTGGTAGTCATAAAGTGAATTCGCTGGTTAACCTCCTTGGTTCCACATTACTGAGAATGTGTTGTATGTCACCTTTTTATTTTCAGCAGCCTATAGGGATTTAAAATTGGGAATGAGTTCACTCCACTTGCAGCCTACCCCAAAACTTCCTTGCTTTTTCATTAATTTAACTCATGTTGGGAGTGTGAATTCTCCCAGGCCTTGAGAACACGTTATTTTAAACACACCATGGCGGTATGGCCATTTTAAAGTAGACGTCAGCGAATGGTTAAAGTACCAAAAATAGGGGCTTAAGTCGTCGGCTTTAATAACACCACAGCTTATCGAAACTACTATTTACATAGCTAACGCTAGCAATACAAGAGGCTACTTAGTATTATGCCGCTGGGCGATTTCGTCGAAAGAAATCACTTCGGGAAAATGGTGCGTGTACTCTTTAGAGCACAATTCCATTGCTGCCCCCGCAACGGTAAGTTGGCACCATGCCTAAACGAGTCCGGACACCGGCCCACCCCTACCTAAACCATCTATTTAATCGTGCGGGTGAGCACGTGGAGAAATTATATGAGTACAAGTAATACAATCGAAACCAATAGCTTGGCGCCTAGCTTATCTCAAGCCGGTACAAGTTATATTGGCGTCCTAATTTTGGGCGTTCTAATACTTACAGCCGTTGGCTTTGCCCCGATGGACGAAGCACATAACGCGGCGCACGACACTCGCCACTCTTTTGCTTTTCCGTGCCATTAACAGCGAGGTCTGCACATGTTTAAATCATTAGTATTTTCCGCACTAAGCGTAGCCTTTGTCGCTGGCTTAGTTTTAACCGCCATGCAAAACTGGCAAGTAACTCCTATTATCTTAGCCGCTGAAGTCTACGAAATTCCCGATGTGGCAGTAGCCACTGATGGCCATGCTCATGACCATGGTGCCGAAGCATGGGGGCCAGAGGATGGGTTTGAACGAGCAGCTTATAGCACATTGTCCAATGTATTAGCCGCTTTTGGCTTTGGCTTGATATTGATTGCAGCAATGAAATGGGCAAACACTCATCGCAATTTGAAAATTAATATACGCACGGGCATTGCCGCTGGAGTTGCAGGCTATCTAACCTTCTTTTTCATTCCAAGTCTTGGTCTACCGCCAGAAATACCAGGAATGGAGGCGGCCGTATTGGAGGGACGCCAATCTTGGTGGCTTATGTCTGTTGTAACTTCTTTGGCCGGTTTTTATGTGCTATTTTTCATGTCTGGTTTTAGCCGCGTTTACGCGGTGCTCCTATTTGCGTTGCCATGGATAATCGGCGCACCTCAACCTGAAGCACACGGCTTTAGCCACCCAGATGCTGTCGCTCTCGAAGCGCTTCAGCGCTTAGCGAGTCAATTCATTACGGCTACTCATGTAACCAACAGTATATTTTGGCTAGTACTTGGAGGATTGACTGCGTTTGTCCTTAAGCGTTCGTCGCACGAATAAACGCAGAAAGGTCAGCTGGTATTCTAAGCATACTTCATTCCGAAGATAAGCCTAAGTACTAACGCATAGCCCACAACCAATCCTCAAAGCCAAATGTAATAACGGCTTTGAGGCTTTATGACCTAAAGCACCGCCATAACAACTAAACGAAAGGTCTGGCAGGCAAGCCCACACACTAGGCACAAGACGCAGAATAGGCACAATTAGCAAGCGTTACTCATTCGCCAAAAGTAATCATCATGCGTAACCTGAATAACAGCGAGTTTTATTCTCTATACTTTACACCTGGAAATACACAAAGCATCTCGAACAACAAATTAGCCGCCGTCAGCGCTGTATTTCCTGTCGTATCATAAGCTGGCGCTACTTCAACTAAATCTCCACCCACGACATCAAGCCCACGACAACCACGAATAATCTCCAGCCCTTGGTGAATTGACAGACCACCAATTTCTGGCGTGCCTGTGCCAGCTGCATACGCCGGATCAAGTCCATCAATATCAAAGGTAATATAAACTGGCCCTTTGCCTAGTTGTTCACGCACTTCAGCCATTAAAGGTTTAAGTGATTGATACCAACAATCCTCAGCTGGAACGACCCGCACACCCTGCTCTCGGGGCCAATCAAAATCATCTGCTTCGTATCCAGTAGCGCGAAGGCCAATTTGCACCATGCGTTTGGGGTCGACCAAATTTTCTTCAATGGCCCTTCGAAATGGTGTGCCGTGGGCAATACGCTCACCAAACATAGTGTCATTAATGTCGGCATGGGCGTCCACGTGGACAATCCCAACAGGGCCATACTTTTTCGCAATTGAGCGCAAAATGGGTAGAGCAATTGTATGGTCACCACCCATAGTGAGTGGTCTACAATCCTGTACGAGAATGTCATCGTAGGCTGACTCAATAATGACCATCGACTTTTCTAAGTTAAACGTGTTGATGGCAACGTCACCAATATCGGCCACTTGTAAAGAATCAAACGGCGCAGCACGGGTTGCCATATTGTAGGGACGAATTAAGCACGATTCACAGCGAATTTGCCGTGGGCCAAACCTTGCACCTGAGCGATTTGATGTGCCAATATCGAAGGGCACACCGACAAAAGCAACATCAAGGCCCTGTGCATTGGGTACATGAGGTAATCGCATCATCGTAGCGATACCGCCAAAACGAGGCATATCGTTTCCACCTAATGGTTGATTGAATTTCTTTTTCATAACAATACCTTCTTATTTTTTTTACTATCAAGCAAATTGTGAATAAGGCTAAGGTGACATTCAGCGTCAAAACTTTATAAGTGCCCAGTTTAATAGACACTCTAATTGGTTACAATATAACGTAATATAGGCTAAATACGGCTTTCGAAAGACACACAAGAATTCAAGATCATTACCCTCCCACACATGAAGATAAAACACTTAATTTAAGTCGATGAATTGCATTTTTTTGATATTCAAGTTGGTACCTAGTCACTATTGTATATACACTAAAACCAATATAAATAAATATTTCAAAGTTAGAAATGCTGTCTCTCTGGGCTGCCACTAAGCCTATGCTAGGCCCACTTTCTGTATGGCATAAGGACCTATAGCAGGTTATTTCTTAGGCAATAACCACCTGCGATGTTTCACTTTAAGTGGTCGCTAACACAGCCATAGGTTCGAAAATATATGGCTCCCAAGCATACAGTACCAATAAAAAACATTTAGTAAGAGAAGCAAAAACCGTTGCGGTCTGGGGTTTCAGTTACAGAATTTTCTGGACAAAGTGCGCCTGAAATCCTCGTTCGGCAGAATGGGCCGGGATTATTAACACAGCTAGCTGAATCTAAGTAGTTGCCTATAGCGTTCAGCCAGGACGGCTCACCAGGGTTACCATGAGGTTTATGGCAGCCAAAAAAACCATTATGCCATCCTTCATTACATGCCCCTTCGTTTGGGGCGCCGTTGGAATTAGCTAGGGGGGCTATTAATACCAAAGCTATACATAAGCCTTTGAATTTTTTCAACATAACTCTCCTTGTTAAAGTGAATGCCTAAGAATAGCAGTAAATGGTGCGGCCTGCCTGCAACCTTCTACCTTTGTCGCTTGAACATGGGCCAAAGTTAGGTTCCCAAACTCAAACCCTATGCCCTTTTTTGATGATGCATTTAAAAATAGCAAAGAAATTACATTTTGCTTGATAATCACCGAATATAATAAATAAAGGCTCGGGTTAAACAGTTTTATCTACGACTCAGTGCCTTATTTAGAGAGTCACGTAATAGCTCCACA
>Ga0209071_1001086_pt1 | contig 11613 bp, 10 predicted proteins | sample CoawatmetaG10DNA_2_FD_187513 | JGI IMG/M metagenome (GOLD analysis project Ga0209071, IMG submission 187513) | Marine microbial communities from the West Antarctic Peninsula - Coastal water metaG108-DNA (SPAdes) (version 2) | ecosystem: Environmental > Aquatic > Marine > Coastal ... | reverse complement strand
CATAATGGAGAGGACTGTGTGCATAGTCGAAATCTAATCGGCCACCATAATCTTCTATTCCTGAGCGGTAGAGGGCTGCAAAATTTTCTGACTGTTGTCCAGTTGTATCAGGGAAGTTAGGTTGATAGGAGCTTTCGTTGATGATCCTTGTGTTGAAATTGTACAGAGATCTTGTCGCTATGGCGTTAGAGAAAAGTTTTGGAGACCATTGATGGTTCCAGCGTGCCGCGGTTATGGAGTTTTGCCAGTCAAGTCCAAAGTCAATTTTGTTTGAATTTTGAACAGAGGATTCTTCACTCTTCACTCCAAAATCATCTTTACCCTGGAAATGACTTAAGTAGAGTCGATCATTCTTACCTACTTTATAATTCACCTTCGCATTCATATCATAGAAGTAGTAGGTAGGAGATGTGCTAAAATCAGGGTCTTGTGAGTTTATGTTAGCCAGAAAAGGCTTTGCCAAAAGATCTAAATAGGTACGTCGCCCGGAAACCATAAACGATGCCTTATCCTTAATGAGTGGACCCTCTAAAGTTAATTTTGAAGCGATAATGGATGCAGTGGCGTCCCCATGAAACTCACGGAGATTACCTTCCTTCATATTAATCTCTAAAACAGACGATAACCTTCCACCGTAACGCGCAGGAAATCCCCCTTTCGTTAAACTGACGTTTGAAATAGCATCCGCGTTAAAGACAGAAAAGAAACCGAAAAGATGGTTCACGTTGTACAAGGGAACACCATCTAATAAAATAAGATTTTGATCCGGAGATCCACCACGAACGTAAAGCCCAGAAGTTCCTTCACCACCACTTTGAACTCCGGGGAGAAGTTGAAGAGTTTTCATGATGTCTACTTCGCCGAATATAGCAGGAAGCGACTTAAGCTGCTTAATGGGTACTTCTATTTTTGACATCTGAACTTGCTCTTGGATCCTTGATCCCTCTGAGGCAACTACATCTACTTCGTTCAGCATGTTCTCGGAAGCAATCATTTCGAAATTGGAACTAATATTTTGACTAAGGTTAACTTCAAAATCCTGATTCGCATACCCCAAATACGTTAGACGCAGAACGTGTTTACCTTCTGGAAGTGTAAAGGAATAGAAGCCGTACACATTCGTGGCTGTACCTAGCTTAAGTTCAGGCGACCAAAGATTAACACCGATCAGTGCTTCTCCAGTTTTTGAATCAGAAACATAGCCACTGATGGTCTTCGTTTGTGCAAAACTTAATGTCCCAGACACACAAAATAGTGCGAGTAAAAGATTTTTCATAATGGAGTTTAAGTGCGAAGCTTTAGGGTTCGCTTATATCTTGGTTGACCGCTGATCTGCATAAATCATACCATAATTACCTTAAAAGGGTAGGATACGATGGGCTCCAAAAGGTTTGAATTCTCCAAACCCTAATTGCTCCGCGGTTAAGGTGGTGAACTGACTCTCAGGAATACAGCCAATAAGCTCACTAGATGGAGCATCACAGTTGAATTCCTGAGCCAATTCTGCAACCCGCAAAAAAACATCACAGACTCCTACTATATCAGGCTTAGTTAGATTACAGCTTACTTGGACGATATCCCGATCGGGAAGATGCCATCCTATGGATTTGACCCCTTGAAGCCCACCGTCGCGCTCTCGGATTAATCCTGCTATTTTCTTTGCGATGGGCAACAACTGTGCTGCAGGCAAGCCCGATAAGTTGACATTGTAGGCAACCATTAACGGCCTAATTCCTATGGCAGTAGCTCCATATTGCTCTACAGATGAATTATAGGTCACTGGACCGAAATCAGGAAGTTCACCGCGGATTAAGCGCTCGCGTAAGCCTTCGTATTGTCCGTGGCGTATGTATGACAAATCTTTTTGTCTGACGTTGCGCGCAAGACCTTCATAGCCATAGAGGGCTACTTTGAACTCTTGTGCTATTTGCGATGCAAAAATTATAGTGCGATTCTTAAAGTCCTTTGCGAAATGCGGATCATCTAACAGGACAAAGGGGCACACATCTACAGCTCCCATTCGTGGATGTACACCAGTATGTTTACGCATATCTACATGCGACAGCGTAAGCTTGAATAGGATCCTAGTCGCTTGAAAAACCTCTTTCACTGGTCCAGTGTACGTAAAAACAGTTCTGTTTGCACTGTGCCCAGGATCTACAAAATGTAAGACAACACCAGAGACCGCTTCAATACCTTTTGAAATTAGGCGCAGCAAGACGGGATCCGTGGAGGAAATATTAGGGATACATTCGATGCGGTAGTTTTCTGACATTATTCGCTAAAGATGTGTGCTTTAACAAAATCGGAAACTAACAATGCCAATCCACGGCCTACTTGTGCAAATTCTTGCTCATTCGTTACACGTCCCTCACATAGGTGAAAATAATGTGGTGAAAAATCTAATGCGTAAATCATTTTTCGCACTTGGTCCAAAGAAAATCCACTGATGCTCTGTGCACTCGAGGGAAAATTGGCCATCACATCTACATCTAACTCTAAGCCATAATGTTTGCCAAGGTGATCACCAATACGCACAAACACCTCTTCGAGTTGCTCTTCACCGGACATTAAATCCTCGTAACTGGCTAAATCTATGTTATCATGATCCTCGATTCTTTGCCAAATATGCTCTGCGGTATAATTCTCTTGAACGCCCAATATAAAATATTGCCCTAAATACCCCTCTTCCATAGCATACGTAAAACCGTTTCCACTATGTCTTCCCTCTGTATTCCTAAGGTCAGTATGCGCATCAATATTCAAGCAATGTATAGGCATTCCTTTGACGAGACTGGCACCAGATAAACAACCATAGGCATTGTTATGTCCTCCACCTATTACGATTGGGATGGCACCCTTTTGAATAATACGCTGGACGATACCTTGAATCACGATATCGTTTGAAGCGGTTGCAGATCGTAGTAGATCGGTTTGTTCATTAGGTATTTTACTGGTTGCGACCACTGCGCCAAGCACAGCCACCTGCGATGAAGGGAAAAATCTATTCGTCTGTAGATTACAGAAGTAGGATAGGAAAGCCTGATAGCTTTCTTGAGCACCGCCTCGTCCGTAGTTTGCCCTAACGCCAAAATCCTCTTCGACTCCCACGATTACAAATTTGAATGGCAGTTCATCTTCGTTGGCCCACTGCTCTGGTGATATGGCGCTGATGACCTGCCCAAGCCTTTGTTCACCCGCTCTAATACTTGTTCTGGAAACAAGATCGCTACTCGAATAATGCTCTAGTATTGTGCTCATATAATGTGTCCTGCTAAAATGGTCTGCTCAATATGATTGGTGCCAAAATCATAGCAAATGAACTCTATGGAAGGAATTTCTCTGGTAATTAACAGGTCAGCATCTTTTCCAATGGTAATTGAACCTTTGCGGTCGGATAGTTGTAAGGCTGCTGCACCATTTATTGTGGCGGCATTCAGTGCTTCGGCTGGTGTCATTTTCATTTTTGCACATGCCATATTACACACCAGTTGCATGTTACCCGTTGGACTTGAGCCTGGATTATAATCTGTGGCTAAGGCAACGATGGTATTGCTGTCAATTAAACGCCGTGCTGGTGCATAGGGGATGCCCAGGAAATAGCTACAAGTTGGAAGTAGCGTTGCGATGGTATTGCTGCCTTCCAGTGCTTTAAACGCGGACTCGGACATCACCTCTAAATGATCCACGCTTAGCACACCTGCATTTACAGCACGTGGTATAGCTCCAATATCATAGAATTGGTTTACATGGATTTTAGCCGGTAATCCATACGTAGCTGATGCCTCCAGTATAGCCTCTAAGGCATCAATTTTAAAGTAATCACGTTCAATAAATCCATCTATAAAAAGAGCCAATTTCTCCTTGCTCACCACAGGCATAAGGGTGTCCAGCATGTATCTTGTATACTGGGCGCCATCCATAGCTTGATCTTTCGCCCATTGTGGAAGGGCATGTGCTGCGAGAAAGGTGGGAACTAGGGTGGCGTGGCTCGTTGCGTTGAGTGCCTTGACGGCCCTTAGTAGCTTCAATTCGCCTTCTGGATCAAGTCCGTAGCCACTTTTCACCTCTAATGTACCTGTTCCATAGGTAATTAGCTTGTTGAGTCTGGCTTGAGCTTGGATGAAGAGTTCTTCGGAGGTAGCTTTTGCCACTTTTTGAGCACTATTCAATATTCCACCTCCTGCTTCGGCAATTTCCTCGTAGCTCGCTCCATTTAAGCGAAGGTTAAATTCTTGCTCTCTGGTACCTGCATAAACTACATGTGAATGTGAATCCACAAAAGCAGGGAGTACGGACTTTCCACGGCAGTCTTTTAAGGTCATTTCGTCGTGTGGACAATCCTTCATAGGACCGAAATCAGCAATCTTTCCATCCTTGATGGTCAGAAAAGCATTAGACATAGTTGGAAATTCACCCAGTGCTTTGCCACGTAATGCTTGCGTGGCTGCCGGTTGAATGCCACCTAGGTGTTTGATGTTAACGAGTCGAAGGTTCATGCTCCAATGTTACGAAGAATGCGTTGTGTTTCCTACTTTAGTGGCATGCCCGGAAATACAATTGGACAATCATTAGTGCTCACAACCTACGGTGAAAGTCATGGAGAGCAAATAGGAGGAATTTTAGACGGTATGCCTTCAGGTATAGAGGTAGACATTGCAGCGGTTCAGAACGCGCTTGACAGACGTCGACCGGGTCAAAGTCACCTGACTACAGACCGCAATGAAGTGGATCAAGTTCGTTTTCACAGCGGAGTCTTCAAGGGAAAAACAACAGGAACCCCGATCGCTTTCTCTATTCTTAATAAAGACCACCAGAGTAAAGATTATGCTGACCTTGAGAGGGTGTATCGACCGTCACACGCAGATTATGTGTATGATGCGAAGTATGGACATCGAGATTATCGAGGTGGTGGTCGATCAAGCGCTCGTGAAACGGCATGTCGTGTAGTCGGAGGTGCTTTAGCAGGACTTTTAATGCCGGAAGTACAGGTACGTGTATGGACTTCAAGCGTCGGGCCAATTGAGATTAAAACAAATTGGCAGCATTTAGACCTTACTCAAATTGAGGCCCATCCAACGCGTTGTCCAGATCCTCAAGCTGCAGGAGAAATGGAGGCATACATAGAACATGTTCGAGAGGAGAAAGACAGTACTGGGGGTACGGTCACTGCAGTTATAACAGGTGTTCCTGTTGGGTTAGGTGAGCCGGTATTTGATAAACTTCAAGCAGATTTAGCAAAAGCCATGTTGAGTATTAATGCTGTAAAGGGATTTGAAATTGGCTCAGGATTCTCAGCTGCAGCAATGCTTGGCAGTCAACATAATGATGAGATCGGAAAGAACTTTCAAACAAAAACTAACAATGCCGGAGGTATCGTTGGAGGTCTGAGTAATGGTGCTCCAATAGAATTAAAAGTAGCATTTAAACCAGTGGCGACTATAGGGAAGGCACAAGAGACCGTAAATAGTCAAGGAGAAGAAGTGGTACTCGCCGCTAAAGGACGACACGACCCGTGCGTGGTTCCGCGTGCCGTACCTATTGTAGAGGCCATGATAAAACTGGTTCTCGCAGATCATTATTTAAGAAACATTAAATACACAAGATGAAAAAAATCTCACTTCCACTCCAGATTATTATAGGTCTGGTATTAGGTATTCTATGGGCCTTAACCAGCTCTTCTATGGGCTGGTCTTCCTTCACTATGGATTGGATTGCTCCGTTTGGTCAGATTTTTATTAATCTGTTGAAATTGATAGCGATTCCTCTGGTGTTATTTTCTATCATCGCTGGAATTGGTAATCTAAGTGATACCGCTACGCTAGGACGAATGGGAGTAAAGACCCTGGTTCTGTATATAGGTTCTACGATTCTCGCGGCATCTGTTGGGATGTTGCTTGCAAACACCTTCAATCCCGGAAAACAAGCATCTCAGGAGCAATTGCAAATCAATCGACTCGCCTACGAGATGTGGGTGAATCAAACAGAGGGTGTTGAGTTTTTTGATGACCTGCGTCTCTCTGAAGATCCTTCAATGTCTGTCTACATGGATGCAGCCACTCAAGCACTGGCCGAGCAACAGGCGAATGAAGAATTAAATGCCAAAATTGCTACAGCAGGAAGTACTAAAAAGCAGTCGCCCTTGCAGTTCTTTATTGACATGGTGCCGTCTAATATTTTCGTTTCATTCAATAATTCACTGATGATTCAGGTGATCTTCTTTGCCATCTTCTTTGGGGTCACCATGGTGATGCTTCCAAAAAAGATCATGAAGCCCGTATCTGATGTGGTTACTGGTTTATCCGAGGTCTTTATCAAAATGGTAGACATCATTATGAAGGGAGCTCCGTTTTTCGTGTTCGCTCTTCTGGCGGGTAAATTAGCGGAGATGGCAGGTGATGAACCAGGTCGTTTGGTTGAAATTTTCAAAGCACTGGGTGCCTATACAACCGTGACAATCGTGGGTTTATTGTTTATGATTTTAGTGCTCTATCCATCTGTGATGTCTTATCTGATATCTAGAAAAACCAAGTTATCATTTACACAAAGTTGGGTATACTTTATGCGTGGAATTCGCCCAGCACAACTTCTTGCGTTTTCTACCAGCTCTACGGCAGCGACCCTTCCGGTGACTATGGATTGTGTGCGGGATAACCTGGGAGTTGATGAGGAAATAAGTTCTTTCGTTCTTCCAGTAGGTGCAACGGTGAACATGGATGGGACTGCTCTGTATCAAACAGTCGCAGTAATATTCATGGCCCAATTCCATATGATTGACCTCACCTTCGTACAGCAGGCGACCATCATTCTTACTGCTACCTTAGCCTCTATTGGAGCTGCTTCAGTTCCTTCAGCAGGACTGATCATGTTGATCGTAGTATTGGAATCTGTAGGTCTCAATCCAGCATGGATAGCCATTATTTTTCCAGTTGACAGAATCATCGATATGGTACGAACGGTACTTAACCTGACTGGTGATGCAGCGGTAAGTACGATTATAGCGCTGTCAGAAGATAAACTTACCGTAGTCGAAACTCCTGATTCGTAATGCGCAACATTTTCCTCGTACTCTTCGCTTTTACTTGCGTCTTGTTACCAGAGCAGGTACGTGGACAGCATGGGACAGTCGCTTTGGGAGTGTATTGTGGGGATGGAGATAAAAGCCCTGAAAAACAGATTCAAAAGGCGGTTCGCGCATTGAATGCGAAGGATTATCCCAGTGCTCAGGTGTATATTGGTACGGCTTTACGCGTAAATGAAGGAGACCAGCACGCGTTGTATTTAAAGGGCGAATGGGCCATGCGAACCAGCAGATTCGAATTGGCTGAGGCGCATTGGAAACGTCTTGTTAAACGCTGTCCTGGCTATAAACCTGACCTTCTGTATCAAGTTGGATCATTAGCGCTCGCTGGTGGTCGACCTGAAGAAGCCAAAACTTATTTTGAAAAATGGTTATTACGGGATGACCGCGAGTATGGCTATGATCGGGAAGTTGAAGGTATGCTTGAAGAAATTAATATAAAGGAGACCTTTTTCGCATCTCCTGTGCCGTTTGATCCCAAGCCTGCAAGAGACGTAAATACAAGGTTTGATGAATACCTTGCCGCGATGACCCCTGACGGCTCGCAATTGTATTTCACAAGAAGAAGTAAGAAACGCAATAAATACGATGGTCCTGGAGCTCCTATGAGGAGCGTGGAGGAGTTTAGTGTCTCACAAGTTCAGGGAGAGCGAGCGGGGGTGCCTTTTTTTGAAGAAGGACAGGCTCTCACTTCTCCTTTTAATTCGCAATACAATGAAGGTGGGCCAACGATGACCGCAGATAACAAGCTGATGGTCTTTACCATTTGTGAGCGAAATCCTAAAACAGGTAAGCAAAACTGCGATCTGTATTATACCACTTTTGGATATGGGGTTTGGAACGGGATTAGACCCGTGAATAGTGTTAATGAGCCAGACAGTTGGGAAAGTCAGCCAAGTATTAGTCCAAATGGAGATGTTTTATACTTCGCTAGCGACCGCAGGTCAGGAGAAGGTGGCTTAGACATTTATAGGAGTGTCAAGACTGTAAATGGTAATTGGAGTGCTCCTGTTAATTTAGGACCAACCATCAATACCGCTAAAAATGAAAAGAGTCCGTTCATTCATCCGGACAGCGAAAGTCTTTATTTCGCGAGTAACGGTCATCCAGGAATGGGAGGTTATGATTTATTCAAGAGTAAGTCGGGTGAATTGGCTTGGGACAAACCTCAAAATCTGGGATATCCAATTAACACAGAAAAGGATGAGATAGGGTTAATGGTGACTTTAGACGGTATGCAAGCGTATTTCGCGTCAAATAAAATCAACAGCGCGAATGGCTGGGATATTTACTTTTTTGATCTTTATGAGGCCATTCGTCCGGAGGAAGTTGTTTTGGTAAAGGGAACATTGAAGAAAGACCAGTATGCCTCTGATGATAACGCAAAAGTGGTTCTGAAAAATAGCACTACAGGGAAGGAAACCACACTTATGGTAAGTGAAGATGACGGGAGTTTCACTGCAGTGATAAAAAAAACGGAAGCCAATGAGCTGCTACTTAAGGTAGAAGCTAAAAAAGCGGCATTTAGTGCGGCACCGCTTCGATTGAGTTTAGCTTCTTCAGGGCCGCCAGGAAAAGTTGACCGATTAGAAGTTGGCTTAGAACATAAGGAGCTCGAGGAAGGCGGAGCCTATCCCATTCCTCATATTCTGTTCGAGACAGCTTCAGATCGATTAGATCTTCAAAGTAAATTACTCATCGCTGAATTTGCCGAATTCTTATCAGGAGCAGCCAATCTTAAGGTTCAAATACAAGGTCATACAGATAATATAGGTGATGCTGCTGCAAACCTAAACCTGTCCAAAAGACGTGCTAAGAGTGTTGCTGACCTGCTTTATGACTTAGGTATATCCGCGGCCAGACTATCGCACAAGGGGTTTGGGGAATCAAAACCTATGGCGCCGAATGATTCACAAGTGGGCCGATCATTAAACCGGCGTACGGTCTTTGTGGTAACACAACTGTAACAATTGTCTCGTAAATAGCAAAAAAAAATCCCCAACCGTTAAGGTTGGGGATTTTTGATTTCTCAGGCGTTTGCCTAGTAACGAAGCTCTTTGATACGAGCTGCTTTACCAGTACGCTCACGTTGATAGAAGATACGTGAACGACGTACTTTACCACGTTTGTTAACTTCAATTTTTTCGATTGCTGGAAGATTTACAGGGAAGATACGCTCAACACCAACACTACCACTCATCTTGCGAATGGTAAATGTTTCAGTTAAACCGGTACCTCTGCGTTGTAAAACGATTCCACGGAAGAACTGCGTACGAGTTTTTTCACCCTCCGTAATTTGGAAGAATACAGTGACAGTGTCACCGGCTCCAAAAACAGGAAATTCTTTTCTCGCTACAAACTCGTCTTCTACAAACTTGACTAAATCCATAATCATTATATTTTCTATTTCTGTGGACCAACATTCACATCTCTTGCCAGAGGTTGATACGCAGTTCCCTTTCGGGAGGGCAAAAGTAATAAATAATTCGTTGTCTAGAACTGCTCGCGTCCTGCAAAATGGAAGTTACCTTCTATCTGTGCATTTTCATCGCTATCAGAACCGTGAACGGCGTTCTCGCCAATGCTTTTTGCAAAACGTGCACGTAATGTTCCTTCCGCAGCTTCTGCAGGGTTTGTAGTACCAATCAACGTACGAAAATCCTCTACTGCATTGTCTTTCTCAAGGATAGCTGCTACGATAGGACCTGAAGTCATAAAGCCAACTAATTCACCATAGAAAGGACGTTCTTTGTGGACTGCGTAGAAAGCTTCTGCATCAGCTTTAGAAAGTTGTGTTAACTTCATCGCTGAAATACGGAAACCTGCTTCGTTAATTTGGTTCAAGATTGCTCCAATATGACCGTCACGTACGCCATCTGGTTTAATCATGGTAAGAGTTTTAGTACCTGCCATTTTATTTTAGTTTTATCAATTTTTGCGCCGCAAAGGTACACTTTTCCTGCACCTTTGTGTCAAGTTTAAAAACAAGTATGAAAGAAATACGTCTTGATGGGTTTATGGAAACCTTTAAATATGCATCTAAAATCGTTATCACGAACCATACCAATCCGGATGGTGATGCTATGGGCAGTGCACTTGCTCTGCAGCAAGTTTTAGAGAAAATGGGTAAGGAAGTGAGTGTAGTTGTTCCTAATCCATATCCTAAGTTCCTATCGCATTTGTACGGTAATGATCGCGTATTAATTTACTCGGAGGGTAAAACTGCGGGTAATGCAGCAATTCAAGAGGCGGACATGATCTTTCATTTGGACTATAATGCCTACGGAAGAACTGCCGATATGGAGCAAGCACTAAGAGATGCAAAGGCTTCTAAAACCATGATTGATCACCACCAGCAACCTGAGGATTGGCCAGACTTTATGTATAGTGATACCGATATGAGCTCAACCTGTCAAATGATCTATGAGTTTTGCGACATGTTCGGTTGGCTAGAATACCTTGATAAGCATAGTGCAGAGTCTATGTACACAGGAATAGTTACAGATACAGGTAGTTTTAAATACAGTGCTACCACAGCCCGTACACATGAGGTGGCCAGTAAACTAATAGGGCTAGGCGTGGAGCCACAAGTGTTACACGGAAAAATTTTCGATGCACAACCTGCGGCACGACTGCGTCTTTTAGGAGCGATGTTAGATCAAATGCAATTAAGCCCATCAGGTGATAAAGTCCTGTTGTATCTAACGGAGAAGCAATGCGATAGAATAGGTTTTGAAAAAGGCATTACCGAAGGTTTCGTTAATTATGGATTGAGTATTGCAGGGTCTAAAATGACCATATTCATGAGAGAGGAAAAGGGCGCTGTTAAGCTCTCACTTCGCAGCGAAGGACAAATAGATGTAAATCAAATCGCACGCAACGGATTTAATGGCGGTGGTCACAAAAACGCTGCTGGAGGTAAACTAGAGATGTCGATTGCGGATGCACTTGATTATGCAAAAGCAACGTTAGTATGGGAGTAAAAAATCTGATTTACTTGATTTCATTTTATGGGATGTTCTCCTGTGCGGAGCGCGCTGAATCTCCAGGTGAGTCTATTGTTGTAGACCCAGTTGAAAGACAACGCATGTATCTAGCACAAGAGCGTCAAATACTCCAAGGTTATATAGAACAGCATCAACTAGAGGGTATTGAACGCAATGGTTATGGTATGTATGAATTATCGATGTCAGAGGGTGATGGTCTATTATCTGAAATGGGGGATAGGATAATTTACAGTGCCACAGTGTATCTCATGGATGATAGTGGAGTAGGCCAGTATACAGATACGGTTGAGCTCGGAATGAGCGAAATGGAAATAGGCTTGCACCAAGCTTTAGCTGGAATGAAAGAAGGGGAAAAGAAACTAGTTCTTATCCCCTCGTTTTTGGCACGTGGACTGGCAGGTGACCTGGATAAGGTTCCGCCGCAAAGCCCTCTACGTTATGATTTAAGACTTATTAGGGTAGTCCGTTGATTTTTATAATACTTAAAAGCTAATATAGAATTGACCTTAGATTCAAGTATAATTT
>Ga0209071_1001084_pt1 | contig 11615 bp, 9 predicted proteins | sample CoawatmetaG10DNA_2_FD_187513 | JGI IMG/M metagenome (GOLD analysis project Ga0209071, IMG submission 187513) | Marine microbial communities from the West Antarctic Peninsula - Coastal water metaG108-DNA (SPAdes) (version 2) | ecosystem: Environmental > Aquatic > Marine > Coastal ... | reverse complement strand
GCCGAATACCCATAATTACCTCTTTGTCACCCGCTGCATTTAAACTCCACGCTGTGGCTTCTAAACATTCAGGTAAAGAATCAGCGTCTACCACTAGAGAGTGGTAACGAGTTACTTCTACAGGCTGGGCTAACCCTGCAAATACACCCACATTTTCATGGCTCACCATAGAGGTTTTTCCATGCATCACTTTCTCTGCACGAACCACCTTACCGCCAAATACTTGACCAATACTTTGGTGGCCTAAACACACACCAAGCACTGGAATTTTTCCAGCAAAGTGGGCTATAGCAGCCATAGAAATACCCGCTTCGTTGGGTGTGCATGGCCCTGGAGAGACCACTAAATGGCTTGGTGCTAAGTGTTCAATTTCTGTCAGACTAATTTCGTCATTTCGGTAAACCACAACCTCAGCGCCCAGTTCTCGAAAATAGCGCACTAGGTTATAGGTGAATGAATCGTAGTTATCGAGCATTAACAGCACAAGAAAGCCCCATTGAGAGATAAGATAACAAACCGCGTAACTGGTTTAAGTGCCGAGTATTATACTCGCTGATAGCTAGCAAACCTACCTATGCTTTGCCCTAAGCTAAACGAAACTTTCTTAAGCCTAGCATCATTAACCCAGTGGCTAACACCAGATACACCGCCATGGTTAAAACGGATTGCTGAAAACTATAACCTAGATCCACTAAGTACCCTAACCATACCGGACCTAGTGCTGAAGCGAACACCACAAAGGTCCAATACAAGCTCTTAATAGACCCCAAGTAACGTACCCCATAACATTCTGGCCAAAGCGCAGCTTGTGCTGTTTGCGCTAGGCCTGAGCCTATACCTAGGAACACCATGTAAGGCCAAATAACCCAATAACTATCCACTATATTCATCATTAATAGCGCAGCAACCAAAGGTAGCAGTGTAAATGGCATGAGTGCAAGCGCACTAAAACGGTCAATTAGTTGTCCCGAAATAACAGCCATAACTGTGGCTATGAGTGAATAAAGGAGGTAGTTACCAGTAATAAAGGTATGAGACCAGCCCTTCTCATCAGCTAGATTAAGGTGATGAAAAAATAGCGCAGTACTCACCAAAGATGTGGCTGATACACCCGGTAGAATTAGGTAGAAGCGATAGTCTTTGAGCACATCTCGGCGCCGCCAAGACTTTGCATTGATAAGGTTCTCAACAGATTGAGTAGCTGACGTTTCTTTAACCACTGAGGTGGCCTTATCCAGCGAGGCTTCTTCTTGCGCCTTAAGCTTTTGCTCATAGTCCTGATGACGTCCATGATGACCTCTCAACAACCACATGCTGGCAGGCAGTATGATCAGCAGCACAACTAGAGCAACACCCATATAGCTCCAGCGCCACCCTACAGCGGCAATAGCTGTGACTGCAATTATTGGTAATGCGGCTTCACCTGCCGCAAAACCCATCGCTGCCATAGCGGTGGCTTTACCACGCTGTTGTTCAAAATAACGGCCCATAGTGGTATACGCCACATGGCTCATTAACCCTTGCCCCGATTGACGTAATAAAAATATCCCAACAACGAGCCAAGCAAGGCTGTGTGCTTGGGTAATAAACCAACAGGCAAATGCCAAAAACAACACCACAAAAAACGTATACTGTTGTAATGGTACCTGATCAATCAATTTGCCTGTAACCGGCAATAATAAGGCACTCAACAAAGTACCAGCCATATAGATGCCACCCCATTGAGTGTGGCTCATAGCAAAATCTTGCTGAATAGCATGGCCAAATATGCCAATAAAATAGGTCTGCCCGAAAGAAGAGGCAAAAGCGGTGATTAAACCAAACAATACGAAGCGCATATGGTTTTTCAACAATAATCCGTATGCGCCTAATATCATGCGTTATAACCCCTAATTAGCCAGTTCAAATACTATTATTCCCCTGCCGCGATGAGGCTCGCATTTCCTCCTGCGGCAGTGGTATCAATACACAAATGGCGCTCCATCGTATATCGCTGAGGGTCTGCAGTTTCGCTAATCAGTGGCAGCAGAGGACCCAGCTTATTAGCTAAGGCCAGCCTTAGTTGCTGTTGATAAGGCGCATGACCATTGGCAGCTACCGCATGATAGCCCGACAACTGTGTGATGTCTGTAGCTGAAAGCTGTCCTTTAATCACCACTAAGGGCAGATCACTGTTGGGTAAGTTGAGGTCATTAACGACTAACACCACACCGTTTCCCTGCGCCAGTGCGGTCTGCGCTTGTAGTAAAGCAGCCTGTCGACCTGGCCCAAGACACAGCACTATGCCGCGGGCAACGGTACTGAGCTGATTTAATTCTCCTGTTGGGCCAGGCAACAATATTACATTGCAGCACAAGTCTTGTAAGCGACTCGCTTGGGAACCAAACACTTGAGTTAATTGAAACAAACGATCACTGCTATTTTGCCATTGATCAAGCGCTTTGGCAGATAGAGAATCTATGGCTTGCTGCACCTGGCCTAGGCTTACAACACTGCCTGTTGGGATGACTGCCTGCACTCTTTGTGGTTTACGTAAACGTTGCACATACTGAGGGCCACCAGCTTTAGGGCCAGTGCCTGACAAGCCTTCGCCACCAAATGGCTGGCTACCCACTACAGCACCAATTTGGTTACGGTTTACGTAGGTATTGCCTGCGTGCACACCTTTTACCAACTGTTCTACACGCGCATCTACACGGGTATGCACACCAAAGGTTAAGCCATACCCTTGTGCATTAATGGTATCTATTAACTGGGCTAAGTCTTTTGCTGCAAAGGTAGCCACATGCAATACGGGGCCAAAAATCTCTTCGCCAAGGTCTTCAATACCATTAAGCTTAATTACTGCAGGGCCTACAAACAAACCTGCTTTTGGTGCTGTAAGGTGCTTCAGTAAGTTGCCTTTGGTGGCATGTTCGGTAATGTGCTTTTCAATTTTAATTTTGGCAGCTACATCAATTACCGGGCCTACATCGGTATTTAAATGCCACGGGTTGCCTATGGTAAGTTCATCCATTGCCCCATAAAGCATGTGTAACACTTTGTCGGCAATGTCTTCTTGCACATACAGCATACGCAAAGCCGAACAACGCTGGCCAGCACTTTGGAAGGCCGAGGCCAATACGTCCCGTACTACTTGTTCTGGAAGCGCGGTAGAATCTACGATCATGGCATTGATGCCGCCAGTTTCAGCAATCATCACGGCATCTGCAGCCAAGTGTGTCGCCATCACACGGTTGATGTGTTGCGCCGTGGGAGTAGAGCCCGTAAAGCAAACACCACTCACCCTGGCATCACTAGTAATAGACGCGCCTACCTCTTTAGAGCCACCCGGTAAAAACTGCACTGTGGCTACAGGAATACCCGCTTCGTGCATGAGCTGCACCGCGCGATAAGCCACTAAATTGGTTTGGCTTGCAGGTTTAGCCAGTACGGCGTTACCCGCTGCCAAGGCAGCAAATATTTGGCCACTAAAAATAGCCAAGGGGAAGTTCCACGGCGAAATACAGCTCACTACGCCAAGGCCCTCGTTATAGGGTACCGCTGCCATTTCTTGTGCGTAAAAACGGGCAAAATCTACCGCTTCACGTAGCTCACCTACGGCATCTAGCCAGTTTTTTCCTGCTTCCCTCGTTAACATAGCAAACAGTTCTGTTGCGTTGGCTTCATAAAGGTTTGCTACCTTTTCAAAACAGGCCACTCGCTGTGCAATTGGCATGGCCAACCACTGAGCCTGCCCCTGCGGTGCTGCTATTATTGCAGCTTCAAGCTGTTCTTTAGAGGTCAAAAAAACTTGCCCCACCTGTTCGTCGTCTGTGGCTGGGTTGGTCACCCATTGAGGCGCGCCTCCTACACCTGAGCCATTAGCCACAATAGGCATAGCCTGCCAGCGATCTTGAGATAAGTGAGCTCGCTCTAATTGCATACCTTCAACGGTAGGTGCATCAGTAATATCCCAGCCCTTGGCGTTTTTTCTATAGCTGCCACCTTCTTGGGCAAATAAGTCTTTGGGCTGCACTATGGCATGACTGCCACAGCTTAAACCCTGTTCTAAGCGCTCTAAAACCACATTTACAGGGTCTTGAGCAATGGTTTCTGGGGCTATTTCTGGGTTTACGAGCTGATGAACAAAGGAGGAATTAGCGCCGTTTTCTAACAATCGTCTAACCAGGTAGGCCAATAAATCTTGGTGTGCACCTACCGGTGCATAAACCCGACAACGCACACCACCTTGGGCCATCACACTGGCGTGTAGTGACTCTCCCATGCCGTGTAAACGCTGAAATTCGTAAGCTTGACTAGCATCTGCTAACTGTAAAATGGCCGCTACAGAGTGGGCATTGTGGGTGGCAAACTGAGCATAAATACGATCATTCATCGTTAGCATTTGTTTTGCACAAGCTAAATAAGACAAATCCGTATTGGCTTTACGGGTAAATACAGGAAACCCTTTTAAACCCATCACCTGCGCGCGTTTTATTTCTGCATCCCAGTATGCTCCCTTAACCAAGCGCACCATGATCTTGCGATCTAAGCCTTTGGCTAGCTCATAGAGCCAATCCAACACAAAGGGCGCACGCTTACTAAAGGCCTGCACCACAATGCCAAAGCCGTTCCAGCCGGCTAGCTCTGGCGTTGCTAACACAGCAGCAATCACATCAAGGGAAATATCTAAACGGTCGGCTTCCTCAGCATCTATATTGAAGCCCATATTGGCAACTTTTGCCTGCAACGCTAGCGCCAATACCTTTGGTACTAGCTCTGTTAATACGCGATCACGCTGACCCCATTCATAACGTGGGTGCAGGGCCGACAGCTTTACTGATATGCCAGGGTTGTTGCGAATATCATCATCGTTACAATGAGGTGCAAGGTCTGCAATGGCTTTACTGTAAGCATCAAAGTAGCGCGCAGCATCTTCTGCCGTGCGAGCCGCTTCACCCAACATGTCATAGGAGTGAGTATAGCCTTGAGTGGTCAGTTTTTTGGCACGGTGCGTTGCTTCTTTCATGGTGCGGCCTAACACAAACTGAGAACCCAATTCTTTCATTGCTTGGGCCACTGCCTTACGTACCACCGGTTCGCCTACACGCTTAACAAGGCTGCGCATGGTAGAGCCTAGTTTGTCTGCATCTACTGGTGCCAACAGTTTACCGGTTACTAACAACGCCCATGTAGAGGAGTTAATGAGGGATGAGTTAGAGTGCCCAAGGTGACTAGACCAATCCCCTGCTTGCACCTTATCTTCAATCAATGCATCTATGGTGGCTTTGTCTGGCACTCGCAGCAGGGCTTCAGCCATACACATGAGTGCTACACCCTCTTTTGTACTTAAGCCATATTCGCCAAGGAACTTTTCCATCATGGTGGGGCTAGAGTGATTACGCACATGACGCACTAAATCTGCAGCCTGTGCAGATATTTTTTCACGTGTTTCTGCTGCTAAATCTAACCTGGTCAATAAGGCGTCTATGCATAGGTGTTCATCAGTTAAGTAGGCATTACGCATACCTAAACGAATGTCTTGAAGTTGGTCTTTAATAGGCAGTGAAGAAATAATTTTAGCCATTGTTTATCCAAGAATTGATGTATTTACAGTGGCATTTTATGCCCATATTAAAGTATAAATTTCCTAGATATTGACAATATGCAATAATATATCACTATAATTTTTTTATTAAATAGTGTAATAATTACCCTAATATAATATTAATAGGTATATTCACTAAATAAAAATAACCTTAGCATCACTATAGTTAATGAGAAACTCATGAATAAGCTAGACCGCCAAGATCTTGCCATTATTGCCGCACTACAAAAAGATGGCCGTATCACCATTACCGCCCTGGCCGAACAGGTAGGGTTATCCAGTACGCCTTGTCAAATTCGCCTCAAACGCTTACAAAAACAAGGCTTTATAACAGGCTATGTAGCCTTAGTTAACAAAACCAAACTAGGGCTGGATCATGTAGCGTTTGTGCAGGTAACCTTAGCTTCCACTAACAGTAAAGCGTTGGCAGCTTTTAATTCGGCTGTGTGCACCATTGCCGAAATAGAGCAATGCCATATGACCGCCGCTAGCTTTGATTACTTGTTAAAAGTGAGGACTAAAGACATGGCGAGTTATCGCGCCGTGTTGGGAGAAAAAATATCTAGCCTACCCCATGTGGTGCAAACCAGTACCTTCGTTGTGATGGAAAGTGTAAAAGACGTTTAGCTATTGAATTTACCTACGTTTGCAATACAGCAATCACCCTCGCCTAGGCTGCCCAAACGGGTATTCATGACTAACTGGGGTACACCAGCTTCCTGGTTTACCTTGGCAACCTCATCAGCACTAAACTGAAAGGAAAAAGCACTATACGTCTACAGAACCATTAGCTGAAGCGGCTTAATATCGCTTTAAAAGTGGTAATGCTTTAAATTACATAGAAATGTTGGCACAGAACTTAGGCATAAGGCAGGATAGCAGGGATAATGGTATTAATAGGTATAACTTCAGTTCACATATTCAGGCAGCCATCATGAACACAACCCCACCCGTAGGTTTCATTGGCCTTGGTTTAATGGGCCAAGCCATGGCTACACAACTACTTAATGCTGGTTATGACATGTGTATTCATAGCCGTACAGCCACCAAAGCAGAACCATTAATAGCACTTGGTGCCACCTACGCACACACCCCAGCAGAGTTAGCGAGAAAGGTAAAAAGCGGTATTATTATTGTGTGCGTGACCGATTCTATTTCTCTAGAAGACGTATTGGCAGGTGAACAAGGGCTATTAGAACCTATGGCCACCGGCTGTTTGATCATTGATATGGGCACCAGCCGTTTTGACCTTACCCAAAAGCTAGCTCATAAAACCCAAGCAAAGGGCGCTCATTATATGGACGCTCCAGTATCTGGCGGCCAAGTAGGTGCACAACAAGGCAGCCTATCTATTATGGCTGGAGGCACTGCAATTCAGCTTGAACGGGCTCAACCTTTATTTGATGCCATGGGCCAAAAAACCACTCATGTAGGAGACATTGGTTGTGGCCAGCTAGCTAAGGCGGCGAATCAAATGATTGTGGGGGCTACTCTAAACATTGTTGCAGAAGCTTTATTTTTAGCTCAAATAAATGGCGCTGATCCAGCCAAAGTAATGCAGGCGTTAGCGGGAGGCTTTGCTGACAGTAAAATATTACAAATTCATGGCCAGCGTATGGTAGAAGAAAACTATACTCCAGGCGCCAGGGCCACAACTCAGCTGAAAGACCTACAACAAGCTCAAGACCTAGCAGATCAAAGCAAGATTAAACTTCCACTTAACCAGACCTGTCTAGGTCAATGGCAAGCTATGGTCAATGCTGGCCTTGGAGATCTAGACCAGGCAGGCGTATTGGCTTGGGTAGAGCAACATAATAGGCACGGATAACCTGAGTCAATAAAACCCACTTAAGAACCCAGCAAAAAGTTTTGCATTAGCTCTTTGCCGCCCTCTGTGGCAAATGATTCTGGATGAAATTGAATCCCTTGAATGGGGTATTCTTTATGTTTTACCCCCATAATTTCATAACTGTCTGAACCAAAGTGACCCACAACTGCCGTGACTTGTAGGCAGTCGGGTATAGATTCGGCTTGTGCCATTAATGAGTGATATCGCATCACTTCTAGCTGGTCTGGAATGTCTTCAAAAATACCATTGCCATCGTGGCTGATGGGGCTAATTTTACCGTGCATTGGCAAATGTGCCTTCACCACTTTGCCACCAAAACAATGCACAATGCCTTGCATACCCAGGCACACTCCAAGCAGTGGGATTTTCGGCCCTAATTCTGTAATCACGTTTGCACACACACCAAAGTAGCGTTCATCTTCTGGAGAGCCCGGGCCTGGTGAAATAATAATTCTATCCGTGTGAGCAGCCTCAATATCAGCTACTGTCACTTGGTCGTTGCGGGCAACAATAACTTCAAAGTCACCTATCTCACCATTTAACTTGGCGGTTGAAAGTACTTCACCGATGTATTGGTAGAGGTTGTAGGTGAAGGAATCGTAGTTATCTACCAAATAAACGGTGAACTTTCCTTTTATTTTTGTTTGGCTCATACCTTAGCCTCCATAAACTGCTCTAACACTTTAAGTGTACCGGCAAACTTACGTTGTATTTCCTGGTATTCATCCTCTGGATTTGAATCAAAAACATTACCACCACAGGTTTGCACATACGCTTTTGAGCCATTAGCAAATACCGTGCGAATAGGTATAGCAAAGGTACAGTCTCCGTTAAAACCAAAGTGGCCTACTGCGCCACCATAAGGACCCCGGCCATCTAATTCTAAGTCATCAATAATTTTCATAGCTTCAATTTTAGGAGCGCCAGTTAGGGTGCCTGCTGGAAAATTACTAGCTAACGCCGAAAACATGTCTTCATTTTCTGCCATGATGCCTACAATTTCACTGGAGATATGCTGCACGTGGCTAAAGCGTTTAATATCCATCAAACTGCGCACCTTAACAGTACCAAAACGGGCCACTCGGCCAATATCATTTCGATGAAGGTCAACAATCATATTGTGCTCGGCAATTTCTTTGGGATCGTTCAATAAAGCCCGCGCCAAAGCAGTGTCTTCTTCTGGGGTAGCACCCCGTTTGGTAGTGCCTGCTAGTGGGTAGGTCTCCATCTCACCTTGGCGCAGGCGAAACAGTAGCTCCGGGCTTGCGCCAATGACCTTTTGCTCAGCAAATTTAATATAATACATTTGTGGGGAAGGGTTAATTACACGCAACTGTTGGTATAAATTAATACTTTCACCCAGCATGTCAAAGCGGTACTTAAAGCCTACTTCGCACTGGAATATCTTACCTTCTACTATGTCTGCTTTTACCTTTTTGACAGCAATGGCATGCTGTTCGCGGGTCATGTCCTCACCCTGAGGTACTATCTTTAGGCCACCAATGAAGGGTACTGGATCACCAATAAGCGCTTCAATTAAAGCGATCCGATTGTCTTCATAGTGGAAGTATATTAACTCTCCTGTCATCTTGTCGTAAATTAGGCCGTCTTTGTATAAACCAAATTTAAACGCATCAAATGAGTCACTAGTGGTGAGGCTTAAGCTTGGTTCAAAGTAATTCATGGCATCGTAGCCAATATAGCCTGTTAAACCACCAGCATAGCGGCGGCTAATAATGTTTTGCGGTACAATATCGCGCAAAAGGTAATACGGGTTGTCACTGGAATAAGACTGAACATTGCCTTCACGATCGCTAATATTAAGCTGTTTGCCATTGGCCCAAAATATCTGCTCTGGGTCAAAACCAATAAGCGAATAGCGCGAGATATCGCTATCTTCTCCCAAAGATTCGAGCATATAGCAGGTATCAAAGCGCTGCTCTATTTTTTTAAACAACTCAAAAAAGTCACAGTTTGCTGTTACGGTTGCATAACTTGGCTTGCGTGCCATTTTTATCTTATTTGGACGTGTCAATTTTATAACTTCCAGCTTGAAGGGCTCTAGAACCTCGGGTAACAGTGGCTATACCCACTCCGAGTTTTTGTGCTACTTGGCGTTGCGATACACCTTCAGATAGCAGTTCGAAAATTTGTAATCGATTAATCAGTTCTTGTTGCTCATATGGCGTCAATAACCCCTCCAGTGCCGCTGACATTTGTTCTGCGGTTGTCTGAGTCATTAGATAATCAACCACAGTGGTAATGGGTTTTGGAATAGAAGTAGTGATGGTATTAGGCAGCCAAGAACGTATCAATGTACTAGTACACTATCACACGAATAAAGGGTTGCCAAGGTGTATTTGAACACCCTGATAATTTAAAGGTGGTCGACAACCCAATCTGGCTGACACTCTGCCACATCACGGCCATGGTTATAGCCTCCTCTGACACCTAAACAAGGCATACCACAAGCCTTCGCTGCATTTATGTCATTGCTGGAGTCACCCACCATTAAGCACTCCTCAAGGCTAAGGCCCATTTGTTGGGCCGCTTTTAACAATGGCATGGGGTGGGGCTTTTTCTCAGTGAAATGATCACCCGAATACACTAAATCAAAATAGTGCAATATGCCAAATTTAGACAACAAAGGCTCAGTAAAACGGCCGGGCTTATTAGTAATTACACCTTGCATCACATGGTGTTGATGCAGTTCACTCAATAAAGATTCAACACCACTATAAAGTCTGCTCTGCCGACTAGCCAAGTGCTGATAGGCATCCATAAATAATGCGAGTGCGCGGTCGAACCTAGGGTCTGCCGCAACGGGTTGGAATTGATTAGCCAAAACCCTTTGAACTAATACCGCAGCACCGTTGCCCACCCACTGCTCAACTTGAGCTAAGCTAGGTGGAGTCATTTTAAGTGAATTAGCCATAGATACGCTTGCCGAGTAGAGGTCTGGCAGGCTATCTAACAGCGTACCATCCAAATCAAACAATACTAATTTTGGCTCAAAACCAAGCGTATTAAACAGTGCAATCATTAGATTTAATCAGCTACCAGCCAGCTCTTTGCGCATTAAATCAATGGTCGCCTGGTAATTATCGGTATTAAAAATAGCCGAGCCTGCTACGAAGGTATCTGCGCCAGCACGGGCAATCTCGCCAATGTTCGCCACGCCAACACCGCCGTCTACTTCAAGGCGAATATCTAATCCAGAGGTATCGATACGCTGACGGACCAAGCGTAACTTATCCAGTGTGGAGGGAATAAATTTTTGCCCACCAAAACCAGGGTTTACTGACATCAGCAAAATCATATCTAGCCGATCCATCACATGGTCTAAGTAATGTAATGGGGTTGCAGGGTTAAATACTAAACCCGCTTTAGCACCACCGTCTTTAATAATCTGTAAGGACCGGTCTATATGATCACTCGCTTCTGGGTGAAACGTAATATAGCTAGCCCCGGCTGCTAAAAACTCTTCAATCATATGATCTACCGGCTGCACCATTAAATGCACATCAATTGGCGCCGTAATGCCATGGTTACGCAATGCTTTGCACACCATAGGCCCAATAGTGAGGTTAGGCACATAGTGGTTGTCCATTACATCAAAGTGCACAATATCAGCACCCGCTGCCAACACAGCGTCAACTTCTTCGCCCAGACGAGCAAAATCTGCAGCTAAAATGGATGGTGCTATTTTAAAATCAACCATGGGGTCATATTCCAGTATATAAGATCAAAATAATTACGTACGAGACTTCTTTATTGCGTCGTAAGCAGCTTGAATTTCTTGGGTTTTTTGTTTCGCTATAAGCATCATTTCATCAGGCAAACCACGGGCAACTAGCTTGTCTGGGTGATGTTGACTCATGAGTTTCCGATAGGCCATTTTAAGGCTTTTGGCATCACAATCTGGGTCTACGCCCAGCACACCATAGGCTTGAGTTAGACCTGCATTGCCAGATCCTTCAAACTGACCTTGCCCACCCCCTTGATGGAATGACTGTTCAGCCTTCATGCGCTGAGCAACAGCTTCGAACTCTTGTTGAGTCACACCTAAAAGCTGGCATACTTCTCCAAGAATACGACCTTCTGCGGCACTAAAATCGCCATCAACTAAGGCTGTTTGTAGCTGAATTTCAATAAACATCTGCTTAACCGAAGCAT
>Ga0209071_1001074_pt1 | contig 11677 bp, 6 predicted proteins | sample CoawatmetaG10DNA_2_FD_187513 | JGI IMG/M metagenome (GOLD analysis project Ga0209071, IMG submission 187513) | Marine microbial communities from the West Antarctic Peninsula - Coastal water metaG108-DNA (SPAdes) (version 2) | ecosystem: Environmental > Aquatic > Marine > Coastal ... | reverse complement strand
AAAGTTAGCTTTTCACTCAAGAAGGCTTTGTAGGCGCCCAGACATAGGCAAAAGATAAAAACACTATATTAGGAGCATGATCATGCGCGACTTATTGGGAGGCATCTTAGGGCTTGGGCTTCTTTTCATATTTTATGTGTGGTTTTCAGCAATGGAGCCGATAAATTGGCGGTCTATTCCAGTATGGATGTGGGCAGTATTTGGCCTGTGGTTTGCGTATCTATTAACTAAAAAAGATACTTCTTCGCATGACAGAATGGACGAATTGGAAGAGCGAATTGATGAACTGGAGAACCAGACTGAAGAATTAGATCGTGAACCAATGCCAGCGTCTGCAGTGGGAGTAGATTCATTACAAGAAGAGGTGAATTATTTAAATATGCGCCTGGACCGTGCCGAAAAGCAGCTAGCCGAATTACATTTAGATGATTAAATGATGTATGGCATTAAACGGACGTAAATAATATGTCGAGAAAGGTGAGATAGATGACGGCTAAACATGAGTGCTGAGATACTGCATCTAGATGTAACAGTAACCGAGGACTTCATCAACGGTAAAGTAAGTTCCAATGGGCCAACTCGGTCCACTGGTACACACTTGTTCTTAAATGATCTCTTGATTGCACGCCGTGATCCTGATGGTCAAATATTTGCAGTTAGGAAAGGTATGAATGCTGAGGCTGAGTCTATCCTAAGAGGCTCAGGTGACTTAAAAGGATGAAAGCTTTCTATTTGATAATAATCAGCGCAATAGCTTTAAGCATACTCTCGCCAGCATTTGCAGACGGCTATGACCGCAAAGACTTCAACTATCACAGCTACAAACCCAATACCTCCATAGGCTTCTACACCAACAAAACCTGTGACTTCATCAACATCGACCACGTTGTGAGTATCAAAGACGCATACGAGAGCGGAGCATCCTCTTGGGGCGCAAGTAAAAAGAAAGCCTTCGCTAATGACAGGTCTAATCATGTGCCGTCATGCGGCCGTGTGAACAGTTCTAAAGGCTCTGAAGGCCCTAGTGATTTCTTGCGCAGAAGCCGCGATGGCAAAGGCTTAGAGTATGGCATTGTTAAGTTTTGTGAGTATGTGCAAAAGTATTATGCTGTGAAGGTTAAGTATGGATTGTCATTCAAAGGTAATAAGAAACGTCCATTTGAAGGCTGTGGAATCAACTCGCTCTAGCCCTGATTTGACTGGATGGGGTATTCAGCTATGATTAGGTATACCAAAGGTTATCCGATGAAATACGTGATTTTACTAACATTATTGCTTGCGGGCGAAGCGAGTTCCATAGACTTTGAGTGGGCATTGGCAATGGCCATAAGCGGTGATGTCGACCACCAGCTCATTGTCTCTGAAATGTATGAATCGGGCACTGGGGGAGCACCTAAATCACAATTTATGGCTCTAGAGTTCTTAGAAATGGCTGCAAAGCAGGGAAATCCCGCGCATCAATTAAAGCTTAGCGAGGCCTTTTCACTTGGGAGTCTTGGTATACAGAATCCTTTTCTGGCTCTACATTGGGCAAGAAAGGCAGCTGAGCAAGGCCACATAGGTGCGATGTTAATTACTGCGCTTTTATTATCCGATGAGCAATTCGAGCTAAATGATAAAAATGAAAGTCTTACTTGGTTACTAAAGGCGGCAGAAAAAAATGATGATGGCACGCATAAATTCGCACAGGCGCGCGCGCAGTTTTTGGTAGGAATCAGATATGAGACGGGTGATGGCGTAAAAGAAAATTATTCGGAAGCATTAAGATTGTTTAAGCTAGCAGGCAATAACGGAGATGAATTTGCTCAAAATAAGCTTGGTAGGGTTTATTACCAAGGGAAAGGTGTTGTAGAGAACTTTGCCAAATCAGCAAGTTGGTATGAAAAATCTGCCAAACAGGGTAACCCTTGGGCACAGGCTGGCCTCTCTGGGTTGTATATTATTGGGCAAGGAGTGGAAATTGACTTTGTAAAGGCTTATGCGTGGGGGTTGTTGGCTAAAGCTAAGGGCGAAAATGTAGCGAACTGGGATATTCTTTTAACTAAAGTTACCACTTCCCAAATTAACGAAGCACAAGTCCTAGCTCAAAAATATCAACAGCTAGAAAAATGGGAAATAAAAACATTTAACATAGATAGATTGGTGGTTACATCTCAATCTCTAAGGGAGCATGACTGCTTCGATGGGGGTAGACACATATTTACATTAGAAGGAGAGATAGGTCCAGATAGTAGTTTTGCGATGAAGGAACTTTTGTCTGACTATATATCATGCAGAGATGCTACGTTATCCACTACAGCTCCGATAGAGGTATCTTTAGAATCTGGAGGTGGTCTTCTACAGGATGGGTATGAGCTTGGTCGAGTGTTTAGAGAGCAAGGAGTAACAACAGTTATTAAGGGGGGGTCGCTTTGCGCTTCTTCATGTGCAATAGCATTTCTTGGAGGAAAGAAAAGAGTGGTCGAGGACTCTGCTTCAATTCTCTTTCATGCTCCATACTCCGCACACATCAATAGTAAGGGTGAGAAAGCATTGACTTGTGATGAAAGCAATAAAGGACATCGTGCACTCAGAGAATACTATGTAGCGATGACGGACTTGGAATATGGGGGTAGGCTTTTCGACAGAACCATGAAGTATTGTAGTGCTGAGGATGGTTGGCGAGTAACAGGTCCAGATGCAGCAAAGCTATACGGAATATCTTATGCAGAGTAACAACTAATCAAAACAACAACAAAAACCGATGGTTTAACGGTCTTTTTGAAGTCTCAAAACATTTGACCCCATGGGGGGTGTTTTTGAGGCTAGGAATCCTAAGTTTTTATCCTTGATTATGGCTTTTGACTGTCACACAATGTGGCACACATTCTCTATTTTTAGAGGATTACGTATTGAAAGCTAGGAGTTTGCTTAGAGCGTCATTAGGTTAGTGAACGTGCGTTTAACCCCCGTGATTACTCGGGTTTCGACGTACTAAAACTAAAGACTGAACTAAGCATGTAGAGCCGTAGGCAGCGGACTGGCGGACGCGGGTTCAATTCCCGCCGCCTCCACCAAACAAGGGTTTTACAAGACCCTAAGAAGTAAAAAAAGCCTGTAATTCTAAAGAGTTACGGGCTTTTTTTGTGCTTAATATTTTCGTTGATAAACTTATCAAAAAGGGATACGGTTTACGATTCATTCTTGCATTAAAAGTATTGCGAGTTTTAGCTAATGAGAATATCAGTATCCTATCGTAAATACACTCCGTTTAGCTATGCTCTACTGCTATCTTTTGCACTGGTGTTCTCTGGCGTTGCTGGTTCCAATTCAGATAGTAATCTTGAGTCTTATTCTCTCCCAGTTTCTGGCAAAACGATTGATATTGACGGTAATGATAAGTTTGATGCGCTTACCGATGGATTGCTCTTACTGCGGAGTATGTTCGAACTGTCGGGAACACCTCTGATTTCTGGAGTAGTAGCTGATGATGCTGTCTACAAATCATCAGACGAAATTGAAGCTCGTATAGCGGCCTTGGGTGATCGCATCGATATCGATAGCGATGGCCGGATTGACGCTCTCACTGATGGGCTGCTTATTTTACGTTATCTTTTCGAGTTAAGTGGAGACGCACTGACGGCAGGTGTAATTTCAGATGGTGCTCAGCGCTCAAGTGCCGCCGATATCGAGTTATATTTATTAAAGTTAACAACTTTTGGTCCTGTGTTTACATCAAGCGCCACCTTTAGTGCGGCTGAAAATCAGACCAGTATCGGAACCGTGACGGCAACTGATGCAGATAGTGGCGATTCGATCACCTTTGCAGTGTCTGGTTCTGAACTAGCGATGACCTCAGCAGGGGTCTTGAGCTTTGCCTCAGCGCCTGACTATGAGACTAAGGCGAGCTATACCGCTACTGTGACGGCCAGTGATGGTACGAACACAACTACCCAGGCTATTACAGTCAATGTAACCAACATTAATGATAATTCGCCGGTGTTTACATCAAGCGCCACCTTTAGTGCGGCTGAAAATCAGACCAGTATTGGAACTGTTACGGCAACTGATGCGGATAGTGGCGATTCAGTGACCTTTACAGTGTCTGGTTCTGAACTAGCGATGACCTCAGCAGGGGTCTTAAGTTTTGCATCAGCGCCTGACTATGAGACTAAGGCGAGCTATACCGCTACTGTGACGGCCAGTGATGGTACTAATGAAACCCCACAGAGCATTACAGTCAATGTCAGTGATATTAATGAGTCCTCTGTTACTGCAGTTGCAGACTCAGTCTCAACTGATGAGGATAACAGCGTTACATTAAATCCCTTGTCCAACGATACTATAGTCACGGGCGGTTATACGGTTTCTGTTACCGCTGGAGCAGCTGGTAATGGAACAGTAGTGGTTAATAGTGGAAATACTCTTACCTATACGCCATCACTAAACTTCTTCGGAACCGATACGTTTAATTACACCGCGACTGTCAACTCGATATCTGGAACAGCCACTGTGACCGTCACAGTAAATAGTGTGAATGATTTGCCGATTATTAGTGGGTTAAGCTCTACATTGACTCCTAATGAGAATCAGACAAGTGTTGTTACGGTTAATGCATCCGATATTGAGACGTCGCCGTTAACTTATTCTATTTCAGGGACAGATAGTTCTCTGTTTAGTATTTCAAGCTCAGGTGTCCTCACATTCAAATCTGCACCGGACTATGAAGCGCCGGGGGATGCTAATGCAGATAATAGCTATTCCCTAACAGTATCAGTCGGAGATGGCACAGCGACGACGTCGCAGGTAATTGCTGTTGCAGTACAGAACGTAGCTGACCAAGTATCTGGTGTCGCTGTTGATGGATATGTTGCTGGAGCGACAGTGTTCCAGGATCTTGATAACGATGGAGTTCTTGATTCAGGAGAGCCCAATACATCGACGAATGCCCTTGGCTCCTTTACCTTAACGCTTTCCAGCGTCAATAAGTCGGCGCCAGTAAGAATTATTAATGGCTACGATCTTGCCACTAATGAAATACATCCAAGTGTAATGGATATCAGCGTAACCGAAACGGGAAGTTATATTATTACGCCCATTTCTACGCTAGTGGGGCGCTTAAAGATCGAAGATACGACCCTTAGCGGAACTGTCCCCCAATCCATAATTGCTGCAGCAATGGGTATCAGTTTGGCTGATTCCCCTAATGACTCTATCCTTGGCTTTGATCCAATTGCATACTTCAATGGCTCTGACACGACATTGGCAACAGAGGCAAGGCCTGTGTTTGCTGCTAGCCAGCTACTTATGGCTCAGGGTGGCGGCAATTATGGTGTTAATAAGTATGTTACCGACCAGGTGCTATCCGCTCTCTCAAGTACATTGACCACCAAGAGTGGGTCAAGTATTAGCATGAGCTCATCAGCAGACATCACAGCTATTAAACAAGATGCTTATGATGCGATCTTCAATGGCATCGTTGATACCACCTTGGCTGATAATCCGCCGATCAATAATGTGCAGTTCAAGAATAATAAAGCAGTGATGACGGACTACTTAAATGGCTCCTCATCAAACCAAGTACAGCACTCTCTTTATGGCGCCCATGATGGGACCACCGCGCTGGTGGCTGATCTAGTTGGCGCTAAATTAGATTATGAGAACCTAAAGCAGATTATTGATAATGATGGCACCGGCAGACCGATGGATCTTAGTTTTGAACTATCCAGCCTACCCATTGGTAGCGGCAGCACATCGGTTAACCTGCGCTTGTTCCATGGTTCAGATACCATACAAGGAAGTGATGAGGACTACTTGCAAGTCGCTTTCTCGGTAAATTGGGAGTCAGATGGAAGCGAACTGAATATTAGCTTGCCAGCTAATAATAATGTTGTGAACACGTTCTTTGATAGAAGTGGAACAACGATTAGTCGGACTACGGCTAATAGCAGGAAAGATTTAATAACTACATCAAAAACCGGCCCAAATACGCCATCGTCCTTTACTGTCAAGCTGGCAAGTCTATTCAATGCCTTCCCAACAGAGGTTTCAGGATTGTCCTCATTCCTTGATGGGGCTGCGACCTTTACCTACCAGGTGGAATTTGGCAGCTTCACTCTCTATGACCACCTAGAGAATCCATTCACGAAAATACAGGGTACCTTTGGTGTTAACTCCACGCCGGATATTGCTATTTTTGCTGATGACATCTATGTGCATGAAAATGCGACGAGTAAGGAGATTACGTTCAGGCTGTCACAAGCTTCTAGCTCTAATGTAACGGTTGATTATGCCATATCAGGCTCCAGCACTGCCTCATCGTCTGATTATACGTTGAGTGCGGGTACGGCTACTATTTCAGCAGGGTCAACATCCACAACTCTGGCAATCGCTGTCACGAATGACACCGCTGTTGAATCACAGGAAGAGCTTCGGTTAAGTTTATCGAATCCACAAAATGCAGTTCTTGGTCGCACAACGGTGAGTGCCTATATTACTGATGGCGAGAAGATATTAGACAATAGTACTCAAAAAACGATCTTGGTGAACAACATCTTTAAAGACTCAAAGATGTCGATCACCGAATATGTCAAAAACAAGCTAGACAATACCAATGTTACTATTTCTGGTACCAGCTACACCTATAGCCAAGTACTCGTTAATGAGAGTGTGACAAGCGATGTGTATGCCTATGTTGACAGCATTGTTGATGACTATGAGGTGATGGCCGAAGCGATTATTAGTGCCATCATGACCAAGTCAAATGCCTATGTAGACAGCCAGCTATCCGGATTTTCTACCTACGCAGGCTTTGCTCAAGCGTTAACCCAGCTCAATTCGGGGCTTAAGGGGCTAAATGTATCGCAAATTGTCGGCACCAACATCAGTAATGACGGCACCTATCCTAGTGGGCAAAGTGCGGCCACATTGTTGACGGCAGTTGAGGGCAAGGTCAATACCTTAGTAACGCTAGCGGCAGACACTGTGGCGGATATTCTTGGTACAGATACCAATGCCAACTTCCCTAACGCTAATGTCATCATTGGTACAGATGGCAATGACACTATTACAGGTACCTCCGGCTCCGACCTTATTGCCAGCTTCAATGGTACCGATACTGTCAATGGCGCCGCGGGTAATGACAAAATACTCGGAGGCTCAGGCGTTGATACGATTAACGGCGGTGATAATAACGATCATATATATGGTTACGCCGGCGCTGATATTCTGGCAGGTGACGCCGATGCCGATAAGATTCTTGGTGGCTTAGATAACGACACCATTAGAGGTGGCGCTGGTGACGATGACCTAAGGGGTGAGGCCGGCAACGACACTATTTACACCGGTACGGGCTCTGACACGGTCACTGGTGGTTTAGGTGACGACACCATCATTATTGATGGTTTATGAAAATGGGTTCTCGATACTTTAAGTTTCTCTTTATTTTACTTTTAGCCAGTAACCTGGCTATTGGTGCAACCAAGACGGTGGATGGTGGCGCAGGTACAGACTCTCTGACTATTAACTACTCGGGAATAACGACCTTAAAGGACTTTACTTTAAGTTCTTATTCTTCCGGAGAATTGAGTTACATCAAGGCCGTTGATAATGGCGGAAATACAATAGACTTTACTCGCATTAACAGCCTCACAGTTAATAGTATTAGTTATGCCTTTGCCCCAAGTACATCAATCAATTCGGGCGATGGCGGTATTTCAAATGCTTTTTACAGTACTAGTCAAAAAACTATTCACAGTTATGGATCAACTATTTGGTACGCACAAAATATTTGTTCTGGTGACCACACCCTAGGTTTTAATTGCAGCGATGATATTGAATATGTAGGCAGTGCATCTAACGAAACTATTAATCTAAACATTCAAAGAGGCGGCGGTAATTATACCGGCGATCTCACCATAGCGCTTGCTGGCGGTGGCGATTCAATTAATTCTGCGAAACTAATTAATACTGACAGCATTGATCTTGGAGCTGGAGACGATACTATTTCAGTGATGTTTGGCGCGGACGCTGGTGGTTATCAAACTATCCAAAACGCCAATATCTCAAAACTTGATGGTGGTGCAGGCACTGATACACTTTCATTTGGAGAAAGCGCTAACCCTCCCGCAACCATTAGTCTAACGACTGCTGGCGCAACAAACTTTGAAAATCTCACAGGAACAACGTCAGCAGAAACACTTAACGGTGATGCTAATGCTAATAGCCTAACCGGTAATAGTGGCGCTGACACTTTAAATGGTAATGGCGGTAATGATACCTTGTATGCTGATGCATATGATCGAATGAGCGGCGCTGGCAGTAACAGCGATAATGATAATCTCTATGGTGGTGCAGGAGACGACACCCTTGCTGGAAATGCTGGCGACAACATCTTAGATGGCGGAACAGGCGCTGATACCATTTACAGTGGCGCCGGTGATGACGTAATAGTTATTCGTTCAGGTGATGGTGGTTCAAGTATTTCAGATGCTGATACCCTTACAGATTTCAGTGATGGAGTTGATGCTATTGGCCTTGATACATCTTTAGGTTTTGATGATCTATCAATAAGTACAAGTGGCAGCGCTACAGTTATTTCCTCTGGCAGTGAATACTTAATGAAATTACTTTCTACTAGTTCTAGCAACATTACGTACCTAGACTTTCAGTCCACGTCAACTGAAGCACAAACGTTTAATGGAACAAGTAGTAATGACACCCTTATTGGCGGCGCTGGTGTTGATACTTTTAATGGCGGAGCTGGAAGTGATACTTTGATTGGTTGGGGCGGCAATGATATTTTTAATATCTCCTCTAAGTCAGGGTCTTATTCGGATACTATTCTCGGCGGTGGAGGAACAGATACTCTTAATATTGCTTACTCAGGGATTAGTAGCTTAAAAGATTTTTTATTGAGTAGTTCGGGGAGTAATGTTACAGCAACAGATTCCTCAGGAGGATCGGTCACATTCAATGGCATTGAAGCTCTCACAGTTAATAGTATTAGTTATGCCTTTGCCCCAAGTACATCAATCAATTCGGGCGATGGCGGTATTTCAAATGCTTTTTACAGTACTAGTCAAAAAACTATTCACAGTTATGGATCAACTATTTGGTACGCACAAAATATTTGTTCTGGTGACCACACCCTAGGTTTTAATTGCAGCGATGATATTGAATATGTAGGCAGTGCATCTAACGAAACTATTAATCTAAACATTCAAAGAGGCGGCGGTAATTATACCGGCGATCTCACCATAGCGCTTGCTGGCGGTGGCGATTCAATTAATTCTGCGAAACTAATTAATACTGACAGCATTGATCTTGGAGCTGGAGACGATACTATTTCAGTGATGTTTGGCGCGGACGCTGGTGGTTATCAAACTATCCAAAACGCCAATATCTCAAAACTTGATGGTGGTGCAGGCACTGATACACTTTCATTTGGAGAAAGCGCTAACCCTCCCGCAACCATTAGTCTAACGACTGCTGGCGCAACAAACTTTGAAAATCTCACAGGAACAACGTCAGCAGAAACACTTAACGGTGATGCTAATGCTAATAGCCTAACCGGTAATAGTGGCGCTGACACTTTAAATGGTAATGGCGGTAATGATACCTTGTATGCTGATGCATATGATCGAATGAGCGGCGCTGGCAGTAACAGCGATAATGATAATCTCTATGGTGGTGCAGGAGACGACACCCTTGCTGGAAATGCTGGCGACAACATCTTAGATGGCGGAACAGGCACTGATATTATTTATAGTGGCAGTGGCTCAGATACGATTGTCACGCGATCTGGAGATGGAGGCTCGAGTTTGTCCAATGCAGATGTTGTTGCGGACTTTACTGATGGCAGTGATATCGTTGGTTTAAGTAGTCTCAATTACTCAGACCTTACTGTATCGCAGGGCACGGGTAGCTACTCTAGCCATGTAGTGGTGCAGGAAACGAGTTCCGGTGATTTCTTGTTGATTCTTCAAAATCAGAGTATCGGCAATATTGATGATAATGACTTCTCGGCAATTTAAGTTCCTCTCCGTTTTACTTTTAGCCAGTAACCTGGCTTTTGGTGCAACCAAGACGGTGGACGGTGGTGCAGGCACGGACTCTCTGACTATTAACTACTCAGGAATAACGAGTCTTGGTGATTTCGCTATCTCAACATCTGGAGACTCTACAATATTAACTGACTCAAGCTCTAATACTATAAGCTTTAGATTAATTTCAAACTTAACCGTAGGTGACTATGATTATATTGATCTCTATACCGACCGAGGAGCTGGTAATGAGAAAAAAGAAGTTTATTGGAATGCTACGGAAAAAGCCGTTTATTTCTACGGTGATGTCTCGCTTAACTCTGGAGTTTGGCAGACAACAAGTAGTTCCTTTTCCACTCAGGGATTGCAAGGCCTAACGGCTGCGATGAATGTCACGGTTACGGGGCATTCCGGAGCTAATAGCGCAAACCTAAACGTTAATCGTGATGACGACTACACCGGTAATTGGACCATAAATCTGGGTGACGGTGCTGACTCTTTAAACTCTGCCAAACTGAAAAATGGCGATTCCATTGATATGGGTGCTGGTGATGACAATGTTTCAGTCATGCTAACTGGAACCAATGGAACTCCAGCTATTGGAAGTGCAAATATAACTAAACTCGATGGCGGTGCTGGAACCGATACCATATCTTTTGAAGAAGGTACTCCAGCGGCTAACACCACACTTGCACTAACAACAGCCAATGCTAGTAATTTTGAAAACTTAACAGGTGGCGGTAATGCAGAAACCCTAAACGGAGATGGCAATGCTAACGTCCTCAAAGGAAAAGGTGGTGCTGATACGTTAAACGGCAATGGCGGTAACGATACTCTAAATGCTGGTAGTGGAACTACTAATGATAATTTATACGGCGGAGCCGGTAATGACACGCTGCTCGGAACTGCTGGCGATAATGTTTTAGACGGCGGAACAGGCGCGGACACTATAACTAGTGGTAGCGGGTCAGACACTATTGTTATTCGATCTGGTGATGGTGGTTCTACTCAAAGCGCTGGCGATACAGTCTCTGACTTTAGTGACGGAAATGATTCTATTGGATTGGCTGCTATTACTTTTGGTGTTCTTACCATTGCCCAAGTTGGTAGCGATACTGTTATCAAAGAAGGCTCTGATTTCTTAACAACTCTAACTGGTATTTCAGTAAGTGCTATTACGGCAGTAGATTTCCAATCTACTTCAACATCAGCGGTCACTTACACTGGAACTTCTAGTAATGACACTATGGTAGGTGGCGCAGGTGGCGACACCTTTAATGGTGGTGCTGGCAATGACACCCTATACGGTTGGGGTGGTAACGATACCTTCAACATTACTTCTAAATCTGGTTCATTTATCGATATTATTGACGGTGGTGCTGGATCAGATACTTTGGATATCAGTTATTCAGGAGTTACCAGTCTTGCTGATTTCACCATCTCCCCTAGCGGTGACAGCATCATTCTGACGGATACTTCCGGAGGAAGTATTACTTATAGCAACCTCGAGAATCTAACCGTAGGTGATTATGATTATATTGATCTCTATACCGACCGAGGAGCTGGTAATGAGAAAAAAGAAGTTTATTGGAATGCTACGGAAAAAGCCGTTTATTTCTACGGTGATGTCTCGCTTAACTCTGGAGTTTGGCAGA
>Ga0209071_1001056_pt1 | contig 11814 bp, 10 predicted proteins | sample CoawatmetaG10DNA_2_FD_187513 | JGI IMG/M metagenome (GOLD analysis project Ga0209071, IMG submission 187513) | Marine microbial communities from the West Antarctic Peninsula - Coastal water metaG108-DNA (SPAdes) (version 2) | ecosystem: Environmental > Aquatic > Marine > Coastal ... | reverse complement strand
TACCTTTGCTAACTTTGGTTACGTAGGTCTACAGGCAAGTATCTACACTAAAGTAAATAAATACTTGACAAGAGAGAAAGGTACTCACCGACAAGACCTACAGAAAGCTATTCATGCACTACAAATGCAGGTAGAATACTACGATAGACATAACTCTGTTGTGAATACAGGACAGGAGACTGCCCTATCACCTAGGCATACCAATGAACCAATAGACGGGAATAAATAATGTCACAATTAGCTAAGATGATAACAGCGCATGAGGGTGTAGAGACTCACGCTTATAAGTGTACAGCAGATAAGATAACCATAGGCGTAGGGCGTAACATTGACCCTAAGGGTGGCATAGGCCTAAGCAAACTTGAGATTGACTACCTACTGTCTAACGACATTGAGCGTGTAGAGGAAGAGTTATCAACAGCGTTTCCTTGGACTATTGACTTGATTATGCACTCTCCTGCTCGTTATGACGCCTTGGTGGATATTTGCTTTAACTTAGGTATGCCTCGGTTAAAAAAGTTTAAAAAAGCTTTACAGGCCACCTATGACCACAAGTGGGACGAGGCAGCAGACGAGTTTATGAATAGTCGATGGGCTGAACAGGTAGGCAAAAGGGCAGTTGAGATTTGTGCAATGATTCGTACAGGTAAATATCAGAAGGAATACTAATGAAAGGTCAAGTACGAGGGTTAGCCTTAGAGCTACTACGGCAGGATTGTGTGGAGTCTTTAGATATAGCAAATTCCATTACTGAGGGTAAAAAAAGAGAAGAGGCATTACGCCAAGCTTCTTCCGTTTGTAAGCTTTACGACAATGCACTACACAAGGAAGCAAAATGATAATAAAATTCTACACAGAAGGTTGTGCCCCCTGTAAAGCTGTAAGTCAAGTCTTAAATAGTTTAGAAATTGACTATAAAGATATTGACATTGGCAAGGACATTGACTTAGCTATTAAATATAAAGTACGTAGCGTACCTACAGTAATCAACACTGAAACTGGAGACACCCTAGTTGGATTCAAGGGTATTATGGAAACAACGGAGTGGGTAAATGAGCATTGTAATTGATTATAGCCGTAACGAATTATTAAGTAAACAAGCCTACACCTTACTTGCTGACTACTACTGTCGTGATGGTGAAGACCCACAGGACGCTTATGCAAGAGCAGCGACAGCGTTTAGTAAGCATGACTATGAACTAGCACAACGTATCTACGACTACGCTAGTAAAGGTTGGTTTATGTTTAGTTCCCCTATATTAAGCAACGCCCCTAAGGAGGGGGAGAAGATAAATGGATTACCTATTAGCTGCTTCCTCAGTTATGTACCTGATAGCCTTGATGGTCTTATCGGACACTCGACAGAACTACGTTGGCTTAGTGTTAAAGGTGGTGGAGTTGGTGGTCATTGGTCTGACATTCGTAGTGTTAGCGATATGGCTCCTAGCCCGATTCCTTTCCTAAAGACTGTTGATAGTGACATGACTGCTTACAGGCAAGGTAAGACACGTAAGGGTTCTTATGCGGCCTACATGGACATTAGCCACCCTGACATTATTGAGTTTATAAACATACGTGTACCTACAGGTGGAGACCCTAATCGTAAGGCCTTTAACCTACATAACGCAGTTAACATTACTGATAGGTTTATGGACGCTGTGGTTGCTGGTGACCCTTGGCCTCTTGTAGACCCTAACGATAAGACAGTGCGTGACTTGTTACCAGCTAGGGAGCTATGGGAGCGTTTGATTGAGACACGCTTTAGGACAGGTGAGCCTTACTTAAACTTTATTGATGAAGCTAACAGGCACTTACCACCATCTATGAAGGAGCAAGGTCTAAAGATACATGGGTCTAACTTATGTAACGAGATTCACTTACCTACATCAGAGGAACGTACAGCAGTTTGTTGTTTGTCAAGTGTTAATTTAGAGTATTACCAAGAGTGGAAAGATACCACCATGGTAGCTGACTTAATAACCATGTTAGATAACGTCATTAGCTTCTTTTGTTTCCATGCACCCAAGGAGCTACGTAAGGCTGTCTATAGTGCCACACAAGAGCGTTCCCTAGGACTAGGGGCAATGGGGTTCCATAGTGCTTTGCAACGCTTAGGCGTCCCGTGGGAGTCTCCTATGGCTACTACTATCAATACTGATATGTTTACTCATATTAAAGCACAGGCTAGGGCAGCATCAGTGTACTTAGCAGAAGAACGTGGGGCTTGTCCTGACGTAGAAGGTATGCGTAACTCGCACCTGTTAGCTATAGCACCTAACGCCAACAGTAGTATTATTGCTGGTTGTTCTGCTAGTATTGAGCCTCTTAAGTCTAATGCCTTTACTCACAGGACACGTGTAGGTGCCCACTTAGTAGAGAATAAGTACCTAGATAAGGTTATTAGAGGACATAATAGCGACCCTGTGTGGATTGCAGCGCAGTGGAAGTCTATACTCTTGCATGAGGGAAGCGTACAGCACCTAGAATGGATGGATGAATGGGATAAGCAGATATTTAAGACTGCGTTTGAGCTTGACCAACGATGGGTTATAGACCATGCAGCAAGTAGACAGCCTTATATCTGCCAAGGTCAGAGTGTTAATCTATTCTTTCCATCAGGTACAGATAAGGCTTATGTGAATGAAGTACACCTTAGGGCTTTCAACAAGAAGCTTAAGGGTCTGTACTACCTAAGGACTAGCGCAAGTTCTAAAGCCGACACAGTAAGCGTTAAGCCTACACGTGTTGCACTTAAGGACTTTGCTCAAGACCAAGATGATCAAGAATGTTTAAGTTGCCAAGGATAAAAGAATGAGTTTATTAACAGCGTCAGCAGCATACAAGCCCTTCAACTACTCAAGCTTTGTGACACAAGCCATTGAGCATGATAAGTTACACTGGGGAGAGTGGGAATGTGACCTACAGGAGGACGTAACACAGTGGAAGTCTGGTAAGATTAACAATCAAGAAAAGAACTTTATTACACAGATACTTAGGCTATTCACTCAGTCTGATGTGATAGTAGGTGGTTCTTACGTAGATGTATTCTTACCTCGAATCAAGAACAATGAAGCACGTATGATGATGCTATCGTTTGCACAGCGAGAGACTATCCATATGCGCTCCTACGCCTTGCTTAACGATACCCTAGGCTTTCCTGAGGCTGAGTACACAGCGTTCCTTGAGTACGATGCTATGGCTGAGAAGCTTGAGTTTATGAAGACCTTTGACCCTGACACCAAGCAAGGGTTAGCTAAGGCCTTAGCACAGACTGTATGCAACGAGGGCATGAGTTTGTTTAGTGCGTTTGTAATGCTACTTAACTTCCAACGCTTTGGTAAGCTTAAGGGTATGTGTGAGATTGTAGAGTGGAGTATACGTGACGAGACTATTCATGTCGCAGGTATGACAGAATTATTTCGTACTTTCATTAGCGAAAATCCAGAGGTGGTAAATGACGAGTTTAAATTATCTATATATGAAATGTACAGAACTGCTGTTGAGCTTGAGGACAAAGTTATTGATCTTGCGTTTGAAATGGGAGGTGTGGAAGGTCTTACGGCTAGTGAAGTCAAAGACTACATCAGATATATCGCAGACAGACGATTAACTAACCTAGGCCTTAAGCCTAACTGGGACATAGATGAGAATCCATTGCCTTGGTTAGATTGGGTACTCAATGGCGACAGCTTCAAGAATTTCTTTGAAGGTCGTGTGACTGACTATAGCGCAGATGGTATGTCTGGCGAATCTTGGGGGTGGTGACATGAGTAATGTACAGTTGAATGACTTAGTAGACATAGAGCAGATTACTGTGATATGCCTAGGGCAGTTCCATAGTGATCTTAAGGAAGAAATAGAGTTCGGAGACAAGGATGATATATCAGAAGTGTTGCGTTTAATCATAGCTATTGAAACTATCTTTAAGGAGATCATGCGACCAGAGGATTACTTTGCATGGAAAACTAACAAGGGTTTTGACATTCATTAAACTACAGGCAACAAAAAGCCCTACTTAAGAAGACTTAGGTAGGGCTTTTTTATGCTTGAAGATTACTTATCTTCTTTATTATCTATAGCGGTGCCAGCACCAATATAATTACTTGCTAATTGTCGGTAATCTGATTCTGTAGGTTTTACTTTAGATGTTACATCTTGTATAACGTCCATTCTTTGTTGTGTTGTGGGTGATACATTAGGGAAGCGTTTAACTGGAGATACGCCATACTTATCTGTAAGAACCTTAGACCCTGCCATTATAGGGTCAACATAAGTAGGGTCTTTAGGTTGAAAACCCATAAGCTTCTTTTTAGATAAGTCACTTAATGAGCCTGACAAAGGAGGAAAAACAGTTAACAAATCTACCCCTCCTACAGGTTTAACACCTATCATATCGGAAGCATCAGAGGCTATTACAGTATAAGTCCCATCTTGTGTTCTTAAAGCAGCCCAATCATTCATACCACCCAGTTCTTTTGCCTGTGATTTATGACTACCTGAGAAATACCATGTACCTTCCTCAGCATTGTATTTTGCTGGTGGCATAGTATCAATCTGTTTATTTAAAGAATCATAGTTTTTTTTCTGTGGTTTGGATAGAGTTTTTCCACTAGCAAGAATATCGTTATACTTTACATACTCACGTATACTTTCTGTAGGGCTTTTAGCGTTTCGCAAACGCATTACGTCACCCATTAACTGAGTGTCTAGTAAATGTTGAGGTGTTAATTCATTAGCTACTGTATGTAAAAAACGACTAACTTTTGTTTTATTAGTTATTAACTCAGCACCCATACCAGAGTGATGATCAACAGGGTTCTTAACTAATATTTGAACATTATCAGTATTTCCTTTTATACCCCAAGCTTTTATTAAATGATTTTTAAAAGCATCCTCTACAGCAGCACTAGGAGGACGAGCATTACGAGAAACCCCAGAATCCCATACACCATCCATACCTGAGCGACCTAATGTTCCAAACGACAACACTTGAGGGCCAAATAGTTCTTTAACTAAAGGACTGTTTGTTCCTGTTTGTTTATCCATTAGACCTTGATAACCTTCGGAACCTGCTTGGAAACTAGGTGCTTCTTTAGCTAATTTTATTATTTTAGTTTTATTTTTAAAGTGGGGTTTTAGTTCTTTACCTAAGACACTTTTTTTATTATAAGCTATTTTTAGTTTAGCTTTTGCTGATTTTTCGCCAGCAGGTGTTTTAGCATTAGCTACCTTTTCCTTTAGCTGAGTGATCTGTGTTCCTAGTTTATCAAAGTCGTTAAACTTATTACCTAGACCTAGAGCTTGTAAATGCCTTACGTTTTGCTGTAACATTCCCTCAGGTATACCTGTTTGCCTCAAACTTGCTAAAGCTTGAGGTGTAAAAAGTTCTTTAATTGACCTACCTACTGCCACAACACCTATTTTAGCAATACCTGCCACTTTAGCTGCTGTGTTTCCACTATAAAACCCGTCTACTTTAGTATCAGCGTTACGGGCAACTTGATTTACTGTCGGGCCAGAAAATAATTGTTTTCCTTTACCACCTGTAAATAAACCTAAACCAGTTTCTACAGCATTGTTTGCCATTCTATAAGCGTCAGGAAACTTTTTAGACAGGTAAGAATCTAAAGGAGTTGAGGTAGGTACTTTTGACATAGCAGTACCCAAAGGCTCTGTTATGAGGTCAGGAACTGGGGCAGACATTAAAGAACCAAATACGTCACCTATCCCTCCAACAGTGTTTGCAGCATGAGTCAAGCCTACATCAAGGGCGCTTCTGGTGCCCTTAGAATAAGCATCAGTAGACTCATTAAGAGCATCTTGACGATTGTTTAAAGAAGTCTTAAGTTTACCATACTCTTCTTTTACTTCATTACCAGCTATCTTAAGACCCTGAGTAAGATAAAGGTTTTCAAGAGAATCACCCATTTCTGTATTTGCTGCATCACTTGGGCTTTTTCCTTCTACATCATAACCTAACCAATCATAAGTGTTATACATTTTGTTTGTTTCCTATACTATATAGCCTATTGATTAGCTGCACCCTTTAGTGGTGGTCGTTCAGCGTTTTTCTCAAGGTCTGTAAGTAGACCAATAACAATTAAACGATCAGCTTTAAGTTGCTTAAGTAAAGCAGTGTCTTTAGTTGTTTTAATTAACTGAGCAGTACCTGTCAGTAAGCTACCTAATCCTTGCCTTAGTTTTGGGCCTGTCAGAACATCATAACCAATGACACCTGCGGTTGCGGCAGCAATACCACCTAAAGCATAGGCGGCATTACCACTACTCACCCAGTACGCCATACCTCCACCTAAGGCACGTAGAGCCATAGGTGTTTTAGGTATGCTAATGTTACCACCAGTTACTTTTTGCCATAAACGCCCTACAGCATTACGTGATTCATTTTTAGCTTTATCGCCTGTAACGTCCCAAGACTTATAAAGTTTATGTTGCTTGTCTAGTAAATCCTTGACTTTAACATCAGGAACTGTACTAGCCACAGCTTCATTCATAATAGTTCTTATTTCTGACACAGCGACTGCTTTACTATTTATGTACTCTTGAGTTAAAGATTTAGGTTGATGATTATTTATAAACTTATCAAGTTGTTTACGAGCATCTAATAAACCTGCGGCAGTACCATCCGATTCTTTTACTAAACGAATAGCTGTTGACATTAGATCAGTAGCAAACTTAGGTGTGCCTCCTGCTAAACCAAAACCAATGCTTTCGGGAAAGTTATCCATAGAATCTTGTAACTGCTGTACCACATCAACAGTTAACGGAGGGTTACCTGCTTTAGCAATATCCTTTTTTAACTTTTCTGCTGTATTTGTTATTTCAGTATAAATAAAATTACGAGAAGAAGTAAAGCTACCTTTAGGTTTTAAGTTAGGAACCATTGCTGTAATATCAATTATTTCGTTAGCTTGTTCAGTGTAATTAGGCTTGATAGTATTTAACATACCCTCTGTACGAGTAGGATACATAGTAGTAGTCATGTCACTTGTCTCAGGATGGATAGGGGAAAGCATATCTGACACATTTTCCCTTCTATTCCTCCATGTGCTTTTAGCTGCTGACGACTTCATGCCACTACCTACAGCATCTAAACCAGCTTCAATTTTAGTGTTTGTGCCTAAAGAACCTATACTAAATACATTTTTTATCATCCTATCGTAATGAGGATATTTTTTAGCCATTGCTAAATACTTAGGGTAATTTTCTTTAGCAAGTTCTATCATTTCTTGAACTGTAGGTAGTTCTGCTATGGCTTGACCTATATCAATTACAGCATTAACTGTGGGATTCTCTATAACATCAGGTGTTACATTACTAAGAATTTTACCAGCTATCTTAACACCTTCAATGGCTACGTCACCAGCAGCAGGAATTATAGCCTCACCTAAGTTTGCAACAGCTAACTCTTGTACATTCTGAGGCCTAGCATCCTGTGAATAATGAGATGCAACAGGGTCACGTTGACCTAACAATACTTGTGACCCTGCCTGATCTGGTGTCATAGTACCAGCTTCTACCTGAGGTCTTAATGCCTCAGCTTTTTCATTAATAGCTGATTGAAACTCTTGCTGGTTAGTGTCCATAACTTTACCAGCATTGTCAAAAGAACTTTGGATATTTGCGCCAGCCTCGTCCTTCATTTCACCATAGTCATATTGTTGAGCAGTGTACCTAGGCTGCTCAGTTTCCTCTACTTGTCCCTCAGTTTCTAGTTTTTCTAACTCTGCGGCAATGGCTTCAATTTCATTCGCAGGAGCGTTAGCAACTAATGCGTCCTCCAAAACTCTCTTTAACTGGTTTCTCGTATACACCATTATTGCGCTCCTAATTGCCTAGTGCTAAGGCTTATTCCTGCACGTTTTACCCATTTATCAACTATTGATTGTTGCTCCGTTTTTTCACTTAAACGATCTGGAGGTACTGCAATGTAGTAAGATAAGGCCAGTTTCTTTTTATCTGCACTGGCTCCTTGAGTACGATTTATCATCCTTGAAACAGCTTCGTTATTGGTTTCGATTGTATTAATATACATCTTACGCTCAATCTCTAAGATTTTCTTTACAGCTAGTTCAGACATTTCAATTTCACCACCTGCCATTGCTGTTGCATACTTTCTGTCCTGATCAGATAAACCTGTACCAGCACCAAAGGCTTGAATTATATTAGCCACAGCGTTACCACGATACGCTAAATACGCTTGAGTATTAGCGGTCACTTCCTTTGCTTCTTCGCTTGACATTCCTAATGCTTCTAAACCTTTGGCAATCTGTAAACGCATTTCACCAAACTTCCCTAATATGATACCCTTATCAAAAATGTCCATAGATTGATCGTTTATGTAAATACCATCAACGGCTTGGTAGGCTTTTGTATTTAACTCGCCATAATTCTTTACTTCTGCGCCTAACAAAGCATTTGTTATTGTATCTAACATAGGAATTATTTCTTGTGTTTGCTTAGGTGCAGCACTTAGACCTAATTCACTAGGGTAGACCCAAGATTGAGTAGGGTTATTCCAAACCTTACCTTCACTATCTACACGATATAGTTGAATACCCCCGTTAGAATTTTTATAGTTTACTAAGTTAGCTTCTTTTCCTTCTAAGGTTTTAATAAACATTTCATCAGAAACATCGTCATGCTTACCTGCTAAAACTTCTTTTATATACTCAGGGCTTTTACCATAATTTCTTGCCATTTGCGCACGTGTCTTACGATTGCCTCCTGCAAGCATAGTAACTTTTTCTTTCTCTGCTATGATTGCAGCAGCATCATTCATATCACTACCTGATCTTAAATCATCAGCAAGAGAAGGTAGATTTAGTTTTCTAGCTGTCGTTTCTAACTGCTCTCTACGTGCTTGTTCTTTAATCTTTAAGTCTGACGCAGCTTTATCTTCTTTTTGTTTAGTAAAACCTGCCTGTGCTATATCAAACAACTGTGTACCTGACTCTACATAGCCCATTTGAATTAGTTCATTAGCTAACTTTAGTTGAGTCTCTGGGTTTTTACCTGTGTATTCATTACCAAACTTAGTTTGCATTTCTTCTTGTTGTGCTATATCAGCCCTTCGTTTAGCTAATATAGTATCTTCACCACCAGAAGCATTACCTAAGGCACGACCTAATGTTGAACCTAAGAAACTTATGGCTTGTGCTTTAGCAGGGTCACGTGCCCTCTTTCCAGCATTAGCCATTAATGTCTGTTGTAAATCTGTAGCACGTTTGTTACGTTGCTCTAACAAATCGTCAACAGACGGGCCTTGTGTAAATAAACCTTGATATGCCATGTTATCTTTCCTGTGTCTTTTAAGTGTATGTAGTCTTAAAGTTTAGCTTATGAACCAGTGATTGCTTTCCATAGCCAACCACCAGCGTCATTTATAGCTTTACCACCGCCAGCAGTACCAGCGTATGCTGTACCTACTCCAGTAAGACCTGTTATCCAAGGGTTAGGTTGATAGTTAGACGTATTTAAAGCCGCTTGTCCTGTCATACGTGCAGTCTCTTGACCTAACAAACCTAACTGGTAGTTCTGGCGTAAAGCTTCTGTCTGTAGAGGTGCGCCAGCTAACTGAGCTTCAAGTGCTGGTGCCTGTAAACCACCTGAGAACATACCTGCACCAGTACCCATAAGATTAGCGTATTGCTGTTGGTTAGTCATTTGATTAGTGTTAAACTGATTCAAGTCGAGACCAGCCTGTTGCATCTGTTGACCATAGGCGTCATTGGTAGACTGTGCTGCTAGACCAGCTAAGGCTTGTGATTGTGCGTTACTAACACCTAAAGCGTCAGGCTGCATCATCTGACTGCCCATACCAGCACCTAAGCCCTCACCAGACAACCTAAGACCTAAACGTCCTTGACCAAACATACCCTCTCTAGCCCTAGCGTTTTGCTGTGCAAAGGCTGGCTCAAGTAACTTACTACGTTGATTAAATAACTCTGTAGCACGACCTTCGGGGTTGAAGTTATAATTAAACTGATCTGGTGCTTGTTGGGCTAGAGTAGAGGCTTGACCAAACAAACCTTGACCTTGGCCCACCATGTCACTTATACTGGCGTAAGGCTCTGATAACTGTGTAGCTGAACCTGAGGGTGTTAAAGCAGCACCACCAGTACCAGAACGGAAAGTAACTGGTTTGAAGTTACCAGTATTTGCACCTGTACCATTAGGTATTGTTGCACCACCACTTTCTGATTTAAATTGATCTAATAATGCTTGTATTGAACTTAAGTTTCCAGTTTTTTTAATGTCACCATCACCACCTTGAGCTACATACTGTGCTAATTGCGACTGTATATTATCAAAAGGATTAGCAATTTCATCCATACGACTAGCTGAGGCAATTAACGTAGGGTCTGCCGCTGCTTCTGCTGCTGTTATGTTTCCTATACCTTCGGTACTTGCACCTAACTCAGCAATTATCTGCTCTCTTGTTTTAGCACCCGTAGCTAATTGATTTTCATAATAGTCAAGACCTTCCTGACCCACATTTCTACCAAACTGTTGGTTGTACTGAGTGTTTAAAAAGTTAGCATTACTACCTTCGGCAGATTGGGCAGCAAATTTATCTGCTTCTGCTTGAGTTGTGTACCCTTGACCTTCTTGGCTATACCTTAAGTCAGCAAGTACACGCTCCCTGTCTTTAGCGCCTGTAGATAATTCGTTGAGCCAGTATGCTTCACCTGCCTCATCCATCTCGCCTCTGTTAAATTCATTTTGATATTGTTGGCTTAACCAGCCAGCATCACTTATTGTATTTGCCATGTTTGCACCATTACTTAAATTAGAGTTTCCATTCATTAGATTAGCTAATACTTCTGAGGAATCAGCCGCAGTACCTACACCTAAAGATGAAAGTATACCAGAGTTGTTAGAGGCACTATCTGAGGCACTACCACCACTATTAGAATCATTATCACTACTACCACTTTGGGCTAGTTGAGATTTCATCTGCTTAGACAAACCATCCCACTGTTCATCAGAGTAACCTTCTGGGCGTATACTATCTAACTGTGCTTGAGTTAAATTACCTTGACCACCCGCTATAAAAGCATAAGTTAATTGGTTGGTAAGTTGAGGACTACGAGCCATTGCTACCCGATCAGTCTCAGACATAGTAGCCCAATCAGGGTTTGAGGATTCCTGTAGTTTATATTCTAACATTGACTCTTTATTCATACCAAACTGAGTCTGTTCAGCAAAGTCACCTACAGGGTCAAAATTCATATAGGCATCTAACAAACCACCTAAGTAACTATCTTTTCCTATCTTATCGCCTAGCTTTTCTAAAAGTAAATTTGTTAGACCACCAGTAAGACCACTACCTAGGCCTTTAAACATTGTATCAGGTACAGAGTCGGGATAATATGCACCAGTATCACTAGTGCTGAATAGACTAGGCGCATTAGCGTATGTGTTTCCTTGTGTGTTTGGGTTACCCCCAGTATCTTGAATGTTTAAAAAGTTATAGGGGTAGTTTCCTCCAGTAATGTTAGCTGAATCTAGTGACGTAACTACCGAGCCTGTAGATGTTGTTCTACCAGTATTGGCAGTAGTATTATTATTAGAATCATAAAGAGAACCTACAGCAGCCCCACTTCCTGATCTAACTGCATTACCATATTTATCGACTAACGCCATTACGCTGTCCTTTTCCAAAAGTAAACAACAATGTAAGGCTGACCTGCACCTCCTGCACCTGTTGCTAAGTTACCTGTCTCTTGTGAAGTATCAAAGTTAGTGTCACTTGCATTAATACCAACTAATACACGACCAGAAGCAAAGGAT
>Ga0209071_1001052_pt1 | contig 11826 bp, 7 predicted proteins | sample CoawatmetaG10DNA_2_FD_187513 | JGI IMG/M metagenome (GOLD analysis project Ga0209071, IMG submission 187513) | Marine microbial communities from the West Antarctic Peninsula - Coastal water metaG108-DNA (SPAdes) (version 2) | ecosystem: Environmental > Aquatic > Marine > Coastal ... | reverse complement strand
GAAGAAGAAAAAAGGTAGGCATTGACATCACATATTTTGATCTGCTATTGCTAAAAAGGCACCCACTTTAGCAAGCAAGGACACAGCAATGAACAGTATCTATTTAGTAGGCGATAACTCAGATGAGCGAAATCAATTTAATAAACCATGGCGAACTGGCAGCACCAGAGTACGAAATAGGCAATTTCAAATATTGGTAAACGAAGACGCTAATTATGGTGGAGGATCTGGGCCTATATGGGCTACTGAGGGGGCTTATGCTCGTCTCACCCTAAGATCAGGAGGGCCATATATAAGCGGTGTATGCACTAAGGTTCATGCGTCTTCCTTGGCAATTGAGTTTGCCATACACGACTCTCCCTTTTCTTGGGGTAAGTGTGTCATTGGCCAAGTTGTTGTCTTATCTATCTTTGACATCTCAAGGTACGACTCCTACCCCATAAGGAATTTTACAGCCAAGTCTGTACCTGCACCAAGACCGATTCCAGTTCAGACCATGCATAACTGGTTGATGTCTAGTTTAGATGAGGAGCTAAAGAATCAGTTTGAAAGTGAAGTGTCCCCTAACTTAACAAAGGCGCTAATAAATTCCGTCCAGTCTCTGAAGCAATACTCGGCAAGATACTTAGGTACCGAAGAACATAGTGGGCATGATTATGCGAGTCATGCAAAACGAACTTTTCATAAATCTATGCGCCACCTCATTGGTCTATTAGAAAAGGATGGATTGGACAAGTACCTAACACCGGGCCAAAAACAAATAGCCCTAAACACTGTAAAAAATTGAGGACTAGTCATGAATTTAGATCAAGCACGAGGAATGTTAGTTGGCCTTGCTGTAGGTGATGCACTAGGTGCGCCACTTGAATTTACAGAACCCAGAGAGCCGGACAACTACCTTATTGATATGGTTGGAGGTGGTGCTCACTCAACAGCAGTAGGCGAATGGACAGACGACACGAGTATGGCTCTAGCCATTGCAGAGTCCTATCAATCGAAGGCTGAATTTCAGGCTGACCGTATACAACGTTCCTTCAATGCGTGGTTACGTGATGGTGCTTTTTCATGGAGGGGTAAGTGTTTTGATATTGGTGGCACTACCTACTTAGCAGTGACTACAGCCGAAAGGCTTCACTATAAGAATCCCTATGCGGGTAATTTAGACGAGTACGGAAAAGGTAATGGGGCTTTGATGCGGATGGCGCCGGTGATCATCGCTAACCATACAAACAGGGATAAATGCATAACAGAGGCAATACAACAAACGCTACTTACACACGGCTCAAATACCTGCGTTGATTACAGCGTTGCCTTCGCATCAGACTTATTTGCTGGTAGTGATTCTGACGAGTATAAAGCGTTGCGACTTCCGCATGACATAGATCGTCATGATGTTATGTCCGGCGGTTACGTTAAAGAGACTTATGAGTGTGCTTGGTGGGCGTTAGAACACTCAACTAACTTTGAGGACGCAGTCATCTTGGCCGTGAATAGAGGTCATGATGCGGATACTGTGGGTGCTGTTACGGGCCAACTTGCTGGAGTAAAGTATGGGTATAGCTCCATTCCAAAACGCTGGTTAGAGGTTCTAAAGATGCACGATAATATTTTAGAAGCTGCTGATGATCTGTTTAATCGTGGTCGTTAGGTGCTAATTAAAGTGCACAGCATGACCATCAGCACGTAATGAAAGCGCCAATGATTTCTCCGCCTCCACAGCAGCTGTTTTGCCACCTTTAATAGGGTTTAGATGAGCAAATAGTTCAGGCCTTAAGCCACCTTTTTCATGAAATTTATTGGTGGCTTTGTTACCTTTATTATAAATAGTGAACGGCTTAAGCTCGGGCTTGGCAGTTGTGCAGAAACATTTGAAGTGCTTGCGAGGTCTAGTTCGCTTGGCCACGTGTTGGTTATAGCGGCATTCAGGGCGGTGTTTCGTTTCACCTACATAATAACATTTGACTGTGGTATCGGATCGATCAAGAAAGTGTGGAGCAAATTTCTTGTCCTTACTAAGAACTTCATTTTTGAGTTCGATGACGTACACGTGGTGAAGTCCACAAGACTTCTTATCACCGCACTTTTTGCAATGTTCTTTCATCAGCCTGTCCTAATGTCGAGCTAAAGGACCAATATGATTTGGCTTATCCTGCGAAGCCATACCCTCAATATATTCAAAGGCAACCTTTTGAATACTTTTAATGATAGTTATGTTCTTGGACACAAATCCAACGGGAAGTGTTACTGGAAATAATTCAGACCTGTAATGGTAACAAACGGCCACATACTTATTTTCAACAAGTATTATTTCGACATTACCGCTAAGAAAACCTTTTAGTAACCCATGAATATCACCCTTAATATTGCGTATTTTTTGTTTCCATGACGTATCTTTTTGTTCAGAAACTGGTAAATACATGACTGGAGAGTTAATAAATTGCTCACATTTTAACGTCCGAACACAATCCAGAAAGATGCCTGAAATCGTGGGAAATCTATCACTAGCCTCCCAAAAGGGGTCTGAAGGTGCTATCCAAAGCATGTCCAGTTTTTCAGTAGTGGGATTTTTATGTGTGGGCAATATTTTTCTTAAATCAGTATGAATTAGTTCCCAATTATTTTGGGAATAAACCTGCCCAAGTAATGGGACAACACTTACGTCTTCATGCATAGATAACGCGCGCTTTATAGCTAGGGCACCAACATCGATAGACGTCTCGTTAAAAAGTTTACGCGTCCAGGAATCACTTAGATCATCCATCGCATGATAAATTTGGGTTAAGTTACTAGGTATCTTAAGCTTCGATAAAGACGTTGCTATAAGTTCATGTACCCGTTCAGAGTCATCCAGAGCCTCAAAATCATTGAGTTCAATAGGAGCCCCATCTTCTCCAAGATAGAACTTGGTTGTTAACCTTAAAGGTTCTTGTTTGTTTTTTGTCACCGAATCGATGGCGTATATGCGGGGGCGATCTGCGCCATCTTGCCCATTAAGACCTTTAATGTAACCTTTTTCCAAGATTCTAGAAAACTGCTTCTTAAAACTTGAAGAAGCGAGCGCCTGACTGTTCGCTATAATTTCATGCCCAATATCTAGGTTTATTGCATGGCCCCATTCTTCTTTGTGTTTTTTAGTGCCTAAGCAGTTGAAGCCGCCAAGTTCAAAAAATAAATGGGCACTTTTTTTTGTTAATGTCGCTACTTGAGGCGACGAACCAAGAGAAGTAAAATAACTATTAGACTGTCGAGTTAGCTCAATTTTTCCATCAGCACTGTACTGTATATCGCCCTTATTCAGTAAATCACCAATCGCTTCACTTGCCTCTTTCTTAGAAAAGCCAAAATATGTGGCAAGTTGAATTGGACTTAATGCGGAAATGTGAAGTAGCCTCAGAACAAATTCGCGAACGAACGACAACCCCTCCTTTGTCACATATGAAAATCTTACTTCAAATTTATGAGCGTGTAGAATAAAGTCGACTTCATTATAAACAACAGCTTTTAAATCACTCACGCCTCCACCCCTTTTACTCCCTTTATAACGTCAGACGATATAAAGCGATACTGTTCTTTGCTGTCGGCTGACGACATAAATGAAACGACCTTGCCAAAAGGCAAGGCTTCATTGCGCCCTTTCCACATTGCGACAGATCCAACAACAACTAACCGATCCATTGCTCTTGAAAGGGCAACATTAATCCTGTTCGGAATCCTAAGAAATTTAGGTTGCTTACTACTGCTAGAAAGTGTCACTGATAGGATGATAATCCGGTTTTCTTTGCCCTGGTAACTGTCTACAGTGCCAATATTAACCAATGATTCAAATTCGTCACTCCAAACTTCCTCATTAAACATTTTGCTTATGTGCGCTACTTGATCGCTGTACATGCAGATCACTCCTATTGCAGCTTCGTCTTCATTTACTAGGTCCTTAAGCGAACTGACTAGAGGTTGATCTGCGTGTATTTCCTTTAACATTTTAATAATCAAGTCTGCTTCACAGATGTTGTAAAGACTAGTGCTTCTGGTTTTATTTTTATGATACGATTTTTCATCAAGGTCAGATGTATCAACCCACGTGACAAAGCTGTTAAGAAATTGAGGTCCCGCGCTGTAAAATTCAGGTACTGTTCTTTCACCATTTTCTAGGGTGCCTTCATAAAAGTTTTCTGAAACGAGCCGCCCGATGGCAGGGGCCATTCTGTACTGTGTCAATAACCGCGCACTCGTTTGAATGCCATAAGGAGATTCAAACACTTTAGCGAAATCACATTCAAGTATGTTGTGGAGGCCAGCGTTACTCCAACTTATTTCCAGTTTTTCTGCCATAGCGTTTTGTTGTTTTTTTTCAAATACTGCGCTTAGTTGTTTATGGTCACCTACAAGCAAAATTCGTTTTCCAGACTGCATCGCAATCGCTAAATCACTTGTGGATGCCAGCGCTGCCTCATCAATAATGACCCAATCGTATTGATTATCCTGCATTCCAATCTTGTATTTACCTATACCCACACAGGTTCCTGTAATTAGTTGTTTTGAACGAGCAAAAAACTCATCATACGATAGCGGATTTGCGGCTAACACCCCTAACATGTCGCTGGATATTTTAGCCAGCGCTAGTGCTCTTTTACATTCATCTGGGCGTATTGAGTATTCTTTGTTGAGCTTATTTATTACCTTGTCCTTCACGTCAGATACGTCTTCAAGTGGGGCAAGATGAATATCAAACCGAATAGCCACTATCTCCCTAATACTCAGAGCTAGTTCAATCGATGATTGTTTAGTTAATAATAAATCATCTGACTGAGGACCTGCTTTGGATATACTTGCTATGTCAGCACAATATTGATCTACCAAATTAAAGATCCTGAGTTCTGCATCCACTATGCCCTCTAAGTACTTTGGTTGAACACCATATGCGGTAGCTAGTCCCTCTAGCCTATACTTAACTTCAGCCCTAAATAATTCACGTTTCTCACTTACAAGAAATTCTGAATAAACATCTTTCAGCCCAAGTGACACATTATCTGGGTTTGAGGAAAATCTAACTATGCTTAAATCCGAACCCGATCTAGCAAAGTGTGTTCTTATCCGCTCAGATGCATTATTCACAGCCTCATTTGTGGTGCTAACTAAAAGGATTTTTTGTACGCCTTGCTTGCTTAGTAAAAAGTGAACAAACGCTGCAATAAATTCGGTCTTACCTGTTCCAGGTGGGCCCTGAAGCAACGAGAGAGGACCATTTTGTAATAGCTTAATAAACGCGTCTCTTTGATGTTTATTGAGACTAGTTTTTTTATCATGGTTATCATATTGAGAGAAATCTTGATCGCTGACAGTGATGTCATATTTCAATGGTTCTAGTGCACAGGTTGGGTCAAAATAATCAACTAAATTACCTATCTGACCGGCTCCTTTAAGCAACTTTTTTATTGCGTTTATGCGTCTTTTGCTTATGCTACGTTCTCTTTTAGACCTAAAATAAACGACATCTCTTTCTGATAAATGTTCTGCGTCAGTTCCCGTTTCTGTTATGACCACCTTATTGGAAAAGCTTTTATTTAAATTAACTTTACCCAAGACCGTCTCACGATCCCCCTTCTTCTGAACAAGTTCAACGTCATCCGTCTTTTTAAACTTGCCTATGGGATTTGTATCAGAATCATATTGAATAACTAAATCACCGCTACCATCAGTTGATGGTAAAGGCTGATCTACAATCTCAATATATGGATAGGTTTCTAATTCAGTTTCTAGAATTGCTTGCCAAAGCTTTTTAGTCGTAATTTCAAAGTCTTTGCGCTTGACAACCTGGTCTCCTATAACGTTGGCTTGCATGGCCTTTTCTCGTGAAAGTTTAGTCTCATAAGTTCCATCTTCAACACTTTCAAGAGACACCTTAACTTGATCACCTATTTTTAATTCTACTTCATGGGAATCGTTATAGATTTCTTCAATAGGAATAATAGTGTTCGATTTAAGGCCTGCGTGAACTGTTACCCAGTCGCCGTCAATTTTTAATACAGTGCCCATAACGACAGCACTTGGACGCATTTCAACAGCACTTTTGGATTCTTCAAATAGAGTCGGTAAGATTTGCGTGCGTTGAGCCTTGGCGGCTTGATCCATCAGGGCACGGCGAGATACGACAACATTGTTACGTAACATATCAAGTTTAAGAATCTTAAATTCTAGATCGACGCCTTCTAAATGAGACACATCTTGTAACGGACGAGTATCAATCAGTGAACCCGGCAGGAAGGCACAGATACCACCTAGTTCAACGCTAAAGCCGCCCTTAGCACGGCCACTAATAACGCCGGTAACGGTTTCATCGTTAAAATAAATTCTGTTAAGTTGATGCCAGCGTTCCATTTCCATAGCACGTTGACGAGATACTTGGGACGGACCTAAGTCATCTTCAATTTTCTGAATATTAACTGGCACCTCATCACCAACAGCAACTTCCAGCTCACCAGCACTGTTTATATATTCACTACGTGAAACTTCACTTTCATAACCTGAGCCAACATCAATAGTAACGATCTCGCTGTCAATGGCTGTGACTACACCAGTAACCAAAGAATCTTTTTTAATTTCTACCTGTCCAAAACCTTTTTCAAACACATCTGCGAACCTTTTGCCCTCTGTAATAATCGATGAGGTTACCGATAAACTTGGACCGGCAGTCAAATCAGTTTTTTTCATCTCATTCTCACCAGCCAAATTCACAAATTCATTGTGGGAAATTACCTCTTCAGATTTTAAACTGACATTATTTGGCACTACTTTGCTAATAACAGTAATGCATTCGTCTATTGCTCTTTGAAACTGTTTATTATGATGAAGCTTTAGTTTTAGTGTTAAAAAATCGGCCTGTAAGCCCGATTTAATTTCTATCGGAAAGCCTAGATCTAACTGGCTACTTCTAATATGCCAGTCATCTATAAATTCCTGTGGATGAGGATCGGAACCTGAAATGAATACTTGCTCTTTAGGGCTATATACCAAAAAAATGTAACCACCAATCCCTGTCAAACGAACTTTCACATGCGCTGCGTTTTCTTTACTTTTGTCAATATTGACATATATTTTTCCATTATCAGGATGAATTGTAAGTCTCTCAAAATTTCCTTTCAGCACGATCGATACAGGTGTATTTTTTTCAATCACCTTCATTTCAAAAGATTGCTTAAATCGGGTGAGGGATTTAAAGCTAAAAGAATAGTCGGCATACTCCGTTTCGATAGCCTTCGATAATGCGGTGTAGGCTATGCCTGAAACATGGTTTGACTTACTAAGAAGTTCTAGGGACATATGCATGACAGCGTAGTTGTCGAGCTCTTCAATGGTATAGTCACTCACCTTTTCAGGGCTATACACACGATTGTCCCTCTCTCCGTTAGGTAGAATAAACTCAGGAATACCGATGGTGGTAATCTTTGTCTCATTATCAGTGTGCAGGACCATGACATTTTCGGGGCGAAGGCCCCCGTGAGTTACACCAATTTCATGCAAATGTTCTACTGCAACAATAAACTGATTAATCACGTCAAGGCAAACGTTCTCATCTAAATCTAATTTCCCCCAACTTAAACCCACCACTCTACTCGTCACTACAAACAAACTGGAGGATTTTGTAGCTATACCAAAATTTTTAATCTGTGGTAAATAATTAGGTGAAACTGAGCTTAGCTTTTCAATTTTTTGTAGAAAATTAAGGACTTTATAACCTAAGCCAACCTCTGAAAAACCAATTTCATTCCACGCAGTTACAACCTGTTCCCCCGATAGATAAACTTCTTTCCCATCGGTGTCTACGAAAAATTCATCATCTCTATACTCTCGACTATGACTAATATTCTTTCGATACTTTTCTAAATCAGTATGGTCAAACTCATAAGCTTTTTCGTTAGATGGTTGAAGGCTTTCTATCGCATCAAAAAAATCACTAGCAGACCTGTATTTACCACCGTCCAGAGCGTTAATAAGTATTGGAGCGTACCAGGCCCTGCTAGCTGTTACATTCGTATACAAGGAACTTACAGTGTTTTCTGATAACCGCTCACCGTTGAAAATATGCCACGAAACTACTGCTAGAGTGCGAACATCTTCTTCAAAGGCAGTCGACGATCCTTGGTTTTTTGGTGACGAGTTTAAAGCCAGTTCATTAACGGCGATAGGATTCTTATAATAACCAATTTCTCCATCGGGTTTATGGGTTGCTGATATGAAATTTGATAAGGCCACACCATATGTTTTAGTTGATAGCCATAAACTGTGGGCTCCTATATCAAGGTGAGCTAAATTAATACTATGAAGGTCAGAGAAACGACTTATTAGGATCTTCACAAGATTAAGCTTTTCAACTTCACCTAGTGTTTTTCCATACGTCCCAATATATTGGTTAAATGTCTCATGTTGAGAGGGTAATTCGTAGAGCTCATAATATTCTGCAGTGATCTCATTTTTTTGAGGCGGGGTGGTGAGCGAACGTAGACAGTTACTATATAAACCTCCATCTTGACGCTTTATATGTAATAAGATTCCCGGTTCTTTAGATATAATTTCAAGTCTTCCATCAGGGCTCTGTGATTGAGTTCCCTCCATGTTTTCAAAATTCCACTTCCGCAAAAGAGCTGGATCTGATGCAGATGATTCAGGTTCTGTAATAAATTCTTTATACACATTTAGAGGATGTTTGAAGATCTCTTTATCAGGTCTATGACCATTAAATCTGACGACCTTGGGGGCTATATTATTGTTATTAGTAAATAGTTTATCAAACAAATCAAAATCTTGATTAAGCATGCTTGCTTCAGGTTTATTCTTACGCATAAACCTTTTATCGTATGTGCTCTCTTTAGATAATTCGGAAAAATCTTTAAGCGTAATTATCCATTTTTTAGCATCCGCTCCTAATTTATTGAAGTTGGCCTCTCCGGTCATTACTATTAGGAAGTCAACATATGGATAGTCTTTACTAGTGAACTCATTACGATTTATTTTATTAAGTTTTTTTCTGATCAAATGCGTTTTTCTTTCGGTTATGGCGACAGGCGATTTCCCCAAGTGTTTGTTGCCTGAATACCAATTCCCTTTAGCTTCGTAGATTTCACCTTTTGCATAGTGTTTCAGCTCAACGATAATAATATGACGGTGCGTCACCATCAGTAGATCAATCTCACCCGGGGGACCGTCTTCTTTAAACCTAAATCCAGAATACCCTCGCCAAGGGAACATGGGATTTACACCCAAAGTACTGGCCAATTGATCTTGAATTGAACCACTTTTAGCAGACGAAGATTTGTGCCCTATAGAATTCTTAAACATCTCTTCAATCTTTTGAAGCGCTCTGTTTTCATGGTTGTGATCGATGCCATCCGGATGGCGTATGATTTTCATATATTATCCTTAATGTCATGCCACCTAACTAATATGGTTTCCACAGTCGCGAGCTCTTCAAACAGGTGTAGCAAATTATTCATAGATCCAACACTGAATTGTCCACTATAGTGTCAGTGATTATGAAGATTAACAAACTAGAACACGCCAACAGCGCCGTAAGTAGCCAGAAGCCTTGAGCGCGATTCCTCAGTATTAGAAACATAAGTACCATAGATAAACAGATAGGCTCTGAGTAATCATCAGCATGCCCTGCAACGGCATTTAATCTTGCTTGCTTGCAGCAGTTCAGTCACCATTAACGTCTACTTGCTCTGCGTACTTCTGGCTGATGTGAGCCGCATAGCTGTATGCCCCTGCTATTGCCAGTGCCCATATTCCTGTTATTTCTAAAATAGTTAATCTCATGAAGCAATCCGCGTAACCATTTGCTTATCAACATAACCATACACCTACAATAGCAAAGTGTATGTAGGAGAAATTCTAAAGTTAACAACGCTTAAAATAGATTCATGCTCGGAGCACCTACCAATGGTTACATGCTTAGTAACCCCGCAGAGTGCTTTTAAGCAAGCATTAGCAACCTACGCAATGCGTTCCCTCATGAAGCTTTGTAGTCATAAATACGTTCATCTATGCTCCTTAGGGACCACTTTAAAACTAGTCAATCAGATTCCAGAAGAGACACACTTCTACCTTAAACTAGCCCTGTGTATGCAACTTTATTCTAGTAGGTGCAGAAAGTGCTCCAAGTTAGAATAATGTAGTTTTTGTTGCCTGCCATACCTCTGTCAAATATCGCAGTAGCGGCAGTAATCCTAGCTTAATCACTCTGACTTGATTACATGACATCTACCAGCGTACCTAAGGCGTTATTGGTATATTTCTGAGCAAGCTCAGGCAGGTTCAATTTGAGTTTTAACCTTGCGTTATAAACTGGTCCTGCAGTGTTTTCTTGTTTGGTAGTTATGGCCACAATATAAGTACGAGCTAAAATATCAGCGTTTACAATTGTTATTTAAGTTGTTTTAATTGCGCCAAACTAAATATAGAAAATATGAGTTGAAAAGATGAACTATAAGTTAAAAGTTGCATTGGGGTTAGTAGGGCTTACAGTATGGGTAATTTTGGTATCAGTAGGAGTTTACCGCTTCAATCATCACTCAGGTCTGGAACAGCGCACGCTTGTGTATGAATGCTCCTCTGAGCTGCTTCAAAATAAAAAAGTTGATGTGAGTGGTCATTCTTGGGTTTATATAGAGAAATTTGGCACTACTTCACTCGTGACCTTTGAGGTTCCATTAACAGTTCCCTATGTTTCAGGCGAATCATTTACATGTGTGATGGATTCAAATGGCCTCGTCCGAGAGGTATGGGAGTAATAAGCTGGAGTGGAACTTTTTCCTAGTATGGTAGTAACATTAATAGATCAGAGTAGTTTTATTTCTCGACTGCTGTACATATTTATAGGAGTAAATGATGTCCAAGTGCGGATACGTAGTCCACAAGACGATGCCTTTGGACCTGCTGCGACAGAGCAAGGTGACTCAGTCTCACAAGGGAACTACTCGCAGTGAGACTTCGTTGTCTTCATCGCCGAAAATATCGACCCATTAGAAGCGGTTGATTCCACCACCCAGATTAAACTTCTGGTACATCTGGGCATGGGCTTACTTAAAGCAAAAGTTGACCAAAAACTAATCGAAGTAATTAATAAGTACAACACACGACAAGATGCAGATACAGACTTACGCGCGGACGGGGGCATATTTGATCTAGATAATAACTTTACTGTTAGGCTACAGCGATGTATCCATTTGTTATTCATAAAGAGGCCTAAACCCTCATATAGCACCCTAACCACACCCCTTCATCATATCTTCAGACTTATTCCTTAGATCTTCAGGATGCCTTCCATAGTTCCTCATTATTAAGTTGTTTAATGGTTCTCATACTTGGTAGCACGGGCAGGGATAGCCGTTATGGCGCAACAAATATTACGCCGCTGCTTTGTCACCATTAATGAACCCAACGCAAGGAATCCTCATGAATAACATCTCTATGAATCGCAGACACGTAAAACAAACCCTTGCGCACATTCTGTTGGCACTTGGCGCTGCTATTTGGGCAATCGATTCGCTTGGCCAACTAGTGCTATGACTCTATTTCACTATGAGCAGTTAATTCGTAATTGGGAATACCAAGCCAGAATGGTGGATGCCAGGAATGAACGACAAGTCGCCGGATGGCAGTTATACCTTCAGTATTTAAAGGCTAAAGGGGAGCAACAAGGGGAGGAGTTTGTTGCAGTTTATAGCATTTTTGAGCGGCGACTAGCCATTAAAAATTCAATATATCTTCATCATTAATCATCAAGTATTCAGGGTCTATTCAGAGAAGATTCATGCTTGTCAGGTTAAA
>Ga0209071_1001027_pt1 | contig 11962 bp, 14 predicted proteins | sample CoawatmetaG10DNA_2_FD_187513 | JGI IMG/M metagenome (GOLD analysis project Ga0209071, IMG submission 187513) | Marine microbial communities from the West Antarctic Peninsula - Coastal water metaG108-DNA (SPAdes) (version 2) | ecosystem: Environmental > Aquatic > Marine > Coastal ... | reverse complement strand
CAAGGGCCTTGCCGACCGCATCGTGACCGCGGCGGCGCAACTGCCCCAAAGGGAACTGCCGCAAGAGGACCTGCCGCAAGAGGATCTGCCGCAAGCGTCGGGCTCGGAGCCGGCTTCGCCCGACGCGCAGCCAAACGATGCGCAAGGGCCAGGCGAATCCGCCCAGCAAGGCAAGGTGCTGCCGGCCCTGTTGCTGGCGCTGTGCCTGCTGCCCGCGCTGGCGCCGCCGGCATTGATGCTCGGCGAACCGGATCTGCTGCTCAGCCTCTCGCTCTAAGCTTCCGCATCGCCTTTGCGGCACGCCGCGCCTTCGCGTGGCGCGTTGGCCTGCATGCATTTGGACGCCTCGGGACCGCGGCCGATCGGCAGATTCTGCCGATTAATCAAGTGATTCCGCACGGATGAATCCGCGCCTGAATTCGGCGCGTCATCCGTTTTATCTGCGAACGACTTCACGATCCCAATGTTTCAACGCGTTCCGTCGCCTTAGCCAGCGGCGAAGAGAGCCTTGTCATGACCGTTTCCTCGGCAACCTCTGCTGCAACCTCCGCCGCCTCGGGCTCGTCGAGTTCGTCGACGAGCGCGTCGATGGGGATGAGCTCGACCGATTTCCTCAACCTGCTCGTCAGCGAGCTGCAGAACCAGGATCCGCTGAACGCCACCAGCACGACCGACTTCATCAACCAGCTCACCTCCTACGCCAACTTCACCGAACAGCAGTCGACCAACGCCAGCATGACGTCGCTCGCGAACTCGTTCTCGAGCCTCGTGACGCTCAACTCGGTCAACTACATCGGCCACACCGTCGAGGCGAAGACGAACACGGCGGAGCTCACCAACGGCTCGGCGACCTTCGGCTACTCGCTCACCTCGGCCGCTTCCAACGTCGCGATCAAGATCCAGGATTCCTCCGGCAATACGGTGTGGAGCGGCAAGGGGACCGGAAATGCCGGCTCCAACACCTTCGCCTGGAATGGTCAGACCACGAGCGGCACCCAGCTCAGCAATGGCGGCCAGTACACGATCCAGGTGAACGCGACCGACGCGGCCGGGAACTCGCTGCTCAGCTACACCACGATGACTGGAACGGTGACCGGGATCGATGCCTCCGGCTCGACGCCCTCGTTGCTCGTGAACGGCGTCCCGGTCAGCGCCGCCAACATCATCGGCGTCACGTCCTGATTGCTTCCGGAGTATTATCATGAGTCTCACTGGTGCACTTTCCTCGGCGATCTCGGCGCTCAACGCGCAGAGCCAGTCGCTGGCAATGATTTCCGATAATATTTCGAACGCCGACACCACGGGCTACAAGACCACGTCGGCGATGTTCAACGATCTGGTGACGGCGTCGAGCAGCGCCACCTCATACACATCCGGCGGCGTCAATGTATCCGGCCGCGCCAACATCACCCAGCAGGGATTGCTCGCCGCGACCACCAACGCCACCGACGTCGCGATCCAGGGCAGCGGCTTCTTCGTCACCACCAATGCGACGACCGGCGGCACCACCTCCTACACCCGCAACGGCGCGTTCACGACGGACAACTCGGGATATCTCGTCAACAACGGCAATTACCTCGAGGGGTGGCGCACCGACGCTCAAGGCAACATCATCGGTAATGCCTCCGCCTCCAGCCTGGCGCCGATCAACACGCAAGCGGTCGCCACCAGTGGCAGCGCCACCACAAAGACGACATTTGCCTTGAACCTGCCGTCTGATGCGGCAGTTACGGCAACACCCCCCACCGCCGCCGCTCCCGCGTTCACCAGCTCGATGACGGTCTACGATTCGCTGGGAACCGCGAGTTCGGTCGAGGTCACCTGGGCGAAGACCGGCACCAACACTTGGACGGCCTCGTTTGGCCAGCCGAAACTGGCGTCGGACCCCACCAAGACCACAGCCGCTCCGATCACCGATACTGTATCGATCACCTTCAACCCCGACGGGTCGCTGGCCTCGACGACGCCGGCCAATCCGAGCATCAGCATAACCGGCTGGACCGATGGCGCGGCCGACAGTTCCGGCACCAGCGCCATTGCGCTCGATTTCGGCACGGCCGGCAAGACCGACGGATTGACGCAATACTCGTCGGGGCAAACGACACCCGCGATCAATCTTACCAGCATCAACTCGGACGGCCTGCCTTACGGCAAGCTGAGCAGCATCGCGATCGGCAAGGGCGGCGTGGTCGACGCCACCTACTCCAACGGGCAGACCATCGCGATCTACAAGATCGCGGTCGCGACCTTCAGCGACCCCAACGGTTTGACCGCGGCAAGCGACGGCATGTACTCGGCGACGGCGGCCTCCGGCAACGCCACGCTACAGACCTCGGGCAACAACGGTGCGGGCACGATCTACGGCAGCGAGCTGGAATCGAGCACCACCGATACCAGCGGCCAGTTCTCCAACATGATCTCGGCCCAGCAGGCCTATTCGGCTGCGTCGCAGGTGATCACCACCGTCAACAAGATGTTCGATACGCTGATCTCGGCGGTGTCGCGATGATGGCAAACGCAAGCCGCGAAGATGCCCTGTTGCGAAAGCTGCGGCGCCTGACCGCGCGAGCCGCCAGCGTCAGGGCCGGCGATCGGGCGCAGCTCATTGCGCTGCTCGACGATATCGGAACCTTACGCGATCTGCTGATGCGCGAATGCGTACGGCTCGACCAGGAATTCAACCGGGCTTCGGCCCGGGTAACGGCCATCACCGCATATGGGCGCAGCGCACAATCGGTTCGCGCCCTGCGTCGCGGACACTAGCTTGAACGGGAGCGATGACATGACACCGGAACGCAACATCAAGATCAATCCCGCGGGCAATGACGAGCGCGCCAGGTCGTTGATCACGCTGATCGACAATCTGATCGCGATCGTGAACGAGGAGAATGTCGAGCTCGCCAAGGGGCTACCGGCCTCGCGGCTGAAGCAGGTCGACGAGAAGAACCGGCTTGCCTCCTTGTTCGAGCAGTGCGTGGCGGAAGCCGTCGGCAAGGCCGCAAACCTCAACGTCCAGGATCGCGTGCTGCGGGAGCAGCTGCTGGATCGGATCCTGAAGCTCCGGGTCGCGATGGACGAGAATGTGATGCGGCTGCGCGCGGCGATCGATGCCAGCAACCGCAGGATCGAGGCGATCATGCAGGCGATCCGCGAGCAGATCGCCAACGTATCGCCCTACGGCGCCGGCGGCCGTCGCGTCACGTCCGCGATGTCCTATGGCACCAACGTGCGGGCCTGATCGGGCCGGCGCCGGAGGGAGTGGGTCGTGTCGTCGCTCGATATTGCACGAAGCATCGCATTCAGCGGGCTGTCCGCCACGCAGGTGCAGATCAGCATCGCCTCGGCGAATATCTCCAATGCCGACACCAAGGGCTATACCGAGAAGACCGCCAACCAGAGCAGCAACGTCACTGCAGGCGTCGGCACCGGTGTCACGATCACCGGGATCAGCAGCGCGGTCGACAAGCTGCTCTTGAAGTCGCTGGTCGGAGCCGATTCCGATCTCGGTGCCGCCAACACCAACAACAGCTATCTGACCGAGCTGCAGCAGCTCTACGGCAGCACGTCGAGTGGAGGCAGTTCGACGACGGGCACCTCGCTCGCCAACACGCTCGCAGCATTCGAATCGGCGCTGTCGTCGCTGGCGAGCACGCCGAGCAGCGCGTCGCTGCAGTCGAACGCCGTCAGCGCGCTCAGCGCGGTGACGACGCAGCTGCAGCAGACCTCGACGGGTATCCAGAAGCTGCGTGCCAATGCCGACCAGGACATCGCCTCGTCGGTCAGCGACATCAATTCCGATCTGCAGCAGATCTCCGACCTCAACAAGCAGATCAAGCAGGAGGCGGCCGCGGGCCAGCCCACTGCCGACCTCGAGGACCAGCGCAACAGTGCGCTGCAGGACCTCGCGTCGCAAATGAATGTGAGCTATTTCACCACATCGAGCGGCGATCTGCAGATCTATACCGGCTCGGGGCAGGCGCTGGTCGACAGCACGGCCCATCCCCTAAGCTTCACCCCGACGTCCAATGTGACGGCATCGACGACGTATGTCGCGGGCTCGCCGACGAGCGGCTTCAGTGGCATCACCGTCAACGGGGTCGACATCACTTCGCAGATCTCCTCCGGCAAGGTCAGCGCGTTGGTCAACCTGCGTGATCAGACGCTGCCGGCCGCGCAGTCGCAGCTCGACGAGCTCGCCCAGCAGCTGACCGCCAGCGTCAACGCGGTATCGAACCAGGGCACATCGGTGCCGCCCCCGGCCAGCCTGACCGGAACTGCCACCGTGAGCAACGCGACGCCGCTCTCGGCGACCGGCACGGTGCGGATCGCGGTCGCGGACAAGAGCGGCAACCTCGTCTCCTACCAGGACCTCAATCTGGCGTCCTATACGACAGTCGGCGCGCTCGCCACAGCGATCAACGGAATCTCGGGCGTGTCCGCGTCGGTCGATGCCAACGGACACCTGACGATCTCTGCCTCTGGATCGGGCAACGGCATTGCCATCAACGAGATGACGAGCTCGGTCGGCAGCTCGGCGGAGGGATTCTCGGATTACTTCGGGCTCAACGACCTGATCACCGGCACCAGCGCTTCGAATATTGCGGTACGTAGCGATATCCTCAACGGCACGGCGGCGCTGCCGACGTCGACGCTCGACGCGTCGTCAACCCTGGCGGTTGGAAGCTCGGTGCTGTCGGCGGGCTCGGCGACCGTCGTGAATGCACTCTCGAGCGCGCTGACGGGGTCGACCAATTTCGCCATGGCGGGCGGGCTCGGCGCCACCACCGGCTCCTTCACCGACTACGCGGCAGCGATCGTTGCCAACGTCGCTGGCAAGGCCGCTCAGGCGTCGTCGACCTACACCGCCAAGCAGACCGCGCAGTCGACTTATGCGAGCTCGATGTCGTCGCAATCCGGCGTCAACATCGACCAGGAAAGCGCGAACCTGAGTGCATTGCAGAACAAATACGCTGCCGCGTCCCAGATCATCACGTCCATTAACGCCATGTTCTCGGCGTTGATGACCGCGATGACCACAGCGTGAGGCCATCGTCATGATGATGCGTGTTGCTACCTTTGCGCTGTCGGATCAGATGGTCACCGGTGCGCTGCGCCTACAGGCCGCAATGGCCAATGAACAGGTGCAGGAGTCCTCCGGACTGCAATCCGAGGACTTCGGCGGCTACGGCTCCAACGCCGGGCGCGTGATCAATCTGCAGGTGTCGGTGACGCGTGCCCAGACCTATATCGATGCCAGCAATCTCGCCGACAACAAGGTGCAGGCGATGTATTCGGCGGTCGGCTCGGTGACCGATATCATTACACAGCTTCGCACCCAACTCAGCGCGGCGACCACCGGCAGCAGCACGGCGACGGCGTCGGTGATCAACTATGCCCAGCAGGCGATATCGCAGATGCAGGGCCTGCTCAACACCCAGTATGACGGTGAGTATGTCTTCAGCGGCGCCCGCACCGACACCGCGCCCGTTGATCTGTCGAGCTATGACACCGGCACCGGATCGTTGACGACGTCTGACACCAGCTACTACAAGGGCGACAGCGAGATCGCCTCGGTGCGGGTTTCGGACAGTCAGTCCGTTTCCTACGGCGTCACCGCCGACAATCCGGCCTTCGAGCAGGTCATGCGGTTGTTGAAATACGTCGGCAACAGCACGACGTTGACGTCGAGCAATATCTCGCAGGCGCTCGACCTTGCCAGCAATGCGCTGGATGCGACATCCACGGTGCAGGCAAAGCTTTCGACGGCCGCGTCGCAGATCGAGACCGCCAGCACCAGCCAGAGCGATTACCAGAATTTCGCGAAAACCCTGTCGACCAACCTCACCAGCGTCGACGTCGCTGCGGTGACGGCGCAGTTGTCGACCTATCAGGCGCAACTGACGGCGTCCTATTCGGCGATCGCCAAGATCCAGAGCATGAACCTGGCCAACTATCTGAAATAGCGGGCCGCCGCGAGCGGCTCAGCGGTTCAGGATCTTGAGCCAGACATCGCCGAGGATGATCGGCTCGCGCGGGGCGAGCCAGGTGAGGCCGGCGGTTCTGCCGAGCTCGGCGATGGTGCCTTTGGCTTGCAGATCGGCGAGCACCTTGTTGACGGCGTCCAGCAGCGCCTTGTCGGTCTCGAGTGCGACGTAACCGCGGTTGGCGCCGATCGGATAATAATAGCCCGACGCTGTGATCTTGGTATCCGGACGGCTCGCGCGGTAGGCGTCGAACCGGCGGAGGTCGAGCAACGTGGCGTCGAATTCGCCGCGCTCGAGCTCTCCGAGCAGGTCGCTGCGGCCGGGAACGAGGTGGGTGATGTCGTCGATCAGCCTTCCCTTGTCGAAGTTCATCAGGACGGCATCGCCCAGCGTGCCGCTTTCGATCGTCAGGCGAAGGCCGGCGAGATCGCCGATATCGGTGATCTTGCGGTCTTTGGCCTTGGGACCGAGCACGACGGTCATCGGCGAATAGATATAGGGCTGGCTCGGCACCAGCACCCCGATCGGGATCCGGCGGCGGCGATCGTCGCGGGTGGCGCCGTCAAAGTCCGGCAGCTTGGCCGTCGTGACGCCGGGCGCCTTCAGCGAATCCGTCGTGAGGGCATAGCCGCCGACCAGCGAGCAGCGCCCGTCCGAGAGCAAGGCATTAGCTTCCAGCGCCGGACTGGAATCCTCGTCGAGCTTGCTCTCGAACCATTGGATATTGAGCGGACGTCCGAGCCGCTCGGCAATCGCTTGCGCGAGCGCGACGTCGAAGCCGGCATCCGGCTTGCCGCGATGATGCGCCGACAAGGGTGGCAGGTCCTCGTCGAGGCATACTCTGAGCGGTTCGTTGCCGGCATGCGTTGCCGCCGTCATGCCGAGAAGCAGCGCGGTCGCGGCAGTCGCCAGGAGGGCCTTCATTGGGGCCTCCGGCTCAGCAGGAAGGCCCAAACGTCGGCGATCTCCTGTTCGCTCAGGATATCGGCCCAGGGCGGCATCTTGCCGTTCTTGCCTTGCTTCACGGTGGTCACGAAGCGAGTCTTGTCGCCGGCGAACGCGCGCAGGTCCGGCGTGATCGTACCGGAGTTGACCATGTTGGGCCCATGGCAATGCGAGCAGTTCTTGGCGTAGGTGACCTTGCCCTGGTCGGACTGACCTTCGAGGTCGATTGCACTGGCTTGCTGTGCGGCCGCCGGGATCAAGGTGATCAAGGCTGCCGCGACGGCGGCGAAGATCGCCGCCGTCAACAGGGGTACTCTTTCAGTCACGTGTGCTCCGCGCTCAGTTCTTGACCGCGAAAACCCACAGCGAGCCGCCGGGCGGCACCTTGGCCAACCGCTCGTCGCCCGAGAACAGCGAATACACGCCGCCATAGCCTGAGTTGACGGCGACATACTGCACGCCGTCCTGCTGCCAGGTGATTGGTTGTCCCTCGATGCCCGAGCCGGTCTGGAACTGCCAGAGCTTCTTGCCGGTGTCGGCGTCGAACGCCTCGAATTCGCCGGTCAACTGACCGGAGAACACCACGCCGCCGGCGGTGGAGAGCACGCCCGAGAAGCGCGGAATATCGCTCGGCGCTTCCCACTTCGCCTTGCCGGTCATCGGATCGATGGCCTTGAGATGGCCGCGCGGTCCGGTGCCCCATTCCCAGGGATCGGTGAGGTCCATGCCGACATACCATTCGCCCTGCTTGAACGTCGCCGGCTCGGACTTGTACTTGCCGCCGAAAGCGAGCGTGTTGGCGTAGGCGAGGCCGGTCTGCGGATTGAACGACATCGGCTCCCAGTTCTTGCCGCCGAGGATCGACGGATAGACCGTGACCTTCTTGCCGTCACGCGCGTCCTTGACGATGTCGGTCTCGATCGGGCGGCCGGTCTTCATGTCGACGCCGGTCGCCCAGTTGACGTTCACATAGGGATTGGCCGCCAGCAGCTTCCCGTTGGTGCGGTCGAGCACGTAGAAGAAGCCGTTGCGGTTGGCATCCATCAGCACCTTGGTCGGCTTGCCCTCGACGTTCATGTCGGCGAGCACCATCTCGGCCACCGAGTCGTAGTCGAACGGGTTGTTCGGCGAGAACTGGTAGTGCCACTTGATCTTGCCGGTCTTCGGATCGAGCGCGAGCACCGAGCAGGTGTAGAGATTGTCGCCGGGGCGCACGGCGGCATTGAATGGTCCGGGATTGCCGATGCCCCAATACACCGTGTTCAGTTCGGCGTCGTAGGAGCCGGTGATCCAGGTCGAACCGCCGCCGAGCTTCCAGGTATCGCCCTTCCAGGTGTCGCCGCCGGGCTCGTCCGGTGTCGGGATCGTGTAGGTGCGCCAGAGCTTCTTGCCGGTCGCGGGATCCCAGCCGTCGATGAAACCGCGGGTACCGAACTCGGCGCCCGAGATGCCGGTGATCACGACGCCGTCGGCGACCAGCGGCGCCACCGTCATCGAGTAGCCTTCCTTGATGTCCGCAGCCTTCTCGCGCCACAGCTCCTTGCCGGTCTTGGCATCGAGCGCGATCACATTGGCGTCGAGGGTGGTGCGGAACAGCTTGCCGTCATAGAGAGCGGCGCCGCGATTGATGATGCCGCAGCAGACGATGCGCGGCGTCTCGGCGGGATATTCGACCTTGGTCTTCCAGATCTGCTTGCCGGTCTTGGCGTCGATCGCGATCGTGGCGTTGTGCGTGGTGACGTAAAGGACGCCCTGGTAGACGAGTGGCTGCGATTCCTCGCTGCGGTCGTCGTTCAAACTGTAGTTCCAGACCGGCACCAGATTCTTGACGGTGTCCTTGTTGATCTGGTTCAGCGTCGAGAAGCGCTGAAGATTGTAACCCATTCCGTAATTGAGAACGTTCGATGTATCAGTCGCACCCTTGACCAACTGCTCGTTGGTTTGAGCGCTTGCACCATAGGATGCAAGAATTACGAGGCTTGCGGCCAGCGCAATGCGTCTCATCATATCCTCCCAATGAACCTTGCTCTGCACGCCTATTCCTGACGTTGCGGACGGAACCATCGGCCTGAAACCAAAACGGGTCAATACGAAAACGTGAACGAACCCCAGCCACGGCAGCAGGCCGGTCGAAGGCGTCAGCTTTTCCGCTGATGCGTCCGTGGCTTACCGTAGTGCGGAATACGCAATGCCAAGCGCGGTTCGCACTTGTGCCGCAGCGCGAACGGTTCGATCAGCTCGACGGCGCATGGGGACAGGCACTTGGACGCGGCTTGGTTCCCCGCTTGTCCGGCGGCACATTGCAATTGTCGATACGTCGACCTGTTCGCGAAGCTCGATCCCGATCATGACGGCACGCTCGGTGTGCGCGAATTACGCGGGCGGCTGACCGCGAAGGAGCTCAAGACGGCGGATCCGGATCACGACGGCACCCTGACGCTCGACGAGTACCTCGCGCTCGTCGAGCAGCGTTTCAGGGCCGCCGGTCCCGACAATGACGGAACACCGGATGCGAAAGAGTTCAAATCGCGCGCCGGTCGGGCACTGTTGCGCCTGCTCAAATAGGCTCGTTCTGCCGGGCGAATTCCGGATATTGACGCTGGATTCCGCGCATAACAAATAAAGTTGCGATTTCGCTCCCGGGCAAGACTTGGCCGACGCAATCCGGTCTGCTTATGCGCGCGTCGTCCTCCGGCAGCCGGAAAATGCCTGACAGATCAGTGTCGGAATTTCCCAGCCGTTTCGAAGCCGGGCTGATGCCCGCGAGCCGTCGTCCGTGTCGGCATGTCCAGCAGCGAAGTCGGGTCCTTATCCGGCCGGCTTGCGCCCTGGAAGCGCCAGCCCTAGCTTGCCGTGCGGCGCGAGGCTTGCGCCAACCTGTACTTGGGAGAAGGAAATGGCCTGGAAAGCACCGAAGATCGTCGAAGTGCCGGTCGGCATGGAAATCAACATGTACGCCTGCGCAGCGCGCAAGTGATCTAAGACAAGTGATCTAAGACAAGTGATCTAAGACAAGTGATCTAAGACAAGTGATCTAAGACAAGTGATCTAAGACAAGTGATCTAAGACAAGTCATGCGAGACAGCCCGCCCGACTCGTGCAGCTTGCTGTATCGAGCCGGGCAGGCGCCTTTCGCGGCCGCGATGCCGCCGCCCGGATAGCTTCCCCCGCATCCTTCCCACGAAACACTGACACCGCGTGCGCGATTGGCAGGCCGTGCTGCTTTGCCCTACAGTGCGGCCTGAGGCGGTGGTCCGGGGTCGATGGGTCTGGAAATCAAACGAGGGCGTTGGGTGGGGGCGCTGTGCGCTGCGGTCGCCGGCGTTGCAGCGGTGCTGCCGCTCGCTGCCTACGCGGAAGGATTTGATACCGAGCACATCTTCGGCTTCATGATCGGCTCCGATGTCGGGGAGGTCGGCGAGCGGGAATTCCAGAGCCAGACCACCGGCCGCTTCGCCAAGGACGGCGGCCGCTACCGCGCGCTCAACCAGGAAATGGAGCTCGAGCTCGTTCCGGCACCGAACTTTCGTGTCGAGCTCGGCACTTCGTTCGGCGCGTACGACATCAACGGCGTCCCGGGCTTTGACGATCGCCGTCAATCGGCGTGGCAGGGCGTCTCGGTCGATTTCCGCTATCGCTTCCTCGGTCGCGAGGCCGCGCCCTTCGGCATGACGGTCGCGCTGGCGACGCGTGCCAACCGCATCGACGAAACGACCGCCGCGGCGGTCCGCAGCTACGGCACCGAACTCATAGTGGCGTTCGACCGCGAGGTGATCCCGAATCTTGCGGTTGCGGCCCTCAACGTCAGCTATGAGCCGGAATGGACACGCATGCCGCGCACCGGTGCGGCGGAGCAGGACGCCACGGTCGGCGTCGCGTTCGGGCTGATGGCCAAGGTGAAGCCGGATGTCCTGATCGGCGGCGAAGTGCGCTATTTGAGGAAGTATGACGGGATCGGCCTCGATGAATTGTCCGGGCAGGCGCTATTCGTCGGCCCAACCGCCTATTTCCAGCTCTCCGAGCGCACGCGCCTGACCGCGACCTGGAGCGTGCAGGCCTGGGGACAGCGGGCCGGGAGCAATGCCGCGCTCGACCTGGTCAATTTCGAGCGCCAACAGGCGCGGCTGGTGTATGGTCTGAATTTCTAGGACGCAAAGGCCTCGAGACCGGGTTCTCGCGTCGTTTCACGGGGCTGTGAAACTTGCGATCGGCTGACTCCGTATTCCGTCGTGTTATCTTTTTCATGGGCACGCTTAGGGATCGCGCATGAACCCGATTGATCTGATCGTCACCGTATGTGCCGTGCTGTCGCCCGCCACCTGCGAGGAGCAGCATCTGGTGTTCAACTGGAATGGCTCGCTGCAGCAATGCGCCATGGCTGCGCCGCCTTACATCGCGCAATGGGTCGGCGAGCATCCGAAATGGACCGCGGTGCGATGGCGCTGCGAATATCCGCACAGCAATGATCGCGCGAGCACGGACGGCAAGCCGCCGGCGGGCTAACCCCTATTTGTTGCAGTCCTTCAGGTCCTTGTCGGAGACCGAAAACACGGCATCGGCCTTGATCTCGATGTCGCGGACGAAGCACTGCCTGGCGCCGCTGTAGCCGACCTTGGCATCGTAACGGCCGGGCTCGACGCCGGTGATGCGCAGGCGCTCGTCGTGGTCGACTTCCTTGTCCTTGTCGTTCAGCGTCTGGTTGGGGCCCCATTCATTCTTGCCGGCCGGCGACAGCTCGAAGCTCGAAATCGTGGCGCTGGTCAGATTCCATAGCCGGATGCCTTTGCCCTTGCTTTGGGCGAGCACGGTCGCCGGCAGCACCAGCAAGGCGACACCAACAGCAATCAACGCGCGCAACATCAAACCTCTCCCTGCAGCTTTCATCCAAGGATGACGGCGTCTCACATATTTGCAAGGTCCAACTGCGAGAGCCGTCGCTTGATCTCGCCGATCTCCGGCTCACCTCGCATTGCACGCGGCGCGGCTATGGTTTCGACGTGAAGGATTCGGGCGGGCCGCGTGCAATGCGAGGT
>Ga0209071_1001021_pt1 | contig 12025 bp, 17 predicted proteins | sample CoawatmetaG10DNA_2_FD_187513 | JGI IMG/M metagenome (GOLD analysis project Ga0209071, IMG submission 187513) | Marine microbial communities from the West Antarctic Peninsula - Coastal water metaG108-DNA (SPAdes) (version 2) | ecosystem: Environmental > Aquatic > Marine > Coastal ... | reverse complement strand
AGTGAATCTGGTGATCAAGTTATAAAAGAAGAAAAGTCTTACCAAAACAGATTTAATTTTTCATCTAATGTACATTTTGATGAAACAGGTACATTCTTCTATCCCATAATGGATGAAGCAAGTTTTTACATAAATGGAAACAGATTACCAAATGTTTCTAAAACAAATCACTATTATTACAAATACTTAATTCCACTCAGAAATAGATTAGCAAGGCCTATCAGAAATATTTACACATATAGTTTCTCGATGAATCCGATCAATGTGGAGCCATCGGGGAACTTGGATTTTAGTCAAATAAAATCTGATAAAACGTCTATAGAAGTGGTCCTTGATACATCAGCCAGTTCACTTGTAGATACCTCCAGTAATAATTATTCCCTAAACATGTATTACACGGGTTATCAAACATATGTATTTGAAAAGGGATTCATGTCACTTGCTTATTAAACAGGGAAGTCTTATGATTTGAGATGTAGTCTATGATATTATTCTTAATACACCATTTGATGAAGTTCAACTGTGCCAGAGTTGTATGAATTTCATGAGATGTCCCGGGAATAGTATATGGAAACTTTTGTGAACGACAAAATGGGTCGAACAGTTTCTTACTGTATCCATCTAGACTTGATTTGTATGCACAATGAACGGTAAATAGTTTTCCGTCATGTGTTGTATACATCGTATTATTTTTTTTCGCATAGTTTGTGATAAACCACTCGAGATTTCGAAGTGATATACCACTGGTTTTATCTAAAATGTTCATTAACTTAGTTCGATTCTTTTCTTCATTGTAAAAATTATTTATTGATGTTAGTAGAATGGTCGATTTACTCATTATTGAATGAATGGACACAAATCTATAAGTTCGTTTTTAATTTCACACCCCGGACATCCTTTTACAAACATTTGTTCAGGTCCATGGGTATGGGTATTCTTACTGGAAAGTTCTCGTTTTTTTATTTTTTCACCTTTAGCTCTATGAAATTTACAATATCCACCCTCGAGAGCTCTAAAGGCACATCTCCGATTGATCCCATCCTTTGCCATTCTCACACCTTTGCAAATATGGTCATTATTTGTATCAGTCAAATCTCTCAATAGCAAGTCTAGGGGAATAGCGTGCACTTTTGATATATCTTCGAGTTTCTTATTCAATCTTTCCGTATAATTTTGATTCACTTCTTCATCAACCATATCGTAAATATGTTCACTGATAGCATCATCAATCATTTCTGGAAGTTGGTCATAAATCAACTTCTTAATATTTTCAATGACAATCTTTGTGATTTTGTTTTTTGCTGTCATGTCTTGTCTTATTATTCTATTGCGTGTAGCTTTTAAATAGGTCTTCAACAGAGTTCTGTTTTTGTCTGAACAGTTTGATCCTATCTCGTAATTCTACCACTTTACCTTCATCACTGATATTGTTCTTTTGACATTCCTCGATAAGTTGTTCCCTTTTCATCGTACTCAGTGCCGGTCCAGTGACTTTCTTTGGGGGTTTGTATTTTTCTATAATCTCACCAAATATCTCTTGTTTCGTATTTCCAAAGAGAGGATCGAGAAGATCACACACCGGGTTTAGGAACTTATTCACAAAGTAGTAGTGATAATCAACTGGAATGTTATTCTCTTCTACGTACTTGGGGTCTTCTGATTTTTCAAAAGCCTTAGCCCTTGGGTTATCTGTTTTTGTAAGAATATAGGGTACACGGTCTCCAGATTGTGGCTCTGACCCAGGTTTTCGTTGTCTCATCTTGTTTACAACCTGCACATGTGCCTGATTGATATTGATACTTTCTGGGCTAGTGATAGAAACACTCTTCCCACCAACTTTATAACTGTCAGAGAGACCTTGACTTAAAATAAGTTGGTCATTTGAAATTTCACCACCTAGAAGTTCATTAGCGCGTTGCCTCGCCAACTCCATTGGTGGCCCGGTGTCTCCAGAAGTTAGGATTACATCCAATAGTTCCTTACAAACTTCTCTCATGTGGGGTGTATTATCTCTTCGAACAAGTTGAAGACCCTTGACGTCTACATAATCCATGTTCATATTCCCATCCTTCCCCTTTGTCCACAACTTGGCTGCGTACCGTTTCTTCGAATACAAGAAGTACGGCCAATAGACTTTCTCAAGTTCTAGGTTATTTGGCTTTTTGAAAAGAGCACTACATTCTTCCGCCGCCCTCTCACCAATCTCCCAGCTATACTCGATAGCTTCTACACCTTTACGGTCCCCTACATCAAACTCGACCATAACGGAATCCGTGTCACCATATCTCACCTTTGCACCCGGGAAGTTTGCTTCAACATACGTCTTAGTCTCTTCAATCATACCACGCCCCCTACATGTTGTCGTAGATGCGATTGGAACACATGGGAGAATACCCTTACCTGCACCAGTGAAACCATATACCGAGTTCATTGAAACTTTGTAGGCCAATTGTTTACCGTTGTATACTTCTTTCATAGAACCCGTCGCAGCTGCCATATCTCTCTTAGCTTTTTTACGAAATTGTTTAAGCTCTGCTAGAATCGCTGGTAAGAGACTGGGTACATCTTGTGCAAACTTATACGTTTTATCACCAATGTCGAACGTTTCGTAAGTAATACCAGGGATATTACCATATTTCCTCTCATCCATGACATATGTAGAATAACACAAGTTGTGTGCCATCATTATAGATGGATACAGAGCCTCAAAATCAAGGGCTGTAATTGGTGTATAGTATGCACCTTTTTGTGCCTCTAAAACAGTTGCTCCTTCGTACTGCTCTTCAGGGAGCGAACCATACTTAATAGTTGGTACCATATACCCCAACTCCCTGGCCTTTTTCGTTAATTGACTAAACACCTTGATTTGCTGCCCTCTTTCAACGAGAAATGATACAGGTACCCAGGTTGCTTTAGCCATCTCCACAAGGTTTAATAAGGTGCACAACTTTTTCATGAGTTTGTGGGGTAAGAGTGTATCCTTGATACAGTATTCAGCAACATCTCTCAGTTTTACAGGGTCACCTTCTAGAAAACGAGCAAACATTTCTTTTGGGGTCATGTCAATCTTTTGATCACCCAAATACAATTTTGAAACATTGTTCAGGCTATAAGAATCCAACTTGTACCCCTTTTTCACTTCATGGAACAGGTCGAAAATGAAACGCCCAGCCATGGGTAAAAGCTTCAGATAGTTATCACCCAGTGCACTTGAGCTCAACTGTTTCAAAACTAAATGACACTCAGTATCGTTGAGTTTACCAAGCTGATAAAATTCAACTCCACACCCAACCATAGCAGCACGTTTGTAAATATATTCAAGATCAAACCCAAATATATTCCACCCAGTAATAATATCAATATCTTTCTCATTTACATACTTTTTAAACGCTAGAAGCATTTCTCTTTCAGTATCAAAGCTGATAATATTCGAACCCTCTATGTTTTGGTCAGTTTTTTTAAAACACAAACAAGTTTTATCGTATGGTTCATCACTCCCAAATTTACATAAGGAAATTGCAATCTGAAAGCATGCATCATCCGGAACATTTGGATCTGGAAATTTACCAGTAGAGCTATTACATTCAATATCAAATGATGCAACCACAAATGGAGCCATATCATCACGTTCGACGGGTTTCAATGTTGACCACTCATTACACCACAGGTCAATGTCAGCCTTAGAAAGATGACACCGAACACAACTATCACCGCTGTCTAACCAACCAGTAGATTGAATCCCAGTTCTATGCATCAATCTCAGGACAGGGTCAATATTAGATTCGTATACATGGTACTTTTGAAATTCCCTATTATACATAAAAATCGAGTTAACCTTTCGTCTATGCTCCAGTGATTTGAAATTCAAATGCATGAAGTGAAATTCCTCGTTATTTTGGAAACCCCAAACATCCTTCTGTGTTGTCAGACTGTAACCCGTCACATGGTCTTTCCTCAGCCTGTTGATGTCATCGTATAGACGCTTAACGTCCTGTTGTGTTGTACCCTTTGGAAGTTTTACAAAGAAATATGGATCGAATGTTGTAGTTACACAGACCGACTTACCATTCTCAGTCTTACCGAAGATACTGATTTGATGTTCACCTTCAACATCTCGTGCTTCCCATGTCAGAGCTTGGAACAATACCATATGTATACTATGAGCCAAAATTTTAATATCGTTTATTAATAAATGTCAGCTGCTTTGATTGAACTTGTTTCGGTAGGAGCCCAGGATGTCTACATCACAGGTGATCCCCAAGTCAGCTTCTTCCGTCAAAACTACAAACGACACACAAACTTTGCTATAAAACCTGAACGACTGGACTACATCGGTACCTTCGGTGCTAATAACGAAATTTCTGTCCCCCTACGCACCAAGGGTGACCTCCTCTCTTACATTTGGATTGAAGGTACCAATATCGGTGGAGTTGGTAACTCGAACACAGGTTTCTTCGATAAAGACGAGTCCACCGCCACTGAATTTTCACTTTGGATTGGTGGTCAGGAAGTGACCCGCCTTGATTCTTTGTACATCCAGGGTGTCCACAACCTTTTATATAATCAAGACCAAGCTTCTGCTAGTTGTGCTTTGACCCTTGACGAATGTCCCCAAAATGCTTTAGGTGCTGCCGCATCAGCCGATCACTACGTTCTACCCTTCTTCTTCAGTGAGGACTGGACAAAATCTTTACCATTAACAGCGTTACAATATCATCAGGTCGAATTGCGGATCAAGTGCCGGGGTGGTACGTTCGCTCCTAGTGGTGTAAAGGTCTTCGGTACTTATGTGTACCTTGACACAGTGGAACGTGATATAATCGTAAACCAAGAACATGAGCTGCTTATTACACAAACACAAAACCAAATAATGGAGGCTACCGATACCGATGTAGATCTTTCTTATTTCAACCACCCCGTCAAGGCTATCCACCTCGTTTCTTCTGAAGCCGATACAAACAAATGGTCGACAAACTTTACATTCACCGACTCAACTCTATACATCAACGGTACACCTCTATTCGAAAATATGTCTGCCGCCTATCATCACAACGTCGTTCCCCAGATGCATTGCTCTATTCTTGCTATGGATGCCCTAAGCACTGTTTCTACTTTCACATGGCCATTCTGTCTAACTATGAATAAGTCACAACCCACAGGAACACTGAACTTTTCGCGTATAGACAGCGCTAAGTTAGTGTTGAATGGTAATGGCACCCGTGTTGGTAACATGGTACGGGTCTACGCGGTCAACTATAACATCCTTCGTATCAAGGATGGTATGGCTGGTGTCGCGTTTGGTAACTAAACCAAACCTAAGTCGTATGTATATAACTTTAAAATCACGTAAAAAATGGTAAAGACGAAAGTTCGTAAAACACCTACTCTTGACGCTGTTCGTGGAGTGAAGTCTCATATTGGTGAGCTTCTTTCACAAATCAAACAAGGTCAAAAGTGGAAAAGGAAATATAAAAAATTGAAAAAAAGAATTACCCAATTCGAACCTAAAAAGGTAGTGGTGAAAGATGATGTCCGTGAAAAACGTATTTATACTATTGCGATTTCCATGATACAAACACTTGGAATAAATGAGGTGGATTGGTTGTTTCGCATGGCCGAGGTCGCCGAGCGGGCTGCAAATTGTCCCGAACTCATGTCCAGACACGCAAAAACTATTGCAGCTGGGGCTCTACACGCATGTATTAAACCTGAATTGAACAAGAGATTCATGCAAGAAAAGATTGGTGTTTCTATACCCACAATTGGTAAAGTATCCAAAATTATTAACCTTATTTAATAATAATGATACCATTCGTATTTATCGGTGGTCTCGCCGCTCTCACAGCCTACACATATTATGGTCAGAATCTTGTGTCCGCCGAAGAAGCCAAGAGACTCATTAAGGATGGTAAGATAAAGAGGGTTATCGATGTTCGTACAATCACTGAATATCGCACAGGACATTACCCTAGAGCGCTTCATATCCCTGTTGATAAGATGAACGAAAAGACCACCACAGAACTCCCCAGGAGGGGATTACTCGTCTATTGCAACACTGGGCAAAGGGCCAGATTTGCAGCAGAGAAATTAGAAGGTCTCGGGTTCAAGGATGTGTACTACATCGCTGGACTTTACACAAGTTTACTTTAGAATGTACTTAGTTTTTAATAATCTATCAAGTCTCAGTTTTTCCTTATTCATGAAAATTGTGAGTTGCATAACTTCACCTTCCAAAGTCACTAGTCCATGTGTGGACTTTTGATACTTTGCTATTTGGTCAACCCTAACAAGATCCACCGGTGACATCTTCGTATTTGGTGTCTTACTGTGATAGACAGCAAGAACCGCAGCATCCCTCTTCGTCTCCTTTGGAGCCACATCACCTTCATGACATATCACAACATGTGCACCCGGGCATCCAGACACATGCATCCACCAGTGTTTAGGGTCACTCGTCATTGTCAGTTGGTCATTTTCTTTTGCACTCTGACCAACTTGAATTTTGATACCATCGTGTGATGTGTATTCGAGCATGATTTTATCTCGTATTAATTCCTTATATGGTATCATATGCACGTCGTGTTACAACCCAGTCCATCATTCACTCACAAGTATAGAGTTACCTTACCAAATAAGAGAGCTATAGACTTTGGTCAGACGGGGGTTCAGTATTTCCCGGACCATCATAATCCCCGTCTTATGCGCGCACAACTTCTTAGAAAAGGGGCTATCCTTCCTAAGGAGCTGCGAATAGAGAGGAATCAGTATGAGATACAAAAGGGGATGTTGAAAATTAAATACAGTAGAGAAGAAGATTGGGAAGATTTCTTCAGGGCCGATTATTGGGAGAGGTGGGTATTACACACTTACCCTAATGTTGAGGAGGCTAAATTGTATATGACTGTGACTCAAGGTATACTTTTTATGCCTACACCCGAAGATTTATGGTTCGCTAATTGCCGGTAGACCCAAAACCACCTGAGCCACGTTCAGTATCCTCAACGATACTAATCTCCTCGATAGGTGGCGTCTCACAACGCTCTAGAATGAGTTGCGCAATTCTATCACCCTTCTTGATTTCAAAGTCCTTCAATCCATGATTAAATAGAATGACTTTAATTTCACCGGTATAATCTGGATCAATCACACCCGCACCAACATTGATGCAGTGCTTTGCGGCTAACCCTGAGCGGGGAGCTACACGACCGTATACCCCTGGTGGAAGAACCACTGTAATACCAGTTCCTACGATTGCTCTTCCAGCCTGGCTAGGAACCATGGCATCCTCGGAGCTATATAAATCATATCCCACAGAATGATCAGACCCACGAGTAGGCACAATAGCATCGTAACAGAGCTTCTTGACCCCGAGGGACATCTACTTGTATCACGCCTCACATCCTTAAGTCTGTGAGCATCTGTAGTATCGTCTCATGACCCTTCAACTTGGCGTTAGATAGTGGTGTCATACCACTATGCGACACCTTGTTGATATCAGCTCCGGCATCAATCAGTATCCCCACCGTTGTCTCATGACCGTATTCAGTTGCTGTTAACAACGGTGTCCACCCAATATCATCAGTCTTGTTAATATCCACATTCGCTGTGATTAGAGCCTTCACTACCCCATCATGACCGTTTTGGGCGGACATATGTAGTGGTGTCGAACCATTATGATTACACATATTGATGTCAGCACCCGCCTCGATCAATGCTAGTACATCTTGCACATGACCAAATTGGGCGGCGATTAATATACCTAATTGCATCATATTTATAATACGGCTAACATCCTTAAGTTGATGGTTGACCAAATCTAGGAGATATTCCTTTTCTTATTCGCTCCTTCATTACAATTTGTAATAGAAATCCAAATATGTATACCAACATCTTATACTTACTTCGCATATTTTTTCTTCTCGTCATCAGTGAGAGCTCTCCACATCTCCCCTAGTTTTTTACCAGTGTCGGTAAATGTGATGTCAGGGTTCTCCTTGGTAATCTCGGGTCGCGTCTTCTTGCAAAACATCATGTACGCATTGGGTGCACGCTTGGGTTTAGCTTTTTCGTCTTTAGTCATTCTAATTATGGATTAGATTTAAATCTTTAATTGTCCTTCAAAGCTGGGTTCTTCTTCGAATAGGTGAGGGCACAAATACCACAACTGAAAATATTTATGAAATACTGACACCCAAGGATGTGTAATTTCGTGTAAATACTTTCATGTGCATAAAAGTACGACAAAAATAGTGTCATGCATGACTCATACCCTACCCGAATCAATATATTTGACGCGTGATACATATCATTTATTGTGGGATATATGAAACTCGTTCTGGGTATAAGTCTTCGGATAGTGAGTAGAGATGTATCAATTTCAACTATACCCACAACACCAACAACAAAAGCCTCTTCGGGATACATGAGGGGTCTAAGAAGAGCTAGAAGACATACTAAATGATGAAGTATGATTAACTTTCTAAATGTATGTACAATCCTAGGCTGGATAATTATCCACGTGAGGTCAAAAGACATATAGGTGGTGAGAGCATGTGTCAAAAACATTGGATATACGGTGTATCCAAACAATGTTTCAGCTAGACATAATACAGAGAATGGTGCGAGAAACGTTAATGATGCCACATCATGAATAAGAATGACTTGGTCCTTATTCATATTGTGATTATACAATATTCTTTTTTTATACATTTAACTCCGTAATGAAGATAACAACCATCGTCTTCTTTTATATCTCCATCTAATGTGTCTATAAATAATATAGGTCATTATAGTCACTCCACCACCTATAAGGAATATAGTCATATAAATTCATATACTATATCCTTTATGCACTCAAAGGGTTTCGAACCCCTGACCTCAAGCTTACTAAGCTTGCGCTCTACCACTGAGCTATGAATGCGATACCGAGAACCCAATTCCCCGGTACGCCCCCCACGCTGATTAGTATACACATTAAATCTTTAAGCATTTGGATTTTGGTTCAAATGCTATATTTTCCTCGAGTTCTTTACGTTGTTTCATCTTCTTGATATCAGCACCTTGGCAATCGTGTCTGGCCAACTGAATACAACTCGGACAAAAACTTCCCTCACAGTATTTACAATCGATTGGGACACCACATTTTTTCCGACAACGTTGGCATGGCATTGCTATACTTAATTGAGATAAAGATTTTAATAGTGTTTAGTAAAGAATATGTCACTCACTTACGCCTTCAGTAAGCCAATCCCACCTAAACTGTCTGAATATAAACGCCTTAAAAAGACACTAAAAACTTCTACAGCTGGATATGGTTCCGCTTTGAGTGCATCTTATTTTATTGCTCAGGGTGCCGAACAAGGTGTATCTGCCATGTTGGGTGCTGTCACATCATATGCGTATATATGTCTTCTATCCGATCGAGTAGATAATTTTGAAAAGTCGACAATTCAGAAGGAGTTTTTAGCACCTTTAGGTGCGGCTGCTTTTGAAGTGTCGTGGAATAATGCACCCTTTGCATTTGATTTTGATTATGGAGCCACATTCTTGGGCTTTTTAGCTTATAAATTCGCCCTCACCACAGTTCTATACGAGACTGTCAGGGGTATGTTAATCACCGATAGTGAATCTTTCTACGACACAGAGGAGAAGAATTACACCGACCCCAATGATTGGACCGATGAAATCTTTGTTAAATTCAACGCAGACGAGCCAATTCACGAGCCACCCGAACAACGCGACGGGGTGAATGCTGATTGAGAACCATACGCTGAAGCTTGGAACGGTTCTCATATGAGAGACCCTTCATCGCACCAATACGTTTATTGGCTTCCTCCTTGGTGAGAGGCATAGCCTTCTTTGAAGGTTTGGGCATGGGCATCACAGCCACAACAACCTTGCGTGTAGGGGTTACGACCCGGTTGGTGACCATAGTCTTCATGAAGTTCATGGCAACCTTCCTGTCGAACACCTTCTTCTCGGCACGCTTCTTAGCCGCTACCTGCTTCTTGGCAGCCTCGGGGTACAACTTGGCTAGGGGGACGTTGTTCATACCATCGTTGCTGGCCTTGGCCTTAGCCTTGATGGAACCACATAACTGCTTGACAGTTTTCTTTCCGGCGTTGGGAACACCGTAATTTTTCGCAACCTTCACCACATCTTCCTTCTTGTGGAGACGGCACTTACGCTTACCGAGCTTGAGATCACCTGCCTTGTCCACAGATACGAGTACTGGAGTCATTGTTTACTTATTACAAAGAAAAAAGTATAGCACGAGCTCTAACCCTTTCTATATCTATGGTGCTTCCCACCACTTCTGGGTACGGCATAATCCTAAAAATTTCAGTATCCAATTCAAACGACAAATCAGAATTCTCTTCACTTCTCAAGAGTTCCTCAATCTCGAGGACACGGTTCTGTTTTTTTGCTTTCGCGAGTTTCTTAATCTCGATGATACGTTCCCTTTTCTCACGCTTTTTAAGAACTGAGATCCACCGCCACACTTCACGTTGCATGTCGGGGCATAGTGGCGCAGTCGCCTGACAGAAAGCAATACGGAAAAGGTTAGACATTTAAAAACTATAATATTCCCGTTCCACTTAGGTGTTTAAAGAGGAACCAATACTTCTTTATATATGAACTGGTGTTTAAGTAAGAGAGCTTTGTCAGGTGTCGACGATTCAATTCCAGTTTTCAGTCTATCCGGTTATAATGGGTATGCTAGAATAACGAGTGTATACGATGGAGATACATTTAATGCAATTATCATGAAGCATGGACGCGTTCTAAAATTCAAGTTTCGCACACTTGGGTACGATTCAGCAGAGATGAAACCCAGTCTCGCCATGCAAGAACGAAATGAGCATATTTACTTAGCTAAACTTGCGCGAGACATGTTTAAACAAGAATGTGGTTTCGATGATCGCGTGGTCCCCCAATTATGGAACCCATTCATGTGTAAAAATAAAGTAAACGGGTGGATATGGATTGAATGTGGTAAAAATGATAAGTATGGTCGCCCTCTCGTGACCGTATATCGAAGAAAAGGAGATAAAATATCTGTGAATCAAAAGATGATAGCATCAGGGATTGTAAATGTCTATGATGGTAAAAAGAAAGGGGTGTTTAACTATTAAAAAAATATTCATACTCTCTCAACTCTGACGCAGACCAACATGGATTTACTTGAGTTCGTTAAGCCTCACCATAGTCCCAGTGGCAATATATTCATCAATCTTGGAGCAAATTGAAGGACCAAAACCCTTGATATGCCTCACATCATCACCAGACGAAACTTCAAAGGTGAGTTCGCGGAGCTTATCCGCTGCCTTCCAGTAGGCTTCAGTTTTGTACATTGTTTCCGCGTGGTTGCCAAGTCTGATGAAACATTTAGCGAGTGTCGCGTTATTGAAGTTGAGGTAATCGTCAATCTTCTTAGCGATAGACTTTCCAATACCTGGAAACTTTATAGCCTCCTTACCACTGGTGATCACATGAGAAAGATTGTAGATGGTATCACCAGCCTTGGTGTATACGTCGCACTTGAACTTGTCTTCAGCCTTCTCAGCACATTTATAGAGCATTCCAGCGAGGCCAGCATTTTGGGAGATAAAGTACCCACTGTCAGTTGAACTACCATCTTCAGAGCAATCATCTTCGTCGTCAGACTCATCATCTTCGTCGTCAGACTCATCATCTTCGTCGTCAGACTCATCATCTTCGGAAAAGTTGTTTACGTCTTCGTCGTCAGACTCATCACCATTTGATGCGATAGACTCAGAGTCGGAGCACTTAGACTCCTCATAGTCAGAGTCCTGCTCATCGAGGTACTCGTTAATCTTTGCTGCGATTCCACTACCAATACCATTGAGATGCATTAAACTCTCACCATTTTCAACCGGGTAGGATAGGTCAGCGACAGTAGTCGCAGCATTTTGGTAAGTAGCTGTCTTGTGAAAATCAGAAGTCATTCTCCCGAGCTCAGTTAGACGCTCAACAATACCGACGTTTGCAAGGCGTTTGGAGT
>Ga0209071_1001016_pt1 | contig 12074 bp, 12 predicted proteins | sample CoawatmetaG10DNA_2_FD_187513 | JGI IMG/M metagenome (GOLD analysis project Ga0209071, IMG submission 187513) | Marine microbial communities from the West Antarctic Peninsula - Coastal water metaG108-DNA (SPAdes) (version 2) | ecosystem: Environmental > Aquatic > Marine > Coastal ... | reverse complement strand
GTATGTTGCTCTCACACCATCACTACTCGCAGTTCCACCCTCTCTACAAAGTTCCAGAACCCTCGCGAAATCTGTCAAATCTGATGAAACCGCAGTTGCATTAGAAACGATGAGTGGAGTTCCAAGATGCTTGTACGTTCCATTATTAGTGATTTCATCGTTGATAAACACTGTACCACCAGACGTGTGTAACCGCCCCTTTGGTGTAGCCGTACCGATACCAACATTACTCGTCTCAAGGATGGTCAACTTTGGTGCACCCATTGTGGGTGTTTTACTCACGTAAATATTGAGACCCTTATTAATAGTCACGATGTTCTCAATCTTATTTTCAAGTCCAGATGAATACATACGAGAACTCGTGTACCCCGTCGTTCCCCATGTATTACCATAAATAAAACCATCACCTCCAGTCGTGTGCACATTCCCTGCCACGGTCATTTTTTCACTTGGATGGATATTCGATATACCTATTCTACCCTCAGGGGTAATCCTTATTCTTTCTGTATTTTGTGTACTCATTTTGATTATTTGGTGTGTGTTTGAAAACTTGGCTCCAAATATTTCGATTGAGCTCACATTGGAGAGTAGCGGACCGGATTTAAGAACAAGTGCGTTTGATGTAACTGTTCCACCACCGAATCTATCTGCATGTATAGATACGTTTGCATGTGAATAAATTGATTGTGTAAAAAGATTTGTTGTCACTGTATTACCTAAAATAGTTAACGTATTCGCAGATGTAAAATTTGCAAATAGTTTCGAACCAATTGAGAGAGCATCTATTGGTGCAGTATTGGCAATACCTGAATTTGTGTAACCGGTCGTCGTAATTGCATTTGATTTAATATTGTGATTGATAAGAACCGGTACAGTAGCCTCTGGATTTAGGTCTAAAAGATTTCCAATCCTTACACCACCCGCTACTACGTTACCTTCGACAGACACATTTCCAGTAGATACGAATATATTCGAACCCACATCATCAAAATATACGTTTGAGCCTACAGATAATGTGTAGAATCTATTAGTGTTTGCTACAGCTACATTACCATCCGTGAATAACTGTCCATACACATGAATGTTCACTGTATTAGCTTGATCTAAGTGAAGTCTAGTATCAACTGGTGCCATTTGGGTTCGACCAACTACAAATTCGTTATTTGAAAACTGATATCCAATAACAAGATTTGATACACTCCCATCACCACCCTCAGTCATGAGTAAAGCGTTATCAAATGGACTCCCTTTGTTATTCGTGGATGCTTGTTGAATCGCATTATTTGATACAACCAAGTTGATAATCGTTTGGTATTGTGGGGATTCAGTTGTGAATATATTACCATTTACGATAAGATTACCGTTGACTGTCAATATACCATTATCTATCGCAACATTTGAACCACTGAAAACAGCTGCATTGGAACCTGGTTCGATAGGGGCAGCCCCATTTGTACCAACACTTAGAAAATGACTAACTGATATATTTGAAGAATGTGTATTCCCCACAACCGTCAATACATTTGAACCCATTCTATCGATGATGAGTGTATCGTCCACATTTAGAATATTTGATACTAAAACATTTGTAGCTGAAACGTTACCTTGTAGAGTTACAAGGTGTTCATTCGAACGGTCAATAACGAATTCATTATTTGGTCCAATTTGAAACTCATTTGTAGCACTGGGTGCTGCAATACCAAGCTTATCATTAACGTAAAGACGTTCTGAACGAATACCCTTGGTCACGTCAAGCACGATATTCGTTGCTGTATCCTCTACAAAAATATTTGAACCTATAGAAATATTCTTTGTAGGATTTGTATTAGAAATTGCAATTTGTACTGCTGTAAGTACTTCAACATCGATCTCTTTCGTAGAAATACTTTTTACACCAGTGAGTACATCTTGCTCTACTGGGTCTGCGTCTAGACTGGTTACGAAAACCTGATCGAAACGAGCAGTCCTACCCATTTATACTCTAATTGCCGAATAAAATTCCAGCTAAACCATCCTTGATTCTCAGAACATTATAGTTTACTGCGAATATATTTAACTCCTGACTACTTGGTCTAAGATTACCCTTCTCCACACCCCGTAATATAAGTTTGGCATTATCGATACGGCTAAAGTTGCACGTACCTGATGGATTATAGTCCGATGCATTTAGACAGAAATGGTACGCGAAGTACCTTGTGTTGAAAAGTACGTTGGTTTCACTCACAAAATCACTCACACCGTACGATGATTTGTAATAGTTTTGTACTGTGTGAAAATAATTTGGAGACATATGTTCAAGGATTGGGGTTCCATTAATTTGTATATCACCACTTATAAATGTCAAACGATCGTTCGCAAAATCATCACTTAATGCACCAAAACCAAAAAAAATGGATTTAACAGGATGATTAAACGATGAAATGTCAAATGTATTATCACCACCTCCTGTAGCGTTATCAGCCACAGTCTCCATTGGAAGTTCTATTTGTTGTGTTTGTGTGACAACAAAGTCGAGACTTCGACCCACAAGTGATTCTCGTTCTTCTTTATCTAGGTAAATATAGTTGCCATATACATTAATTCTTTTTTGTGCAGCTGTAAGATTTAGAACTGAATCATTATAATAAGTGTCATCGAAATTGATTTTGATTTCAACTTGATGATATTGTAAAGCTACAAGGGGTAAGAATGCTTTGTGATCACAAAAGAAGAAGTGAAGTGGGAGAAATGCTGGATTGGATTTAGAAACTTTGTTATTCAATTCTAGTGTTTTTGTATAGGTGTCAGCCATATAATTGTGCCATATATCAGAGTAATAATCAAAATGTTGGGAATCTATCTTCTGACCCCCTATATAAAGCTCAATAGTGGAATTGTAAAAAAGATTGGAAGACATGTTTACAGCATCGACACCAACTTTCTCAAACCAAATACCATTGATTACATCACCTAAAACTGGAATGATAATCGAATTATCTGTATTCGTAATAGATTTAATCAATTTTGGAGCCTGAGAAAAGTTTGTGTGTCTCGTAAACTTCATACGAAAAAAAGAATGACCCTCTTCACTGGTAAGGTATATGTCTTGTACACCTTTAGATACCAATTGTATTAATGCACCAGACATTTAATAGATGTTCAGATTATAAAAACAAACACTTTCCCTGAGGAAAGGCACTCTTAGGTTCTTCCACGTTTTTACCATGAATATTAAAACCACCTTGACGGTACACCTTCACCCGCTTATAATACATAGCAGTGAAGACTGACCATGGGTCATGAACATCATAAATGTGTGGATTGTTCTTCTTCCCCTTTGTTTCTCTCATAATTCGACCAATACTCTGTATGATATTAGACTTGGGGGAAGCTAAAATAACCGTGTCTAGGGTAGGAATATCCAAACCTTCATGGGCTTGACTGAATGTAGCGAAAATAATCTTCTTCTTTGAGGATTCTTGGAGTTGCGCTTCTTTCATACCCCCCATGTATAGACCAGACGTTTTGGGAAAACATTGATGAAGAAATTCACAATGAAGACGGCGGTCACTGAGTACTAGGAGTTGTCGGGTACCTGCTGAGGCTTTTTTAACTAATTCCACCAACATTACGTTTCTGCTCCTGTCCTCGACGAGCTCTGTTATCATGTTGGGCATTGAAATCTTACCATTTCGCATAGATGGGGGTGGGTTTCTATAGTTTGGAGACTCAAAGATGACTGGGAACACTTCAACCTGTTCCTGATTTTTCCGTTCAACTGCAAAAAAGGTGGGACCCATAAACCAATGAAGAACCTTGGTGAGACCATCTTTCCTCTCTGGGGTTGCTGAAAGACCATAAATATGTCGTGGACACATTTTGAAGAGGGACTGACTAAACACTTTAGCACATATGTGATGGGCTTCATCTACAATGAGAGTCCCAATACTCTCAAAATCTGAGAAACTATACTCCTTGAGGGACAGAGACTGAAGCATGGCAATAACAAAATCACAATCAACTTCTTTTTTATTCTGTTGAACAATACCAATCGTGGCGCCTGGGCAAAACTGTTGGATACGTTCTCGCCATTGGTCTGCAAGAAACTGCTTATGCACGACAATCATGGTTCTGTACCCCAACTTACATGCTATGGCCAAGGATACCGTCGTTTTACCGTACCCACATGGTAAAGAAAGTACACCATGCCCTGCTTTAATTGCTGCTGCGAGTGCTTCATTTTGATGGGTAGAATCCCTGAGTTGTCCCACAAACTTGGTCTTGATTCGGGTTGGTTCAGGGCGTTTGTCTTGCCGAGGCTCTCCAAGCTTATCAGTTCCATAGAATCTTGGAACACAGACTCCATTCTTAGTTGGTCTGAAAACCTTGAAAGGCGGTGGAGGAAATCCAAAGTCGCCATTTACGATAGGTCTTACCGTTAATTCTTTTTTAATTTCTTGGATTGGACCCGTGTCTACCAGATATCCAGTTCTTGTTAGGGTTGTCATCCTACTATACTTATTTAAAGGGTGAAAACTTTAAATAAGTACAATGCCTGTCGTACACATTGAAGAAAATATTCAACAACTTCATACTAAGATGCAAGGAATGCGTGAAGAGCTTTTACGTCTTGAAGGTGTCCTTCGAACATTTGAAGGGTTCAAGACGGCTGGTTTGACCAGAATTGACCTTCCTCAATCACCTGATAATGAACTTGAGAGTATCCAAGAGAAGCCTGAATAATTTCCAACATTCCAAACCCCTTTAAAGTCCACCACAACTTCAACTTCATCATCCTTTATTAGAGACTGAATGGGACGTCCTTTGACGTTGCACATCACTCTCCTATAACGGAACGGCACCTTCACTGTGAGAATAGTACCATCAAGGGGATTATCTCTATTTTGATTCATGAGGAGATGCGATTTATTTGTATGCATTCGTTCTATAATTTCCGAGACTTTTACAGGAATTATATAACGGATATACTTTTTATCATTGAAGTCATACATAGGTTCGTACACTTTTGCTATGAACTTCATTGATTTCTATTACGATATACAGATACTAAAACTATAAGCAGCACAAGTACGAAAAGTAGGACTTGTGTGAGAAGAATGGGTTTGAGTGGTTCTCTCGTACCAAAACATTCATGACTTAGGGCTCTAGATACTTCAACCCCAGATTCAATACTCGAGTAAGGTGTTTCACGTGGAGACATCATACCACACATCGCAACCTTGGGGCATTTCCCAAAGAATGGGAGTTGACCATGAAGGCTGAGAACCCCTGAGGATTGAGAGAAGGACCACTTCTCCTCTTCGACTTCCCATTCTGCACCCCAACCAATTCGTATATCAAGGGGCTCGGGTAAACCGAGTTGTTTGATAACTTCTTGTTTGATGATATCTGGATTCGAACTCAACACTTCTTCATTAAGGTCACATATAACACATGATATCGTGTTAGTGCCAAATAGAACCTTGGGTTGTAAATTCCACTTGGTTTGGATTGCTATTTCAAGGTCTGATTTCATGACTGGTGTTTCTTCGTAATCAATTAGAACATTAATAGCACCATAGGTACTTCCCTGAACCTTCTTGAGGGCATCGGGTCCCCAATTGTCTCCTAAAAATTTCAGGGCTGGACTGTTATCGAGACACAAAAACAGCATTCCATCATCAATAATTCTTTCATCTGAAAAGGTTGCAACAAAATCATCCTCCCCATATTCAACATTCGTCAGTTCTGTACCAAAAATAAAGTTGGCACCAGCGTTAATGAGTGCTTCTTCCATAGCATCACACATCACCTTACCTGAGACCTTCTGTGTGCACATTTGTGAAAGCATGGTATGGTCTATATTTTTTACAAATTCATATGCTGTCATCACATCCCATGTAACCCCGTCCATGATGAGTGGTAAGTGTTCAATGTATGCCTGACCCGTCTCACTGAGAGTTCCTACTGCGTCTTTTAGAGATATACCCCTAAACTTTTTGGGTTGTGCAATTACTTTAGAAAAGAGAGAAATGAGGGTTCCATAATCTTTTACACCTAGGGATTTAAAAGCAAATTCAAAAATACTTTTCCTTTCTACTATTTGAAATATATCATTCCAATCGATGTTCATCTCTGAAAATATGGACTGTGTATTTACAAACGCCTTATCAAATACAATTCTGTGTGCGTGTAAGTCACGTGTTTCTGTATCGGGTTCCCACCAAGAACCTCCGGCTGAAACTTTTCTATCGTAGATTGTGACATCATGTTCACCTGACCTGAGAATCTCCCATGCGAGAGACATTCCTGTTGGTCCAGATCCAACGATATGAATCTTCATTCTATATTTAACTTACAGAATAATTCCTGTGGTTATTATAGGATGTGGTCAATACTCAATCAAATTAATGTGTATGCGTCTTCGCGCGTTAAAATACCACCGAAACAAAAGCTTAAAACATGGAAGTTTGCTGGTAAATTCCTGTGGAAAAACACTTTTGTAAAAGATAAAGCTGAATTGGGTCGATGGACGAAAGATGAACTCCTCTATCTTGGTCCAACATTTGTAAAACTAGGTCAAATTGCTTCGACGAGAGGAGATCTATACCCACCCGAATTTACAAAGGAGTTGGAATCTCTCCAAGACAATGTCCCTCCCGTGGAAATACATGATGTTGTAGATCAAAGCATATTCAAAGAGTTTGACCTGGTACCATTCAAATCTGCAAGTATTGGTCAGGTACATATGGCTGTCCTACATAATGGAAAAAAGGTTGTTGTAAAAGTAAAAAGACCTGGAATCATAGACATTATGAAGGAAGATACAAATAATGTTAGGGAAATTGTAGAATTTTTAGAAAAGGTTGGTATTGACACAGGGAATAGTTCTGGTTTAGTCCTCGATGAGTCTATTGAGTATCTCCTAGGTGAAACAGATTACAAACAAGAAATTGAGAATGCCATCAAGTTCAAAAAGGGTATGCGGGATGTTGACTGGGTAAAGGTTCCTAAAGTCTATAAGAAGTACTCGAATGATGACATGATTGTAATGGAATATGTACCCTCAACAAAACTTACAGAGATTACCGACTCCAAAGTGAATAAGAAGAAGATATGTGAAGCACTCATTAATGCATATGTCATCCAAACAATGGACAATGGTTTCTTCCATGCAGATCCACACCCAGGGAATTTAGGGTTTTCATCCAATGGGAAGCTTGTATTTTATGATTTTGGACTACTTGTAAATCTATCTGATGAGTTGAGGGATGGATTCAAGTCCCTATTTGGTTTTATAATCGCTCGTGACACAGCTGGTATAGTCGACACCCTAATCAAATTAGGTGTCATCGTCCCAACAACCTCTGATATTTCTGATATTGAAGTATTCTTTGAAACTATTTTGGGATACCTGGAGACTCTAGATAGTTCTAAAATCATGAATGATGAGCTAGCTGTCCAACTCGCAATGGAAAAACCCTTCGTTGTACCAACAAGCTTTGTATACCTAGCAAAGTCCTTTTCCATCATTGAAGGTATTTGTCTCAAATTGGACCCAGACTTCAACTACTTCACGTACCTGGAACCCCTCATCCAGCAACAATTCTTGGAGTCGGTAGATATTGGGGATATATTTATGAAGACTACAGAGATTCCTGGTACAATTGGTAAAATAAATACAGCTGTTATGGGCTTACAAAAGTCTAGGGGTTCTATGAAACGCTCGATGGTTAAAACGCAACAGGAAATTAGAGTCGTTCAGTACAGCGTGGTTTGCGCTCTACTGGCTGAGAGGTTCGGGGATAATCAACCCCTTGCGATGTTTTTTGTCTTATGTACTTTGTGGTTTACTTTTCGTAAAAGTCGATAGATTTTTTCCCACTCTTCTTGGGAGCTTCATCCTTTTTGACTAACTTGTCATGTTCCTGGAGGTATCCCTTCATGCGACGCTGTTCATCACGGAAAATTTCAGAGAATTTCTCTTTGATCTTACCCACATCAGTGTCACGTTCCTTTTGGATCTTCTTACTCAATTGTTTGAACCCCTTGTTTTTGTTCTTGGCAGCGAATACGACTGGTGCATAAATAGCGGACATAGTGTTTGTTGTATTTTAAGGACATTTAATTTTCAAACGTTTCAATTTTTCTTCAAACTCTCTACGTTCACCCGGAGATTCAATTTCTTTCCCAGAGTTTATAGCTTCAATCTCGGGACCAGTGAGTTGCATGGAATTTACACGGAAATCCATGAATGCCTCCATAGAGTGGGGTACCAGGGGTTGGACAAGTTCATATATAGCCGTGGCATAGTCTCGAATTTCCTTTTGAGCGTGATGGTCCATTCTCAATTGTAAGAAATGCATGAGATTGTGGAGGTCCATTTTCCACACGAAAGAGGTGTAGGTTGATTGTGGTAAGACCCCTCGAGCTTGTTCCCTGCAGACACCCCTTTCAAGTAACTCTTGATAAATCTTGAAACTGCATTTATAATTTTTAGATAGAAGCTCACCCAATTCACTATCAAGTTCTACAACACCCTCTGATCCTTGGTGATTTACAGCAGACTGTCCACGGAGGACTTCTGGTTCGTAATACTCCTCATCAACGATAGAATACCTGGCAGACATTTCATTTACAGAGGCGGTCCTATGTCTCAGCCATTGACGAGCAATGTATAGGGGTGCCTTGATACGAAACTTGAACACCACAAGTTCGAGTGGGGAAGTATGCCAGTTTCGAACAAGATACCGAATCAAACCCCTATCCCCTCTAGTAGTCGTAGTACCCGTCTGATAACTCACACGAGCACCATCAACAATAGCCTTATCTAGGTTTTGTTGAGGCATGTGGTCAATGAGTTCTACGAATCCATGATCTAATACTTTCTTCATTATGAATAACTATCCGTCCTATTCTTTAATATTTACATTCATCGTTCATTGGAACCTCTCCACAGAAATCATACAACTTAAATAATTTGTCTTGTGCATCTTTGCTAACAACTTCAACATCGTTCATGGCATCCATAGCGTCATCTACAAGTTCAAGGAATGTATCGAGCTCATCAAGGGCTATACGGTGGTTCATTCTTTTACTCTTTTGGGAATGAAAGGCGGATTTGAGACGCTTGTTGCTCTTGATGACCTTGTCCAGGTTGGGCTTGTTGACGGCGCACATTCGAATGGTGAGACTCATTTGTATATACTTACTTTATATCTTTAATCAACTCACTTAGGTCTCTGTAATATCTTTTGAGATCTTTCATAAATCTTTTATTGTTTTCAATAACTTCACATTCAACTTTGTTTAGATAAATCCAAGCTAAGTTTGATTTTGAATACTTTGTCATTTTTTGATTCTCATTTGGTCGACGTGCCACCAACTTTGTAGACTTCTTCTTTTGTGAAGCTGGTAATACCTCCTTCCTATTCACGAATGAGAGTGCTTGCATGACAGTGTCTGCGAGGTCATCTTTCTTCTTAGATTTTACAAACGTATCAATCCAGTGGGAATTTACAGAGTCGCCCCGGATAAAGGCTTCACACCTCTCGATGGAAACCTTCTTCCTCTTATTGTACTGTGCCTTACCAGGTCCTGCAACATCTGGAATCTTGTGACGAGCATCGTAAAGAATAGTTTCAGCATTGGGACACCTGATTATGAAGTAGGCATGGAGGAAGTGCATGACAGAAACCATCTTTTTATTACGGTCGGGTTGCTTTTCTATGAGAATGGTCTTTGCACCAAGGACCCATGGACGAGCATCTAGATGGTCTCTCATGGAGACATAGACACCATCCTTATGTTGTGGAGGGATACCATCAACATCCCATTCCACAACTAGATTGTTTTTGTCCTCGTCGAGAAGGCATAGCGCCAAGTTCTTTATACCCACGTCGATACTTAGAATCATTAACATAAAGACTGAATAGCTCTTTAAGTTAGTGAAGTGAATTACATTTTTACTCAATTATTTTAAAACTTAGTCATGGCGTTTCTACCCATGTTTTGACCCGCTGGGGACATGAACATGACGGCCATACCGATCACAATTACACAGACGCAGCACACAGACGCAGCAGACGCAACCATGGCGCCCTGTTGGCCAGTACCTATGACGTCAGCGATACCAGCAAAGATCGAATCAAACATTTCCGCAAAACCACCCGCCGAGGACGACGACGAGGAATCCGCCGTGGCAGCCATCGTGGTGAGCACCTCATTACTCGCGATGGCGTTCCTGACCATATTCGTGATAGATGTCGCAGCAACATCAGCAACGATATCTTGGTCGACTTTGATATCGGAATCGGTACAGTTTCCTATATTCAGGACCGTACCCTGAATGTTCACCTGTTCAGCAACAGTGCTGTTAAGTGTTTCTTCCGTGATAGTATTTTTAACAAGGTTTTCGATCTCCATGTTTACCGAGCTTGAAATATCCTGGTTGGTATCACCACCGAGGAGTTGACCCAACTCACTCCCCATTTGGGTATTCCTTTCCAAAGCGCTCGCCGCCGAAGCTTTGAGATCATTTGTGATAACATTTTTTATATTTGCGGTTGATGTAGAATCAAAACTCGAAGATGACATTGTTTTCGCTGTAATTTTCTGACCCGTGGATACTGTACATCCATCGAGATTCATAATATTAAGTGTTAAATCCTGAATATTAGTACCAGAAGCCGTCGTTGAGGTAGCTGTCTTAGAAACTTGCTCAAAAATATTCTGGCTAATTGTTGACATATTGAACGTATTATCAATGGACTGATTGGTATCACCACCGGAGCCTCCCATTGTATATATATTCACCTGAGAAAAAAATGTCATTCTATTTCAAATGAAACCAAATCGAATTATTTTCATCGTAGCCATTCTTGTCATCGTAGGTTTATTGGTCAGAGGGCACTCACAAACTGAGCGACTCAGTGCTGCTACTGGGTGGCCTGAACAGAGGGAGGCTATCGAGTACATCGAGTCTAAGGAGGACCTGACCCCAGTCGCATTCATCATAGCTAAACAAATCACAGAATTAACAGGGGACAAATCACAATTTAGGTCAATAATACTCCTAGCTCAGGCTAACAAGAAGGATGAACTTATTCAAATGATAAACAATATCTAATTTCAAAAAAAATATATATTTAGAGTAAGAGTGTGATATGGGTGGGGCGGCTTCTGAAGCCGGTGAGTTTTTGGGTATTACGGATGGTGATGATGACACACCACCAGCACCATCACCTAGTTGTGCACAGAGTGGCACTGTACAAGATTCGAGTTATACTACGGGTGATTCAAATATAATGTGGTATGACCGAGCATATTCATATGATACAAATGGTCCTCATAGATGTTCATACACACTCGCTAGCCCTATACTGTCTGGTCTGTCAACGAACTCCGAAGTTGGGGCTACTCCATATGGTGAGATGGTAGAGAGGATTTGTGGAAACATAGATAATATAGCTTTTTCACTACCTGGTAATACTGGGATGTGTTCTGAACAAACTACAGCCATTCAATTAGCAAAAGACTATTGTGGGACGGATGATAATATCATAACCGATACAAATATATGTAATCCTAATACAATTCCTGGTAAACAGGTTACATATAACACTATTCTCGCTACATATTGTAGTAAAACCGAAAACCAGTATAAACTGGCAGACACTTCTCACGCGTGTTCGACTTTGAAATTAATAAATGAACCGATGTATCAAGTCATAGCTGAAGAATTTTGTGAGGCTAATCCCGATTCTGAATTTTGTTCATGTTATAATGTCATGTTTGACAAATGTGCCGATGATAGTGTATCTGGTGTAGCTGGATGTAACCACCCATCGGGTTCAACATATGTAAAGAATCGACAAGCAACACCTGCAGAATATCAACCACAATGGGATGGTCAGAGAAAATGTGGTAGTGTTTGTTCGGGAGCTGGTAAATACCTACCACCCAATAACCAAGCGGGATGTAAAACAACAATTCAAATTTGTTCACAGGATATTAACGTAGGAACTGCGACTGACTCTGAGATTAATGCAACATGTGAATTGAATGCTGAGGGTTCGGGAGGTGGAGGTGGAGGT
>Ga0209071_1001013_pt1 | contig 12083 bp, 10 predicted proteins | sample CoawatmetaG10DNA_2_FD_187513 | JGI IMG/M metagenome (GOLD analysis project Ga0209071, IMG submission 187513) | Marine microbial communities from the West Antarctic Peninsula - Coastal water metaG108-DNA (SPAdes) (version 2) | ecosystem: Environmental > Aquatic > Marine > Coastal ... | reverse complement strand
ATTCTCATGTACTTCACTGGCTAGTCTTGCATTGTCTGTACGTACTTCTGCTATGGTAGACTTGTTGTACTTAATGTCTGACACCATGCCTGACACTGACCAGACAATAGCTGCACCTTGAGCTAACAAAGCACCAACTATTGTTACTACTGTCCAATTAATATCCATACTCTATCCTTTCAAAGTATCAAGGTCATCCCAAACACGTTGGGCATGAGCAGCAGCGTTAATGGTAACGCCAGTCACCAATACTCTTAGGATTGATCCGCTTGACCCTACTGGGACTTGAGCAATGGCTGATCCACCTAAGATCATGTTACATACCTCACGTTTTAACTATAAGCTTTGTAGCAGATATTGCCGTCCCTGCAAACACACTTGGATCGTCTGCTGTTAAACCTATCGTGCCATCTGTTTGCACAAAGTAGCTTTGCCCGGCGGTGAGGCCAGTCTGAATTGAGCTTACCGAACCAATGATGTTGGTTATTGCTTGGGAGCCGGATGCTACTTGGCCTCGAATTGTATTATCGAATCCAGCTTGGTAGACTATAGCCTCTCCAGCTGCGGGGTTGGTGTTCGGAATAAAGGCTAATACAACTTTATTAGCGTTAGAATCAAATGTTGAAGTAACAGGGTTAGCTCTGCTTTCTTCAAACTTAGTAGCTGAACCAAACGAAATAGTCGTACCAGAAACAGTACCAGCTATAACATAAGCACTCCCCGAAGCCTCAGAATAAGTAGCAACTATTTTATTTGCATTGGAGTCATAAGAAAGACTTATTGCAAGCGCACTTGCATCATAGTAAGCCACAGGCGTATTTACAGTTATACTTGTTCCCGACAAACTTAAAACTACTGCTCGTGCGGCTATTCCGCTTACGTTTGCCCTGTATGCTACAACTGTTTTTTCGTTTGTTGAATCATACGCAAGTTTTGCATTTTCCCCAACGCCAGCTGTCGCAAATACTACAGCGGTTCCAAAACTTATGTTTGTACCAGAAACTGTTGCGGCGATAACGGTTCCGTAGTCTGAGTTGCCTTCGTCTTGATAAGCAATTATTGTTTTTTGACCCGCAAGATTATAACTACTGCTTGCTACTAATACTGCGGCACTTTCAAATACTGCGGGTGTCCCAAAGCTAATATTTGTACCAGAAACGGTGCCGACTATTGATGTACCATAGTTGGAATTACCGGAGTCTCTATAGGACACAACAACTTTATTGTTAGTAGAGTCAAACGTGCAGGATGTATAAAGGACTGCGGCACTCTCGAATACTACCGCAGTTCCAAAAGTAATGTTTGTACCTGATACAGTTCCAATGACTGTAGTGCCATAGTTGGAATTTCCTACATCTCGATAAGCTATAACAATCTTATTGGAGTTACTATCAAATGTTGTTGAAATGTTGTCCGTATTTGCGCTTTCAAATACTGCGGGTGTTCCAAAAGTAATAGAGTTATCAGCGGGATTAACCGTTCCTACAACAGCCGTACCATAATTTGAGTTATCCTGATCCCTGTAAGCTATAACAACTTTATTAGAGTTAGAATCAAATGTAGCTTTAGGAAAGCTGACATTCCCTGTATCAAATGCTGCCTGTGTACCAATAGCAGTCGTACCTATGTCAAACTCCACCACCCCACTAGACATGCCGATGTAGTTCTCGGCGGTGAGGTTGCTACCACCAACAACACTAACCGTACCATTAGCATTAACTATAACAGGCTTACCGTTAGGAAGCGTACCAGAGGCAACAGCCTTCAGAATACCTTCAGCGTTTGTATCTGATGGAATGTATGAAAGCGTCATGATTAGCCCTTTACTATTAGTTTAGTTGCAGACACAGCAGTACCAGCAAAGACCGAGGGATTAGCAGCCGTTGTTCCTAAGTCTCCGTTGGTTTGTACAAAGTAGCTCTGACCCGCAGTTAAGCTAGACTGGTTATCGTCTATGAAGCCCTTGGCGTTGATCGTGGCAGCTTGGCCCGATGCGTAGCCGTTAGAAGCAATGCCGATGTAGTTCTCGGCGGTGAGGTTGGTGGAGGCAACAGGAGCATATACTACAGAATTACCTGTGTCATCTCCAGTATTTCTTAACGCAAAAACTATCCTATTACTATTACTATCAAAAACCCCACCCACTTTGTCACCCATAGCAGCGTCTAAAAGCAAAACCTCAGAACCAAAACTAATAGATGTCCCGCTGACAGTTCCGACAATAGCCGTAGGCTTACTAGAGTTTGCTGCATCCCTATAACCTATGACAACCTTGTTGGAATTGCTGTCAAACAAAGCGGTAATACCCTCTGCTCTAGCCGATTGAAAAACTACTGCTGTGCCAAAACTTATTGAAGTACCACTAACAGTTCCAACAATAGCTGTTCCGTACCTTGTATTAGAACCTGCACTATCTTGGTCAGTATAAGCGATAATAATCTTATTAGAACTAGAATCAAAAGTACAAGAAGTGTCATATGTTCTTGCAGCCTCAAATACAACTTCAGACCCAAAGCTAATTGACGTGCCACTGACTGTACCTACTATAGCTGTTCCGTAATTAGAATTGTCGTCATCTTGATACGCTATAACAACTTTATTGTTACTGCTGTCAAAAGAACTTGATATAAAACCTGTTGCAGCATTAGCAAAAGTGGCAATACTACCAAAGCTAATTGACGTGCCACTGACTGTGCCAACTACTGCTTTACCTTTTTGGCTATCTCCATAATCTTGATAAGCTATAACTGCTTTATTTGAATTAGAGTCAAAAACAGTGTTAATATATGCCGAATAAGCACTTTCAAAAACTACTGCTGTACCAAAGCTAATACTAGTTCCGCTAACTGTCCCCACAATAGCAGTTCCGTAATTGCTATTACCACCATCTGAATATGCAATAACGACTCTATTAGAGTTTGAATCAAATGCAATCTGATACATCTCTGATAGATTTCCAGTTTCAAAAACTGCTGCTGTACCAAAACTTATAGAATTGTCAGAAGAATCCACCGTACCTACAATAGCAGTGCCTTGATTGCTATTACCACCATCTTTGTAAGCAATAACAATTTTATTGTTAGAAGAGTCAAACGCTACGCCTACATTTGATGTTGCTCCAGATTCAAATACTACAGCAGTACCCACGCCAGACGCTTGTTCAGCAACAACACTAACAGTACCATCCGCATTAACCACAATAGTATCACCATTGGGCAACGCACCACTCGCAACGGCCTGTAATTTTCGGGCTGTATTGCCACGATTGCCAATGATACGCATGTTAGCTTATTCCTCGTCTTTAAGAGTTGGATCAACCCAATCAGGATTAGCTGTCCACGTAGTTCCATCAAACGTATAACGATTGCCTGTCCAGTTTGCTGGGGCGTTGGTTACACCGTCCGTAATAGTCACTGTTGTGCTGTTCATATCACCAATTATGAACTGTGCAGGATCACCCACTGTAATGTTGTCTGCCGTGGCAGTGATGGTTACGTCATCAGCAAGCAGGTACTTGCTCAAGCCGCTTGATGTTTCAACTATAGTCCTCATTTCGTTATCCTTTCACGATTATTTCTGTGGCTGAGATCGCAGTCCCAGCTATTACTGACGGGTCATCAGCCGTTAAGCCAAGCGTTCCGTCTGTTTGTACAAAGTATTGTTGACCTGCTGTAAGGCTGGATTGCGAACCGTTAATGCCACTGCCGACCTGCACTCTCGCCGTGCCTGTGTCAGCAGCAGCGCCGTTGGCAATGCCGATGTAGTTCTCTGAGGTGAGGTTGGCGCTGCTATAACCCGTTTGAAAGACAACGGCTGTGCCGTAGTTAGAGTTCCCCCCGTCCTTGTAAGCTGTAACTACCTTCTGAGCATTAGAGTCGTAAACGGACGAGACAGAATCGGTAGCCGCACTTTCAAAGACTACTGCCGTACCAAAGCTAATCGAAGTGTTATTTACTGTACCAACAATTAGTGTGCCGTAGCTAGAGTTCCCAGCGTCACTGTAAGATATAACTATCCTCTGGGCATTAGAGTCGTAAGTGGTTGAGATGTCGGGAGAGACTGCCGCATTTTCAAAAACAACAGGAGTGCCAAAACTAATAGAAGTGCCGCTTACTGTGCCTACAATGGCTGTGCCGAGGTACGTATTGGAGTTCCCGTAAGGTCTGTAAGCAATGACTATTTTCTGAGCATTAGAGTCGTAAGCACTTTTTTGGCCCCTGCCAGTGATTGTCACACTGGCAAAAACAACAGGAGTTCCCAAACTAATATTTGTGCCACTTACAGTGCCAACAACGGCTACACCGTAGGAGTTTTGATCAGTGTAAGATATAACTACTTTCTGAGCATTAGAGTCATAAGTGACGTCTATTCGAGCATTCAGTCCCGCCAATGTGGTAGCAGAGCCAAAACTAATTCCAGTGCCACTGATTGTGCCTACAACGACTTTGCCCACAGGGTTGCTGCCGCCGGTCACATCAGTGGCTATAACTACCTTCTGAGCATTAGGGTCATAAGCGATCTCGAAAAAAGAGGTGGAAGAACTTTCAAAAACAACAGGAGTACCAAAACTAATATTTGTACCACTTACAGTGCCAACAATGGCTTTACCGTAATAGGAGCTACCCACAGCGTAAGTTATAACTACCTTCTGAGCATTGGAGTCGTAAGCGATCCCCATATAATAGCCTTCCCCACTTTCAACAACAGCGGGAGTACCAAAACTAATATTTGTACCACTTACAGTGCCAACAACGGCTTTGACGTTGTTAGAGCCACGGTCATTGTAAACTATAACTACCTTCTGAGCATTAGAGTCGTAAGCGATTACGGTGTAAAGAGAATTAACACTTTCAAAGACGGCAGGGCTGCCCAAAGCCTGACTGGCACCACCAGCAGCAACAACACTCACAGTCCCATTAGCATTAACAATAACAGGCTTACCATCAGGCAGTGCACCAGAAGCAACAGCCGTGATCTCTGCGTTATCTGCAGTGGGGTTATTGCCTATAATCCTCATTATGCGTCATCAATTTCTTCATAAGAACATACTGCTGAAAGATCGCCAGCAGCACTTGCTTGGATTTTAAGAATATCACCCTCAACGAGATACAAGCCCATGCTCTTATCAATAGGAACAAGTGTTGAATCAGCGGGAACCGATATTGTTTTAGCTAAATAAAAGTCAGCACCTGATCGTGTGATCCATACTGAAATATCAGCAGCATTAGTGCCGTCAATATTTGCTATAACTAGCGAGTTAATCTTTAATAGTTTGTCTGATGCTGCTGTCAGCAAGCTTACTGCACTCGCTGCAACGTCTGCATCCATAGCCGTGTTCGCAGCAATGCTACTGACTGCTACTACATTTGGATTTGCCATTGGTTTCTCCTTTTACCCAAATACCATCGCCATAGCGATTGCTTTGCCCGTTGTTGCCGCATTGTTAAGTGTAGCAGCCGATGCGGTCACTAAAGTGCCACCTAGTTTAAGTCCATTGCTACCGTCATGTGACGCAATGTTAAAATCATTTGACCCATCACTCACTACTATTGTGCCATTAAGTACAGGACTTGTCAAGGTTTTGTTTGTAAGTGTTTTAGCTGTACTCGCCATGTATGTATCAAAGTCACTAACAAGTGCTTGCTTCATTACATCAGCATCACTAATAACAACACCGTCAGTACCAGCAAGAGTTACTGTAGCCTGTGTTGTTGCACTACCATCTAGTATGTTTAACTCTGCTGTAGTAACTGTAGCATCGTCTAAGATGTTTAACTCTGCTGCAGAAGCAGTTAGTCCAACTACATTATTAGACTGACCTGCAATAGTAGCTACGTATGCTTTAACAGACTGTTGAGTAGGAATAAGTGTAGCACTATCAGATGACATATTATCTTCATCTACAAACCCTGTTACTGTAATACTTCCATCAGCTAGTGAGCCAAAGTTTATTGTTCCTGTAGTTGTAATAGCAGATGAACCAGTATCAATAGTACCAAAGCCACTTGTAATAGAACCAGAGTTAAGCGCACCAACGGTGGTCACATTGCTGAGAGTATCCAGCGAGGTTTCCATGTAAGTCTCAAAGTCAGTCAGTGCGACTTGTTTCATCGTACCGGCGTCATTGACCACTACACGATCTGCATCTGCTAGTGTTGTAGATGTAGCATTAGTATCACCATCTATAATACTAAGCTCAGTAGGTGTAGCTGTAACTAAAGGACTACTACCGGGATCAGCAGCAAAAGCAGCAATGAAACCCTCATCAGCAGTACTACCTAAGTCTGGTAGTTTGTATGTGTGATCTGCTGTAGGGTCTACAATAGTTAATGTAGTTTCATGTGCGTCTGCTGTTGCACCCTCAAACACAATAGCATTTTCTGCATTCATTGTAACTGTGTCAACAATAGTCTGTGTGCCAGTAACAGTTAAGTTACCTGCAACAGTAAGATTATCAGCAACAGTTACTTCTGAAGTACTGTGTCCTATTGTAACAGCAATACCGCTACTCTCAGTAGCAATCTTTAATGCCCCTGTAGCATTCTCAATGTAACTATTAGAACCATCATGGTAGATGTTAAGATCATCACCTGTACCTACTTTAATCTTAGCATTGTCAGGCATATCTACATGCGTAGCAGGAGACAAAACACCAGCTACAGCTACTGTGCTATCAAATGTTCCTGCACCAGTTACATCCACTGTACCAGCAAAATCTACATTAGCTCCACTAAAGGTAGCTGCAGTAGTTGTACCTGACTTAATGATTAAGTTGCCGCTAGTATTAGTTAATGATCCAAACGTAGTGCCACCATCTTTAACTAGGATGTCACCACCATCAGCATCAAGTATAATATCACCTGCTACGTCTACTGTAAGATCACCAGAAGACAAATCAATCTCTGCCCCATCTATAGTAATATTATCTATAGATACACCTGCATCAGCAGTAACTGCACCTGTGAAAGTAGATGTACCAGTGACAGCAAGAGTACCTGCTGTAGCTACATTACCTGATGTATCAGCCACTGTGAACTTGTTAGTGTCCATTGTAAGGCCACCGTTAAGTGCCGTTACACCTGTTACAGTCATAGTTCCTGCAGTAGCAACATTACCACTGGTGTCTGCTACAGTAAACTTATTGCTGTCCATAGTCAGACCGCCATTGAGGGCAGTTGCACCTGTTACAGTAAGTGTACCTATAATAGCAGCATTTTCATCTACGTCTAATGTGTCTATGTGTGCAGTACCGTCTAAGTATAAGTCTTTAAACTCTACAGTACTTTGACCTAAATCAATATCGTTGTCAGTTACAGGAGTTACTAAGCCGTCAGAAATACGGACTTGCTCTACTGCAGAACTACTTACTTCAACAAAGACTCCAACTCTATTATTACTAGTGTCAATAGCTACTTTATTTAATGCATCTAAGTCTGCAATAAGAGGTACATAAGACCCTTCACTGGAAGACCCGTCATGCTTGTGGCCTGTAGTGCCACTAGAGTGAAATGCAAAAGCATCACGTAATGTGTTAAACTCTGTATTTAATGGGTTAGCACGTACAACGGCTGTTGCAACAATGTCTGCCGAAGACTGTCTTACGTAGCCTGTCATGTGTTATCTCCTATCACCTAATCCGTAAGTCACCGTAACCGCTTGAATAGTATGGCTAGGACTTTTATTGTTTGTAACATAGGTTAGTGAGATAGAATCTCCTGACCCACTAATCGAAGTAGTTTTTATTGGCGAAGGATTGCCGTCATAAATATCTGCCTCATCATATGTAGCACTAATACTGTTATAATAAACTGCAGCACCTTCAGTTGTAAAAGTAAAACTAGAAGGTGTAGCTATTTCTGAATCACCAAAGTTATAACTAATGCCTAAAGCAACTTCAGTTACGCCCTCTGTTCTGAGAAAAGTCTTTACCTTATAGAACATCTTTCTAATGTCTGTGTCTTGCATAAAATAGTAAGGAGTTTGATATACACTTAAAATATCAGCCCCGTTAAAATCATACCCTGTTTCTTGTCGGTGTATTCTACCTAAGCTGTCCCCATGAATAACAAATTCAAATTGTCCTATGTAGCCACTAGCTACAGCAGTAGCATCTATACCTACAAGTTGACTATATTCAAAAGTAGACTGAGCGGCAGGGCTTTTGCGAATTGCACCCATAAGAGATAGCGAAGAACTTTCTTCAAAAAACAATCTAAACTGAGACTTTCTTCTTACTACAACAGCTTTTAGTTTTATTATATCTTCGTTTATTGAATAACTTTCAAAAGCTTTTTGTATTTCTTTTGAGACAGTTTCAAGTTCAACATCGCCAATTTTGTTTGTACCTGATACTGGGCGAATACCATCTGGCCCTAAGAAAAGAATGTCTCCACCAAATTCTATTACAGTATCTGAAGCTACACAGCCCAAGTCATTAGTAACACTTTCAAGTAAAAAATTAGAGTAGTTATCTCCCACTAATTTTTTAATAGCATTTTGACCAAAGATATAAAGTTGATTACGAAACCCGATAATTTGAGTAATAGAGAAACCTACATTAATTACACCAGAACCATTAGCAGGATCAAAGTCTATGTCATTTAAAGGAGAAGAAAAGTACAGGTTAAAAGGGTAAGTAACATCACCTGCTAAAAACAGATGGTTTGCAAATGCACTAGAAAACTTTGGTGCAGCAGGGGCATTTGCATGATATAACTTTATATAGTCTGTACCATTATATTTAGCGGCTTGATTTACACCATCAGTAAGTACCAGTACTTCTTCACTCCAATTATATTTTGAGAAGCGTACAATGTCTATATCAGTAAAGCTAGGGTTAGTAGGTCTGTACTGCCCTGCGCCAGAACCTACTGTAATATTTCCTGTAACTGCACCCCCTGCAGCTATCTGTGTAATAGTTTTAAAATACTTTGTACTGCTTACAGTAACTGCACCATTAGGACCAGCAATAGCTTCTGTTTGAGCAATATCAAGAGAATCTGTACCTGTTATAGTAAAAGTTACACCAGAGTTATTATTACCTGCTAATCCAGTTATAGTTAATTTTCTTGGTTGTAAAGACGCAGCAGTATAAAAGTTGATTGCGCCACCATCCGCTAAGGCACCATTTAAAGTTAAGTTAGCTGCACCACTTGTTGTTTGTGCTGCACATACCCCATCTGTATCATCTGCTACAAAAGAACTATCTACAGCAGTCCAACCAATAACAGTAGGCGTACCTACTACTGTACTAGAATGAGAGGAAGTAGCACCTGTTAAAACATTTCCAGCAGCATGTATAGAAGTAGGAAGTTTACCTAAATCTAATACTATAGAGTTGCCTGATCCATTAGCTGTTTTAGAAATGACAGTGGCAGTAATGCCTGTGTTAGTTGCGTCAGAAGAGCTTGTTACAGAAGTAATAGTTTCACCTACAGTAAAACTGGCTGCTTGGTTATCTGTTACTACTACTGTATAGTGATTATTATACCAATGAAAATAATTAGTGCCAGTCTCAGGTTCTCTTGCTGCAAAAATACCTTGACTAATTTCACCATTAACAGTCAGACCTAGAACTTTACCTTCTCCCGGCATAGTACCATAGCTATTAGCAAAACCACTAATTCGTCTGTACCCACCTTCTAAAGAAGGTTCCATGTTAATTAAGCTAATAGCACTTCCCGGCATTTGAGAAGATTGTGTAATAGGGTCTATGTTAGTTACAAGACCCCCAGCACATACTGAAGCAAATGTTTGTAGGTTATCTGCCATTTATATTACAGCAGACTTAAACGTAGAAAAATTGTTTGAACGAGTTATTACAGTTGATATGACATCTACAGATTGATCAACAAGAAGACGCCTCATTGTTTTAATTCCTTCTTGAAATTTTTGTGTGTGTATCTGTGCAGATTGATCATTAGATCTAAAGCTCATCATATATACCATAGCACCATCAATAACTACATGTTTAAATCTGTCAGGTACTATTGCTGTATCATTGTATGCTGTTAAATCTGCAGGATACTTCCAATACCTATATTCTACTACATAAGAATCGTCTGGAATAGGTGTAACACCAAACTTAGTCTCCTGCGTCATATAAACATTTAAAGGGCTAGTATACCCACCTGTACCGCTAGTATCCTCTACACTTCTATAACTTGTTAGGTACTGGTCATAGGTAAGGAGGCTTAGTTTTTGTGGGTTATTGTTCTTAGAGGTAAGTTGTTTAATATAAAAAGTATCCCAATCAGCTTTAGAATAGTCTGCAGGGAAATCATATACTTTTGTACCTGAAGATAAAGTTTGTTCATATGTTATTAAAGTGAAGGGCCACTCTTGGGCATCTTGTAAGATCTCTCTTAAAGAAGAGTTAATGGCATCCTTTGCCAAAGCTTGCACATTCTTAGCCAAACCAAAATCAGCTTGGTCAATTTGAACCTCGTTCAATCTTCGCAATAATTCATTGGTCAAGCTAATAAAAGTAGACATTGTTTATCCTTAGTATAGAAACAAGGGGCCAGCACAAAGCCAGCCCCTTAAGTATTAATTTAGATTAAGTCACGCTGTGCAACAGCAGCTTCAGTACGAGCGGCCGAAATATCTGCAATTACTGCATAGACCCGAAGGCGTCCAGTAGCAGGTGCAGCACCAGCAACAACTACGTCAATGGTATCTGCAGCACCAACACATGCAAGAGCAGCAGCAGCAAACGTAGAAGCTGCACCAGTATTTACAATGTTAGCTTCACCGTTAGTACCTTTTACAAGGTATGTACCAGCAGCCGCAGTCAAATCAGCACCGTCAATAATGTCATCGCCACCAGCGAAGTCAATATCTGCAGTACAAGAAGCTGTAAAGGACTTCATGATTTCTGCACCAGCAGCAACGATAACTGATCCAGCAGGGATTTCTAACAGTTGAAAGATATCCCCGTTTGCGCCAGAGTATCCAGCAGTAACCATTGCATCAATGTCTAAGATTGCTTCAATGGTTCGTACAGTATTACCAACTACTGTTGGAACAGCAAGAACATTTGCCCCAACGCCAGCAGTATCACTGGAAGTCATGTCATAAGTAGCCATATTATATTACTCCCTTAAGCTGCGTTATAACGGGCAGTAACGATTGCTTCAGGACGAAGAATCTTACGACCGTATAGATGCATACCACGAACAATGTCAGCAAAGCTGTCAGGGTCACGATATGTTTCTGTCTTGTTGATCTGCTCGGCAGTTGCTACAGCAGAATCATGACCAGCTACGATAACACCGAAGTTAGTCAGTTGGTTGGCAGTACCTGAAGTACCCGGTCCAGTGCCTACAGATGGCAGGTTAGACGAGGAGTACACACGGAAACCGTGGAAGTTGCTGATAGTCAAACCATTACGCAGTCCACCTGATTCACCGAAGTCTGCATTCATGAAGCGTGAATCTTCATCAGCAAGAATTTCCATGAATACTGGATCAACTACAATCCAACGGCCTTGTTTGTCAACTTGCTGTTGATCAAGCAAACGAGCCATACGAGCAACAACCATTGCTGGTGAAGCTGTAGCAGTTGGAAGTGCAGTAGCACCGGGCAAACGTGCAGCCAGAGGGATAGAGTGTGTTCCCGCAGAGCTTGTAGTAATGTTGCCAAAGTCATCCTTATGCAGTTGCATAGAGGAAAGCAGTTCGTTAGAACCCGCAGTTGATACTGCTTTAGTGCCATTGACAGTTGTATTCAAAGCGCCAGCGGCACTATGATTAGCAGACTGTGCGTAACCTGACATGTAGCCAAGAACTTCTTGGTCATGGTTGTCAGCAAGACGATATGCAGCACGATTGGTTGCAAGGTCCATGAAATTGACGTGGCTGTGTGCCTCTTCAATGTCATCCATCTTGAAAGCAAAATAATTCGCTTTGTCAATGGTGAGAGAAAAGTCTTCGTCTTCAAGATCTTGTGCTGTAACACTCGTACCACGTGCATACTGCGAAACAGAAATTTCTGGTTCTTTGATAATTTTAACAGTGTCACCTTGAGCAGAAATTTCACCCATGTAGTCAGAGTTTGTGATATCGCCACAAACAGTACTCTTG
>Ga0209071_1001012_pt1 | contig 12091 bp, 11 predicted proteins | sample CoawatmetaG10DNA_2_FD_187513 | JGI IMG/M metagenome (GOLD analysis project Ga0209071, IMG submission 187513) | Marine microbial communities from the West Antarctic Peninsula - Coastal water metaG108-DNA (SPAdes) (version 2) | ecosystem: Environmental > Aquatic > Marine > Coastal ... | reverse complement strand
TCTAGCGCCATCGACTTCAAGATCAAACCCTTCTAAATACTCAGCCTCAATCGTTTTACCCAAAGAGTCATAGTCAACTTGCCGACCAGCTTCTATGTCAGCCATCGCAGTGTTTAAAGCTTTAAGATGGATCTCTAACTCACCTACAGTCTTAGCACCTGTCTCGTCAGCAAAGTTTTGCATCTCTTCTAGTGCTTTAAAAGCTTCGTTTAGCTCTCTTATGTTTCGTCTTTTCTCATAACTATCAGGCGTTTCATCAATCTTGCCTCTGTACTTAGCCCATCCTTTAACAATAGAATGGCCTGCTCCATTTAATAAGCCATTGCCTACCCCAGCAGCCGCCATGTTAAATAAGGCATCTTGCAGGTCATAGGGCGACTCAATCTCTTTTTTGTAGTCGTAAACAAATGGCTGAAGTGCCGCCTCTGTCGCTACTCCAATACCAAAACTTCGCGCTGCAACAATACCTAAGCCTTTAATAAAACTAGCGCCTGCTACTCGTCCAGCGCCTAGAGGCAAGGTCATAATGTTAATAGGGTCTGCCATTGAAGCAACAGCAGCACCACCTAATGTGCCAAAGAATGCAGCATACGGGTCAGCATAGGAATAGGTCTTTTCAAACTTATCACGCAGAACCTTAGCTTCGGAGGCAATGTCTGCGTCAATCTCATCACGATTGCGAATGTTTGCCTCTGGAAACCTAGACTTTAGTGCCTCTAAGTTTGGCTCAATCATTGACTCCCAATCAGATAAACGAGCAGCGTTTTCAGCTTGAGCAGTGTCATCCCACGCTTGTTGCAAAATCTTAGGTGCGTTTGGGTTTGTCTGTGGTACAGACTTTGGGCCGAACATTTCAGGAGCTAGATCGTGTACCTTATAGACCTCCTCCCATAGCTTTGCATCTAGGTTGCGTTCACGCGAGTTGGAAAAATCCTCTTTAAAAAAGGTATCAATCTGTGCGCTGCCTACATCAAATGTGCCAACGTCACCCTGCTCTTGATAGCTCTCAAAATCAGTGGGTTCTTGGGCGTTATAAAGGAGCATATTATTTCTCGCTGAGGTCTAAAATAAACACTGTGCCTGCTGCGTTCTCTACTGGACGGCCACCAAAAAACACTTGGTATTGACCAAACTCTGAGTGTTGCACTAACTTTGCTTGACCTGATTTAAGATTAGTAAGCATTGATTCTGGCGTGACAGTTCTAGGTCTGCCATTACGGCCCATCAATCCTGCCTCTGCAAACCCACCCATCTCGTTTATCTGCTCTATTTTGAGATTATCAATAGTTGATTCAAACTGTTGTAGGGTCATATTTCGGCTTGGTAGTAATATCTTGTTGTCACCATAATCAACAATATTGCCCACCGCTAACTTTATAGCTTGCTCATACAAATCAGCATTTACACCCTCTGGATCTCCAGGTGTTAAGTTAGCCGCCTCTGCTAATCCAATGTAAATAGTGTCAGCCACCAGTTGCATCGACTTCTCTGCTTTAGTATTGCTTGTTTCAAATAAGCCAGCAGTTGCGTCATAGAATAAAGACCTGGGAGTATCTTTGTTTAAACTAAGCTTGCCACTTAACTTATAGTCAGGGTTTGCGTTTAGAGCAAAAGCCCCAGCTAGGTATGCGTTATAGGATGACTCACCATCGCTCTGGAGGGCCAAAGATCCAACAACTGCCATTTCGCCAGCGTCTTCTTTATAAAGCAAGGTCAGTAATGCGGCTGCGTCTTCTTTGTCGTAGGCTGTAAGAATGTCATCCAATGCTGGTACGCCAATTCTCTTTAAGTCATTAAGCTGAGACAGGCTCATTGGGGGCGCGTCTTCACCGATCCACGTTGATACTTTGGTTTGATTGTCTTGCGCTGTGGCTAAAGATTCAGCAATATTATCCTTTGTGATTTTTTCCATTGGCTCACCACCGCCATACATCAGGAATGCTTGGTGTGGATCAGCCGCTATAGATTGCTCAATGGCCCTGTAAGCCCTTCTAGTTGATTCTTGAATAACAAACCCACGATAGTCAGCATTAGGGTCGTAGGTCTGGTTTAGCGCGTCAGTGCGCTGCTCTCTAGTCATGCTCATTAATGACTGCACGTTGCCGTAAACATCACGGGCAATCTCCATTTGCTCAATGTTCTCTGGATCAGTTAACTGGCTAATGGTGTCATTAATTTGGCTAAGTTGGCTTTCGGTCATAGGGCGACCACTTTCTAGCAAAGTCTTGCCTTTTCTGGCAGCTTTCATGGTCTTGGCTTCTAGCTCTCTTGCCTCACGCTCAACCCTAGCAATCTCACGATCTACAAGAACTTGGTCGTTACGCAGTTCAGCGTTCATGCGGTTTTCCATCTGCTGTCGCTCACCCTCATCAAATGTGGGGGGCAGATCAATGCCATCTAAATACTCTTGCCCACGGCCCATGTCTCGCTCGGCTTGGAACTCACTCATAATTCGGTTCGTGTTATGCTCATGCTGAAAGGCATCAAAATCAGTTGCCATTTTGCCAGCCGTAATTAAACCCACTTCTAAAGCTCTCTGCTGGGCTTCTGCAAACTCTGACATACCATTAGGGCTTTGCATTAAGTCGATCCTAGACTGCTCGTATGCGCCTGAGAGGTGGGAAATCGTTCTACGACCCACTTCACCCCTAACTGCGTTGGTATTATTAGTTAAAGTTGAGTCTGCGTATCGTGTAAATGCGCCCTTGTTAGGGTTAAATTTAACTCGCCCGTTATAATCTTTGGCAATCTTGTCGTGAGCCGCTTGGTATTGTTCTAGCATGGTGCTATGAGTAGGCGCTCCATTCTCATCTACCCTGTCTTGGTTATAGATCTCATCTTTTGCTGCGCTTGTGTCGCGTGAGAATCCGTTAGATAAACGACTGTACTCTTCATCAGTCTCAGCTTTCACAACCTTAGTCTGGTAGTCATTAACCACTTTACTTAACGCTTGGCTGGTACGCATCTTTGCTTGAGCAGCAGATGATATTGCACCAAGGCTTAATTGCTCCGCACCTGGTACGCCTGTTTGATTAATGCCTGGTATTTTCACGAACCGATCCCCCACCAATTATTATCGTTTCCAAGTTTTCCAACATTGCTAATCAATAAACTATTACCTTGACTACTCATTGAATTGGCTTGTGCTGAGGCTCCTGCGCGTCTAGCGTCTGCAGTACGTTTACCCTGCTCTGCTGTAAAGCTCATCTCACGCTCTGCTACATTAGAGGCTTCTGCCATCACCGCTAAACTTGATCCACTGGTTATATCAACGCCTGCTTTGGCATATGCAACTACTCGCTGGCCTTGCTCCTGGTCGTATTGATAACGCGATCTTTTGATCCGTTCTTCGGTTTCCAACTCAGCGAGCTGTGCATTCTTTTCGCCTGCAATACGCATTTGTTCTGCAGCTTCTTGCGAGGCGTTATACTGTGTGGCCATGCCTAGAACTGACAGGATTGTCATAATACTCATATCAATCTCCTACGCTTAATGTGCCGAACAGCGAAACGATGTGGCAAGCTAAGGGTAAATCTTGTTCAATAATAATTCGGCCATCTCTGTCATAGCCTAAATTACGCACGTTAATGTCTTCTGATACCACAGGCTCTTCGTCACCAAAGTTAGTGCCAGGTGATCGTACTGGTGGCCGCTGTCCATTGATGGTTGGAATAGCAGACTTATCAAGACGGACGAATATTTCATTCCACCGTTTGAACTTACCCAGTGTTGTTCCTGCGCCTGCGTTAGCGCCAGGGCGAGTCGGTGTCAGTTTAGAGATGTATTTCAAGCCAACCTTTATATCAGTGGCTGCATAATTCAAAGTGAGTGCACCGCTTGTAACGACCATATCGGGGTGTACAGCGCCATCTGCTAGAATCTGAACCGTCTTACCTTCTAGGTGAGCTAATCCCGTCACGGCGCTTGTAGACGCTCCTGAGTACGAGATCATTGAGTCAAGGTAGGTGTCTGGTGTGTGTAGCTCGATATACCGTTTTGTGACACCACCAATAGTGCGCTCAACTACAAACCAGAACTGGTCTGGCCCATCTTCTGAGATCACAGCTAATGACTTAAACTCGCCATCAGTGGTGTGCTTATGCCATCCAATAACCTCTTGACTTGGATCATAGGTCAGCATGATAAGAACGCCATCAGTCCGTAGTGCAAGTAAGATTGAATCAGGCACATGGCTATAGCTAAGCGCAGTTAATCCACCCTCAGTAATATGTTCGGCTAAGAAGGTAATATCATCTGATTGAAATGAGTCAGACTCCCACTTGTAGGCCACGTTACGCACTTGTGTGCCGCTTCGTTGGATAAAGAATACGTCTGAGCCAACATAGGCTGGATGGCCTAGCTTAGATCCGTATGAAGTCTGTCGTCTTACGTCCACGTTAGTTGGCGTTACTGCAGATTCATTACCACCTGTGACTCGGAACTCACCGCCAGATGTACCGATAATCAGTACACGTTGTGCAGCCATCCATTTGATGTTGTTTACTCGGTCACTCGCAATGGCATAACTTAAACCGTCTGAGGCTGTAGCGCCTGGGTTAAAGTTTTCATACTGGCCCGTCTTACTCGCCCACATAGTTTGAGGCTTAGAGGTTGTGCCTGCATACCATAGACGCTGCTCATAGAACACAACTGCAGATGGGTAGCCTTTTACCGAAGTAAATGCACCCTCTTGCCATAAGTTAGTGGGATTAGTGTCCTGTGGCATATAGCCCAAGTCTTTAATTGTCACATTGGCAACAGTGCTTGATGCAACGCTATTCACGCGCACCCAAACCACTTCACCTGTATCCACAGTAGGGATGGTATCTATGAGGAAATCAGCACCAACATGACTAGCGTCAAACAAAGCAGCACTAGCGGTGATGTTCTGAGTTGCGTCAGTGATACTAGCAAAGGAAATACTGAGTGTTTCATCCTGGTTAACAGGTAGGAATGGGCCTTTCTTAAATGCTTCATCTGCAATGGTCCAGTTATCATGGCCAAGGCGAGTCAGCTTTCTAGGTTTGTGATTAGGGTGAACGATCCACATAACGTCTGCATTCTGAGCAAACTGTAGTTCGTTAACTTCGGTGTGAGCGAAGGTTGTGGTGATCTCATAGGTTGAGCCACCAGACTGCACTTGCCCACCATTGGTATAGAAGCGAATGTAGTTATTACCAAACTCTAAAACATAGGTTTGATCTACACTAAACTCAAAAGGAATCAAGCGTGTTGTTTTTGTTGAGTCCTTTACTTCGTTAATGAAGCGAGTGCCACCACGACGTTTAGCTCCACCGTGAGGTAAGGCGATGAAGTTTTCCATCTTCTCACAGCCAGACGCGTACTTGGGGGAATCAGTACGGCCCATTAATCGTGGTGACAACTCTCCAGATGAAAAGCTGTTAACAATCGGGTTCAGTCTCATGCGCGAACACTCTCAAGCTGTGTCGCTGTAATGTCCTCTTGCCCTACTTCTGCACCATCGTACATTGCGGCGTCATTCATGGTCTTATCGGCCATTGACCACATATCGTTGGATAGTGAACGGTTCTGAGTGAGGGCGTAGGAGACTTCTGCACCAATACGACAGGCTAGTGCAAAGACAAGCGTAGGGTCGAACTGGCCAGGGTCAGTAATTCGTGCGACATATCTAATGGTCGCTGTATCTGTATTGCACGTTAGAGTGCGTCCCTCAATGCGGTATTGAGAGTCTTCTTTTAAATCGAGTACAGCAAGACAATACGGGTCGTTAGGTAGGCTGTAAGCCTTGTCATAACCCCATATAGGTGCTGTTGATAGTTGGGCTAAAGTTACCCGCTGAATGGCACATGACCATGGGAAAGCTCGTAGTACAGCATCACGCGCATCGGCGTAGACAGCATTACATACGTTAGCTTCGGTCGAACCATCAGTAAGAGAGGTGATGGTATTGGCCCCTAAAAGAGCTAATGCTCGGTTACATATTGAGACTTCACTGGCCATATCATCCTCTGCTTAAAAAAAAGGGGCATATTTCAGCCCCTTGGTTTGCTGACTGCCGAAGGTTATGCCTCGGTACAATCAACCTGTACAACACATTCGTCTTGGACGCGAGTTGCGCCAGCTACGAAAGACAAGTACACCTGGTGCGCGTAAGACTTATCAGGTCGAACGTCAATCTTAGTCTTCACATCAGAACCAATACCAAGACCCATTGCAGACTTTGTGAATGCAAAACAGGTACGGGTAGTAGAAGCTATAGCTAGACGCTCAGAACGTAAGAACTTAAAGCCCATAAACGTATCAATATCACCTTGTACTAAGGCTTTAATTGAGTTGTAGTCGGCACTCTTAACTTCTGTGGTGTTCAACAAGTTAGAAACCTGCTTAGAACCAAGAACCATATAACGCTCTTCATCAGGATCAATATCATTGCCGTCAAGGATCTCTTTAGCAGTGATCAATTTGGCAAGGGTTAGACCTGCTGAACCGTGAGCGATCTTCTGGCCTGATGGTAATGCGATAGAAGTACCGTCACCATCAGTAGCTGCACCAGTAGCTGCGGTGATGATCAAGTCATCGATAGCGCGAGCCATAGAGTTAGCACCAGACTTCGCGTAATGCGACTCAGGAGTTACCAACATACGGACTTTATCTTCATTATCAATCAGGTCAGCCCAGTGATAATCAGACATAGACGCTGTACGGCGACTGTGTGGAACATCCAATACAGGTGTGTTGGTGTGACGACTAGTCTTAGCGACAGCAGCAACAGTACCTAAACGCTCAAAATTAAATTTCTCACCCGTTACAGACTGCTCATTTACACACATGCGTAAACGTGAACCCTTCTGTTGTGCGAGATGAATTAAGTTGTCCTGAAACTGCTGGACGAATGCTTTTGAAATTGTATTAGCCATGATCTTATCTCCGAAATAGGCAATTGGAATTGGCGTTTTGAGCTACCCTTTTCAGGACTCTTAACTGGCAATAACGCTTGCTTTGACGAGATGAGAAACGGCCCATCTAACCCAGCAGGACTAAGTATTAGCTACCCTGTTAAGTTAGATGTTCGGTGTTTTCTACGCGGTTATTAGGATTAACCCGCTTCTGGATAGGCTTGTGAGTAAAGACGTTCCATCTTCTCTACTTCGGCCCTGTGTTGAGGGTGATTAGCTACGTTGTATGGGTGTTCAGTGTTGCGGCGAACCTCAGAAATACGATCCATTGCTTCACCTGGGGATAGGCTGAAACTATTACCACTTTGTAACCCTGCTGATTCGTCCTCAGTGAGAGTTGCACCAATACCAGCCATCAATCGGATCATGCCTGGGTTGTTGGCTAGACCAGAATCAAGAAGGAATTGCTGTGTCTCGGCATCGGCATAGGCCAATACTGCATTCTTAGCTTGAGACAACTTAGTATCGTAAGCATGGCCCCACTCTTTCTTGAGTAAGTCGTTAGCTTCTTGCATATCAAGATCATAATCAGTCTCGGATTGCTCACCCTGCTCTGATGTATTCTCCTGCCACGACTGAACTTGCGAGCTAGATAAACCGTTATCAAATGCCCACTGCAGGAAATCAGGATCTGCACCAGCAATTCTGTAACCCTCTACTGTGTCTGGACGACCAAGGCGTGAGAATAATGAATCACGAGCCTCATCTTCATCACTAGAGAGGTTCATTAACGTAGGCACTCTATCGGTCAGCTTCGCGTTGAATGCGTTCCAATCATCTGTGCTTGCATCTTCACCTGGTATGCGAATAGAGCCGCCAGCGTACTGCTGTGCATCTAAGTAGGATTTAGCTAATGTATTTAGATCTGGTATCTGACTAAGTGACTCATTGCCACGGTATTCATCGGATAAACCCGAATGCCATGACTCGGTTGATACGTCTGCTTCTGCTTCGTATTCTTCACTCATTTTGTTTCTCCATTACGTTTTTTATTTCTAGGTATATACTCCGCTGCCCTTCTCTAAAGGCAGTTTCGCAGGGGTCTTTGGTAAACGAAATTCGATCACCATAAGCCGTACTCATATTGGCCAACATTCGCTGACCAGTTTTAGTGCTGAATAATTCCTTTATATCCTTACTGAGTTGATCCATTTACTGTCTGCTCCAGGTCTGCCATTTGCTGTGCGCCTGCCATATCCTGCTGGGTTTGCTCAGCTTCCATTTGTTGTTGTTGCTGCTGTTGTCGTGCTTGACGTAGTTCAGCCACTTGCTCTGCACCAAGTAACATATCAGCAGGAGCGCCCAATCGATCTGCAATAGTGCGTCCTGCCTTATCTACGTCAACAATGTCCAATACCTCTGGGTTAACTTGAGCCAGTTGCATGATCCCTTCTAATGCGCGTTGGATACCTGTGACTTCATCCATCTTCTGAGATCGTGCTAATGGGCCTACATACTCAATGTCTAGATCACCTCCCACTTCTTGTAAGACTTCGGGCATTGGTGGTAACGCTTGACCACGCAACATGGAATAAAAAGCACGTTCAACAATAGGGTTTAAGAACTCAGACTGTAGGCGACCAAGGGTTGGGCCTAGTAAACGCTGCATTAGCTCATAACGTACCTGAACCTCTGTCGCAGTCATTTGCGGCCCTTCATTCAACTCTAGTTGGTCAGAGAAGAAGATGCGGCGTACAGATGCACGAACATCAGTGAGCATTAATTGATCAGCATTCCAATTGGTAGCGTTAACAATAGGCTCTAAATTGCTCATATCACGCACATACGTCACAGTAGATGGACGCATATCGATCTTGCCTAAGATGCCGTTCTGCATTGCTTTGAGTGGTGGATCAATCGACTTCTCCCACGCTTTCATGGCTAGCTTACGGGCCTCATTCAATGTCTTAATGTCTGGACGAGCAACACAGCCTGGGCCAAATCCATACACATCGCCTGTCGTCTTAGACCAGCGTGGAACCATAAAGGGTAATTCGTAATAACCTGTCTCTTGACAGATCTTCTTATCGATCACGCTAATGTAATAGCAAGCCCAAGGACGCTGGCTAGGTGGTGCAACCATTGCAACCTCACCCTTTAGCTCTCTAGGAAATACCGCTTGAATGTATTCAAACTCTTGGTCTGGATCTTTCTCTAAGGCTTTCATCGCCTTGTCACCACACGCATCACCAAACTTCTGGTTAGCCTGTCGTGCAGTTAACTTCAACTTACGGAAGACGGTATCAATACGACCTTCTGCAGATTCAGAGATCACTACTTCTGCTAGGTGACACGCTCTGAAATTAAAGCCATTAAAGCCACCTTCTTTATTCTTTACATCAAACTGGAGTGCGGCAGTACCGAAGCCCACCATATCCTGGTAAGCCTCAGCCACCTCGGTTGAGAAGTTAGATTTACCAAACTCTTGGAAGATGCCTTTTGAGCATTTCTCTAACCAATCCTTCGCGTCTTTATCTTCATTCAACTCATCTTCACGGAATCGTAAGCCAAACCACTTAGTAGAGGGGCTAGTCAATGAACCATGAAGTGAGGCTGATAGAATCTGCAGTGCATGAATAGCAGTGGAGTCATAAACCTGTGCAGCTCGCTTCGTACCTTTAGTGCTTGTTGAGATGAAGTCAGCTTTACCAGGCATGAGGTATGTCGCTAACTCTTCCCACATTTGATCCCAATTAACGCGGTCTGACTTTAATCGCTCATACCGCTTTAGCAAGGCTTCTGGAGATACATTCATTAGAGAATACTCATTTGTGATTTCTTAGTGTCAGCTTCATCGAGCAGTCCAGCGTGTCGTGTTCGCGTACTACCAAATCGCAATAGACTTAGCCTGCGCTTGTAGAGTGATTTAAGAATTTCAGGGTCTTTTGTTACTGCGATGATTTCATCAACCTCAGCTACAGTGGTGGTCGAAGAAATAACTGTAGTGAGCGCATCAACGGTCAGCGTTTTTATATCAACTTTCTTTGTAAGAATGTCATCTAGCGTTGTTGATTGCGCTGCTGTTAGTGTTACAACCTCAGCATCCCCACCTAAACCATCATTACCACCCTTAACACTCGCAGTAGCAATTAGATCACCTGTGGATGATTCACCAGAACCTTCAGGTAAGTCATCTATTATGTCGTCTTCGTTTGGACGCTTATCATTACGCTTATCATTAGATCCAGCTATTGAGCCTGTATAATTACCTGTACCTGCAAACGTGGTTGAGTTGTAATCACCAAAGCGAGTGCCACCGTCGATTCGACCTGTAACTTCATTGAATGTGCCACCAAGAACAGGGTTATTAGCCATCGTGGTTACTTGGGTTCCATCCTTCCATTTGAAGTCACCCCTAACTTTCTCGCCCAACAATCCTGATCGAGTCCAATCTCTTGTTACACCACCGTTTTGAATTGTAGCGTCTGAACCTGTGACACGTTTCACTGTATCGTCTGCAGTCTTCTTATTACCCTTAGAGACTACTTGAGCGCCTGAGTAGGCTTTCTTCATCCCAACCGCATCCATTTTCTTTTTAATGTCAGCTTGAGAGACATTAGGGTCTGCAACTTGTTTAGCCCAATACGCCTGGTTGTACTTATCTTTTTCAGCGACAGTTTCATTACCATAGGATAAGTTAGGATTTTTCTTTTCTGAGTTAGCTTTTGCTGTCGCTTTAAGGTCAGCTTTCCAAGCATCAGTGCCTTTACTGTTATCATTAATGAACTTGTCACGGCTTGATGAGTCGTATAAATCACTTCGGTTTGCATCAACTGCAGCTTTATCTTTAACCGCTCGCTTAGATACTTTAGCCGCTACAGATCCTACGCCACCATTACCTGCTCTTCCGCCATTAGCAGAAACAGTTGTCTTTGCTGTGGTTGCTGAATTCTTTGCATTTGTAGTTGCTGTTGCATCATCTGTTACCGATGCTTTACCAGTTGAAGGTAAAAGTATTGATGCTTTCTTTTTGGCAACCGATGCAACGCCTTTAAGTAATCCTGCATCAACGCCACTTTTAATTGGTGCTGCTGCTTTCTTTACGACTGCTGCTTTAACTACTGGCTTAGGTGTTGCCTTAGCCTTAGCTACTGAATTATTCCACTCCTTATCTGCATTTATTTGCCATGCGGATTTAGTAGCGCCCCGTGGATCACGATTCACTTTATTACTAGGAATGGGTGACTTAGTGATCTTGTTATCAGTGTTTGGCGTGGTCTTGGCAGTTGATTTAGTAACTGTTGCAGGCCTACGATTCACTTTATTACTAGGAATGGGTGACTTAGTGATCTTGTTATCAGTGTTTGGCGTGGTCTTGGCAGTTGATTTAGTAACTGTTGCAGGCCTACTAACTACACCAGTGCCGCTATTACGCTCATGTACACTACCTGCAGTTGCTTTAGCTGCCTTATCCTTCTTAGAACTTCGCTTAGTAGCTGCCGCTATTGCTGCCCTATTTTTGGCCTGTCTAACTGCAACCCTAGCTGCTGCACTACCAACGCCTCCGCCGCCTGCTCGACCACCGTTTTTGTTGATGTGCTTAGTTTTAGTTTTAGTGGTGCTTTTAAAATACTTGCTACTGCCGTTACCCATGATGAAACCCTTTAGAAATATGCGCCACACACATAGGCACTGTTAGCTAGTACCTTGCGCTTAACCTACGCGGTTATTAGATAGAGCGTCCTATAGCTTGCGATATGATTTACGATTCTTATCATCCAGCGCGCTTATGCTTGTGATCCCTCTAACCTTTGCCCGTCCCGTCTTAGGTCTAGTTTTAGGCGTAGTAGAAGCCTTTACCTTAGTCGGAATCCTAGCGGGTGCAGGGCGAGGCGCAGGCTTAGGACGCTTTGGCTCAGGACGCGGTGGCTTTGGATCGTATATCGGCTCTTGTGGAGGTCGACGCGGTTCAACTGGACGAGGTGGCTCAGGCTCAGGTCGACGCGGTGGCTCATACCCATCTGGTGGAGTCGGAACGCCAGGCTTAGGTCGAGGCGTAGGTGTAGGCTGAACACGTGGACGCGGATCATTTGAGATGGGTGGGAGGCCTGGTGGCTTAGGTGGATTAAGTATAACCCTCGTATTTGGTGGCATAGGTGGATTACTTGGGCTTCTTGGGCCACCTACGTTATCTGGTATATAATGCTTATAGC
>Ga0209071_1001006_pt1 | contig 12137 bp, 12 predicted proteins | sample CoawatmetaG10DNA_2_FD_187513 | JGI IMG/M metagenome (GOLD analysis project Ga0209071, IMG submission 187513) | Marine microbial communities from the West Antarctic Peninsula - Coastal water metaG108-DNA (SPAdes) (version 2) | ecosystem: Environmental > Aquatic > Marine > Coastal ... | reverse complement strand
TATAAAAGATCATATATTGCCCGATTATTCGCACTCAGATGCCTTCGACATTTCCTTTATCTCTCCGAAAGTAGGCGGTTATGTCCTTTTCATCCAAAGAATAGATAAGAATGTCGATGGTGATAGGATATCTAGTGCTTGGAGTTTCTACGAGTTTCAAAAGACTGATACAGAATGGAAGATTTCTTCAATTACAAACTTACCTAGTTTACGGAGTCCTTTTTAAATAGTATGAAACAGATCATTAAGAACTCAATTTTATTGACGATTTTTATCGTATTTTCTAGTCCTGTTTTAGGTGATTCGATAGAACGATTAAAAGCTCGCTTGGATCAGACATGGTGCGGTAATGATGCGATGAATATATGGCATAAAGCTCGTAATGGAGAAAATTGGAACACATTGAGTCAGTTAACAAAGACTCAAGTGCTTAAGCTAGAGGAAATAAGTCTTTCTATATACAAACTCAGGCGTGATTCTGAAATCCTTAAAAAAGATGCCGAAACTAAATTGTCCTTTAGGCAGCAATTACAATTAAAGCAGCTTTTAAGTTTAATCTATGATGCGACACATGCTCGATTGTTCAGAAGTTCAATAGATTTACCTAAGTTCACCGAATCTCAGATTATAGAAATTAATGGACTGCTTCTAAAAGAACCTATAGATATAGATAAGATGCGAGAATCAGGCTTAATCTAAAGTACTGCTATGGCGTTGATTAAGTAATACAGAATAACTCTGAAGGTTTAAAATTGACTTTGAATAATGACAAAAAATAACTTAAATATTTAAAGTCCGAGTATAAGTAAACTTGCTCTTATGTAGGACCTGCTCCCCATCCCATCGATAAGCAACAAGTTTCCCCTGCTTAGCCACAGAATAGTCCAAGCAAGCTACGTTGTTTGCTAAAGGTGCTGGCTCGCCATCGAGCCAGTAATGGCCGATAAAACATGGCGGCTCATCGCTGCCATATACCGGGGTATCTTTTGGCACAGGTAAACTTGCCGCGGCACCAATGTTTAAGCCATCGGGTAGTACTACCTCGCCTAACTTAGATGCATCTTTCTTCCACCACTGAAGACGTGCAGCCGTTCTTTGCTTCCCTCCCTTATCGTAAAACCCTATGCCTTCCGGCAGCCCATATTCAAATCCTTTAAGTAGGACTTCAATTGACTGATAGGCTTGGGTGCCCTTCGTTGACGCCTCAATTAGTAATTCTTTGTCTAACCTTATGGAAGGACACAAAGCCCGGAGCACACTAATATGCTTATCATCCCAGCATGCGTGAATGGCGCGAAGCCCGTCTAATTCTAACCACAAAGGTAGGTTGTAAAAAAAATCAAGCACTGCAGACTTATCCTCCGAGTCATCTGGGAACTCATTCAGAAAAGCTCTATGTTGATCGTAGTTAGCTGATGTATGCGGCCGCAAGAATTGCCCGTCATGTTCTGTGTGATAAGCCAATGCATTAAATTCATGGTTACCCATAACGGCTAACGCATTTTCGTGTTGAACCATATCCATTACGATCGTTAGTACTTGTTTTTGCTGAACTCGCTTCTCACCCCGATCAATAAAGTCACCCAGAAATATTACTTTTCTAGACTCATGAGAATAGCCGCCTGATGAATGCTTATATCCTAAGTGAGTTAATAGTTTGACTAGCTCATCGGCATGACCATGAATGTCACCAATGATGTCATATGCTTGAACACTCATTATTTAGGCCTCAACTCCTAGTTAATCAAAATTATCTTTTATGAGCCCTACGCAGCGCTCGCTCGCAGCGTCGTAAAAAATGAGAGCTAACATGGGCTATAGAGCCAATGAGAGCTTGGAAGAAGATTTTCATTCTAAACAGTAACTGGTTCCACTTTTCTTACTAAAATTAAGCTCGTTCCAAGCACTATCCTTCACGACTACCAAATCAAAAGCATACTCGCTGCAAATCGGTACAACATCTTTGCTCGATTTAGTCGCCACAATTGATGTTGAAGCAATAACCACCGGTTTTAGTTCACCGTATAACCCGCTGTAAGTTTCCCCGTTGGCATCAGTATGAGTGCCAACACCGGTTGCCTTATCTCCCACCCAAAATCCCTCCCATGCAGAACCATCTCGTTCTAGCAAAAATCCTGACCCGTGTTTTTCACCGTCTTTAAAAATGCCTTTGAACTCAGTTTTTGTTTGAAAGTCTTCATATTCACCGTAACCATAGGGTTTGCCGTTTGACATCGATCCGAAGTATTGATCGCCATCCGTTTTATCCAAATTACCAACCCCCGACGGCATATCGTTTTCTAGCGGGCCATGGTACTCATCACCGTTTGCAAAAACATAAGAGACATGTCCGATTAGCATCCCACGCTCCCAAATACCCTCGTACTGATCGCCGTTTGGAAGGTGTACCGCCGCCGGCCCGTCTTGCACGCCATCGCTCCAGTTACCTGCGGTGCGCTTGCCTAAGGATGTAACGATAACGCCGGGGCCATGAAGTTTTGATTTCTTCCATACACCTTCACTATAACCCCCTTGGCTCTTTGTCCATTTGCCAAGACCGTGGGGCTTCCAGCCCCGCCACATCCCCTCGTAGACATCGCCGTTATAAAATGCCATCACACCCTCACCCCTTGGAACACCCCCCCTAACAGAGCCAGAGTAGACACCAGAAGGTGTTTTTATTTCCTTGCCCAGAACTTCCTCTGGCACAATGAATACAATAAAAAAGATGAGTACAATTTTTAACATAGCGTTTTCCTAGTAGACGCTTTATGCCGGCAAGCCATATAGTAGCCTTATTTAGCTAACCAATGCTATTATCATAGATTGTATACCGATATGCCCATAACCCTGCATTGCGTACAGTTTTGGTCGTGGCATAAAATTAACTGAAGTTTTTTAAACCAAGGGTATAACCAAATGAAAATTCGTTCGATCGCAGCATTATCACTTTTGATATTTTCGCTAATACCCAGCTTGGCTGCAGGGTATTCTGACTTTTCGAACAAGGAAGCCAGCAAGAGCGTAGTATTGGTTAAGGCTACCGGTATATTAGGTAGTGCTCGCGATATAGACGCTGTCGCCGTAGCCCCTAACTTACTTTTAGTAACTGCGAAATCCGTATCTGGGCTTTCAGTGAAACTTTCAATCGAGGGTAAGGATGCTACCGTAGTAAACACCTTCGCAAGCGAGCACTTGGCTCTGCTTTCTTTCCCTACGGGTGGCCTAACGCCCGCACTCCTGTCAAAGGCTACGGGTAAAAGTAAGCGCAATGTCCATGTAGTTCGGCACGCCGGCAATACAGTCTCAGGTACGTTATTAAATTTTAGCACTGGCCTAATAGATATGAGCATGTCAAAAACTCTTCTCTCCCCAACAGGCTCAGGGGTATTCAATAATTGTGGCGAGCTTATAGGCATATATGACCAAGACGCACCGGAAAAGGTAGCCTCTGCAATTTCCTTAAGCTTAATCAAAAAAGCCCTCGATGGAGTTGACGGGACATTGTACTCAAAAACGGTTTGTCCTAGCGAAATTGAAAAACGCGTACTTGATGAAGAGCTAAGAGTAATAGAGCGTGAAAAGGTAAAGGCCGAAACTATTAAGAAGGAAGCCGAGGCACAAGCCAAGCAACAAGCTGCAGAGGAAGCGTTAAGGATCTCACGCGAAAAAGTAGCCGAACAAGAGGAAGCTTCAAAGAAAGCTCTCGCTGAAGCCGAAAAGAAATCGAAGGAAGAATTAGATGAAAAGCAAGCAGCATTAGATCTAGCGAATAAAGAAGCGGCCGAGAAAGAATCGTTAGCAGAAGAGGCTAAAATTGTCGAAGAAGCAGAAAAGTTAGCGGCTGAAGAGGCTTTGCGTAAATCAAATATAGCAAAGACTGCAGCGGCAACGAAGCTAGAAGAGCAGCAAAAAGCGGAAAAGAAAAAACTGATGCTGATGGGAGGGCTCGCTCTAGGTCTGTTACTGGTTATAGGTATTATTATATTTTTCAGGCGATCCAAGCGACAGAGTGAATTGGAATTAGATGAAACTGCAGAACCAGAGGTTATCGCTCTTTTGTCCTTCGACGTTTTAATTAGAGGTGACGCCGTTGGTATTAAAGTACCGGCAGAGCTGATAGCTCGGACGCGCGGAGTGGTAATCGGCAGAAGCGCTGCAGATAGTGATTTCGTGATCGATTCGCCTGAACTTTCGAGATCACATGTCAGGCTTTCTGAAAAAGATGGGATCCTATATTTGGAAGATCTGGGTTCTGCGAATGGCACTATTCTTAATGGTCTTAAGCTCAAGCCTGCGCAGCTCGTGGCCCTTCATGATGGAGATGAGCTCGAACTTGCAATATCTATGTTTGCAGTCGAATTCCAACAAAGGTAACTCTGATGAGACATTGGGCGGGAGTCCTGTTACTCATCTTTGGGGTCCCACTCTCTTGGGCACTAGAGGTCGACGAAGCCGATTCTGCTACGGTCCTTATTGCTGGGTACGATAAGAGTGGAGATTTGATTAGCATAGGATCCGGTTTTTTTGTGACTATTGAAGGCCATATCTTGACAAATGCGCACGTAGTCGAAGACTCGAAAATTGATAGTATCCTTATTTTTGGCAAGTCAATGCCCTCAGATGGCACCCCTGCTCGAAAGATTTGGGTTATACCAGAACACGACGCGGCAATTCTCAAAACCAAAAAACCATCGACCGTAAAACCCCTTCAATTATTATTAGGTAAGCCTAAGAAGGGGGCGAGTGTTTGGGCCCTAGGTTACCCTGGCAAACAGCTTCAGAATATGGGCACCTTCGGCGAGTCATTTGACGCTTTCGATGCCACACTAACCAGCGGAATTGTCTCGCGGGTTTTTGAAGGGTCAGCTCCTGACAGCAACAGTAAGTACCCAATTATCCAGCATACTGCAGAAATAAGCCCAGGTAATAGTGGCGGGCCACTTCTAGATGAATGTGGCGTTGTCGTTGGTATCAATACAAGCACCACATCGGCCCGCGCAGAAGTTGATGACACTGACTTTTTTGCAATAGGATCAGATGGATTATTACAACTTCTCAGTCCCCGAATCGTTGGCATTAGCACTGTAGAGATCTGCAGCTTAGAGGAACCTCCAACACCTGAAACTCAACTAGAGGTGGTGGAGCCAGTTGAAGCAGAGGCCCCACAGATTCCCGTTGATGTCGAGGAACCGCAGGCTCCTTCAGGCAAAAACGAGAGTCTCATTTGGCTATTATTTTTTCTCGCGGCATTAGGCTGTGGCTATTTATATATTCGGAAACAGCGCTCAGATTCGTCACAGATACCGCCCCCATTACAGCCTGGACCAGCTGACCTAACTCGAAAGTCCAGAGCTGAGGCTTCAAAGGCATTGTTTCGTATGTCTGGCTTTGATGAGAGAGGCGCACCAGTGTCCTTCGCGTTTGAAGCAAGAGCTCCATACAGCGATAGGGGCGGTATAATTGGTAGGTCTCTAGATTTTGCTGATTTTAAAATTGCGCATAAGAATATTTCTAGAGCCCATCTTCAAGTTAAACTTACAAAGACAATCTGTCTTATTAGAGATTTGGGCTCGGCTAATGGGACCAGCGTTAATGGGGTAAAGCTTAAGCCTTTCGAATATATTAAAGTTTCATTCGGTGACGAAATCTGCATAGCTACCTGTTCACTCACGATAACTAGCTAATTGATGTAGATGTATAAATTTGATATACACTAAGAGATATAAATGTATTAAGGAGAGAAAAGATGAGTAACGGCTCGGATGACGACAACAAAACACGCAGATTAGATGACGATTACTTCAAAAAGATAGCTTCGCGAGCAACTTCGGCGCCTTCGGGCTCAGACGATGACAAAACGCGAATAGTTGGACAAGCGACTAAAGTATCTACCGCTAAGCCAGAAAGTGATAAAACCCAAATTTATCGGCCAAATGCCAAATCAACCGAATCCGAACCCCAACTAGATCTTATGGGTGACCCACCGACTGGTTGGTTAATAGCTACAACTGGCCCAGGAAAAGGTACCGTCTTGACAATAGGTATTGGCAACAATGGTGTGGGACGAGGTAATGAACCTCGTATTACGATACCTTTTGACGATAAAGAAATTTCTAGAGGGCAAAGTTTCTCCGTTGTGTATGACCCAAAGCATCGACGATATTACCTCCTGCCCGGTAGCGGAAAAACTCTCGTATATTTCGATGACCAACCTGTTTTGGAGCGGCTAGACATATTGTCAGGCATGTCTTTTCAGGTTGGGCAAACGAAATTTCGGTTTGTTGCGCTTTGCGACGAAACCTTTGACTGGGAATAGGAGATCTATCTCCGATGGTGAAGCAAACTAAAACCGAGCCTTTCTTTGCAATTCAGATAATCGGCAAAAGGGATGAGCAAGAAGACAGCTATGGTATTTGTTATGGCTTTGAGTCTCAGAATAGTCCAATCCCAGCTTGCTTTGTTCTTGCCGATGGAATGGGAGGCCACTCCGGCGGTGAAGTTGCGAGCCAGACGGCCATTGATTCAGTGAAACTCGTTGTCCAGAGCTGCGACGTTTTCGATGGCAGGACGCTCAGAGACTCACTGTCTGCAGCCAACCTCAATATCGCCGAGTGCTTAAAGGTAAATGCAGACCTAGAAGGTATGGGTACGACGTTAGTAGCACTAATTATTATAGGTGAGAATGCTTTTTGGGTAAGCGTTGGCGATAGCCCACTTTTATCTCTCGATTACAATCATGAACTTCACCTTCTGAACGAAGATCACTCTATGAGACCAGTTTTAGACGAGCTCGTGGCGTCGGGTGTTCTAAAAGAGGACAGTCCGGAGTACCAAAAAAAGGTATCACAGCTTCGAAGCGCACTGACCGGCGATAATATTAAATTATATGATCTAAACGACGAAGGATTCTCACTGGCCGAGTCTAAATACCTGGTTGTCTCATCTGATGGGTTAGATACACTTTCTCGTGAAGAGGTAAAATCTGTTATGGTAGCTAACGTCAAAAAAGGACCGAAAGAGATCGCGAGCCAGCTAATAAATGCGATTGAAAAGAAAGGCTCGATGAAACAGGATAATACGACACTCATCGTTATAGACCCCCTAGCCTACCAAAAACGTTAAGATGACGATATGAAAGACGAATTACCGCCAGGAACTATTATAGGTCACCAATACCGTGTTATTGAAACACTCGGTAGAGGAGGTTTTGGCATTACCTACAAGTGCGAGGATATTCATCTTAAGTTTATTGTAGCGGTAAAAGAATATTTTCCGGAAGGAATGGCCGAACGCGATCCTAAATCGCTTGATGTCTCGGCTATGACAGGCTCAGATGACCTATTTGCCTGGGGTCTGAAAAAATTCTTATTAGAAGGAACTACACTGGCTGCAATACAGCACAAGTATTCTAGCGAGTTCATAGTCAAAATAATGCGGTACTGGAAGGAGCACAAAACTGCATATTTAGCGATGGAATTTATCGACGGAATGCAAATAGATGATTTCGCTACATCACATCGAATTACCAGCGCTAAACAAGTAGAAGGGATTTTTCAAAGCCTTTGTTTGAAAGCTTTAAAGCCAATACATGACTCCAACTTTTACCACCGAGACATAAAGCCTGCTAACATTTTGGTTCGTCACTCCAATAGCGAGCCAGTCATTATTGATTTCGGTGCCGCACGGCAAACTGCCGGGGGAAAAAGTACGGTTGCATTACTCACACCTCGTTATTCGGCTGTCGAGCAGTATGCTTCTCAGGAGGACATGGATGATGAAGGAGGGAATGATCTTTGCGGTTCGTTCACAGATATCTATTCGTTAGCAGCAACTTTCTACTTCATAATTAAGGGTCAGCCGCCCCAAGATGCTCCATCAAGACTCTTAAGCAATAACAGTGAGATATTAGCTGGCGATGATTCACTATCTGATTACTCGGGTGATTTCTTACGGCAAATCGATTGGGGGATGGAGCCAATTCCGAAGGATCGGCCGCAGACAATCGACGAATGGCTTCAGCCGACAGCCTCGACGTCCAAAGTCAAAAAAACAAAGGCAGATGCTTCAAAGAAAGCGGCTAAAAGACAAATAGACGATAGCGTTAAAACCCCACCCGCTGGTAATAAAACAACGGAGACCGATAAAACAGCAGTTATCGCAGGTATTGCCGCAGCGGCGTTATTTGTTTTAGCAATAGTTTATAACCTTTCCGAACCTAAAGAAGAGCTACCGCCGGTCTTTGCGTCGACGCCTAAAATCGTAATCGACGCCCCTAAGCCTGAGCCACCGGCACTAAAACCAAAGAAAACATCATGGATAGTTGGCATTGAATCCGCTGAGTGGACTCCAATATATGTGCTACCTGAAATAAAGAAATTACTGCAAAAGCCCAACAGTTCCTATGAACTGAAACTACATGCCGACGAACCATTTAGAGTAAAGACTGAAAAAGGGTTAGCCGTTACAAAAGCGGATGCCAAGAGCTTCGGCCGCAGTAATGGAGAGGTTTTTCTGAAGAGCGTCAGCGGTAACCCGCAAAAGGTCACCGTTGAGATTATACAGACTGATTAGAGAAAAATTTAATCACTAATCTCTCGGATCTAGCAACTTATTAATCAAATTATCCAGGCAGTATTCTTCGCAATCTATCAAAACTCGCTCCGAGTGAGCTTGAACTTGACTTTGCACAAACACAATTATCGCTGATTGGGCCAACGCGAGTAATGTGGTATCAAAAGCATAGCCCAGCTCTCCAGTTAATGCACTCATCCAATCTCTCATACTGACGCTATTCATCTCCATGGGTGGTTCTGCAGCCACCACCAAGGCAAGGGAAATGCCTATAACAGTCCCGATAAATCCTATAGTAGGCAACAACCATGCAACATAGCGGATGAAGGATAGTTTTAGGTCATTACGATCAGAAAGTAAGCGTACTGAATTATCGAAAACTTCATTTGCTCGACTTAACGAACTAGAGACAAAAAATTGATCTAGAGTTTTAGCGACCAAAAAGGATACCGCTGAAGTTGTCCCTAGCCCCGTGCTGATCGAGCTATATATATTTTTAGCTGTTTGATTGCTGATCATCTTTGTCTTTTCTTCAGGAAGCAAATGTGCGCGTAAACCAGCCTTATCTTTCCCGATAAAAAGATAGATGTAAATCGCATCTGCTAGTGCGAGAAAAAATACGAGCCACATCAAACCTTGCACGGTAAAAGGGAACACTCCTAGCTTTCCGGTAAGATCAAATAAAAGTGCACTAGTTCGAGAATCGCTATCAAACATTACCAAGCCAAGCATAAGGAAGATAGCAGCCGCAGCGGCACCGATGACTAAAAAAATCGGACGGTCTCTTTCTTCCAGTGATTTGAGGTTCATGACCGAGGCCCTTTCTTAATCGAACCATCCACAGGGTCTCTAAAGCGAGTAAGATCGTCTCTATGCTTTGGAGGCCGATCAGATCGTTGGCTGGCTACAATATCGTCAACTCGCCGCTCATGGTCTCCAAAAAAGACTGAACTATCTAAACTAACCTCAGATTGGGAAATCCTATCTGCTCCGGACTTTAAAGGTAGTCTAGTTCCATTAGTGCTCCCACAATCAATGAGCAAGCACTTCTCACTATCTGAAACTATGAGCATAGCGTGCTCATTGGACACTGACTCACTATTTACTCGATAATCTGACTCGTCGCTGCGGCCAATTGTTATAATTTTTTTAACAGCCATATTGAACTCCCTAAAGCGCTAAAATAATCGCGCCAACTATTGAACCAGCCCCATCGATGTACTCTCCCTTACCTAAGTTCGCAAGGTTCTTCATGATCGTAACATGCTGGGTTGTAGCAGCAGCATTCGCCGGCTGCACGATAGACACAGATTGGTTATCCTTACTCGCGAAACTTTTTATCGATCGATTAACTTCACTCATCGCATATGGATAAGGAGGAAAATCACTCATCAAAATGATCACCCTTCTTTCAACATTCGGCCGCCAATTCGACGCTATGGCTTCTCGCAGCGCAAAGTGCGTACCTTCTTCCCAGTTATAAAGATTACAACCCGTATTTATTTGGCCAATAGAGCGTACAAATCGTTGTAACTGCCCTAAAGAGTTAGCGTTAATCTCTTGCAAAGAGAATTTTTTCCTATTTGCGTACTCACATTCATCAAGTATTTCGATAATTCCAATAGCCGGCGACTCCGACCACTTCATTAGGATACGTGATAAATAGATTACTCCACCTTGTAGTGATCGAAGTTCATCTTGCATACTCCCAGTGGTATCAAACGCTATCACGATATCAATGGGCGGAATCATCTCCGTTGTCTTCCGGTCCCGCAGAGCAGATTCAAGAGTAGTTTCTGTCCTCTCGAGGGTTTGTTCTAACGATTCTATTTGCAGAGTCAATGCTTTTGCAACATCTTCCTCAATTTCAGCCTCGGCTCCCGATAATGTTTGTAACTCTTCGATTTCTGCTTTAAGTGAAACAATCTCTATAAGTAGTTGCTCTACCGCCTCAGCGGGATCTGATATCGACTTTATTTCCGCCTCTAACTCAGCCTGGGACAAGTTTTTTGCAGCGGACTGAGAAGTGTTAAATATAAAGGGAAGCGACACACTAGTGAGAATAATAAAAACACCGAGTGCAGAGGCAAAAACATCTAGCGCGGACACGCTAATAGTGCTCAATTCAGCCCGATTCCTTTTCATCCTAATCACTCCCGGCGCGATAAAACGCGTGCATATTCTAAAACAAGAAGATGGCGAAACATGCGTATTAGCTACTTGATGCTACCAAAACCCCCATTGGTTTGCTAGACTTTTGAGAAATGGCTTGCTATGAGATCAGTGGTCTATCAATAAAGAGGCAAGATGATCAAGCTCTTACATAAAATATCAGTAATATTTATGTTTCCCTCGATGTGCAGAGTGTTGCGTTTTGCGTGCAGCATCTTTGTAGTATGCCTACCCCTTCAAGAACTAGCTGCTCAAGACACCAGCAGCAATATTCGTTATAACGGCGAACTGTGGTCATTAGCGCAACTACCCCGTCAACGTCTAAGCGCTCCTCCAGCTGCGAGTAACTATGAGGTTTTGATTATTTACAAAGATTATCTCAATAAATGGGTAATTGGCGGTGATCTCAAAAAACCTACTGCAGAAATGATATATGTGGATCGACGGAACCGATTAATAGGACCGTTTACGTCATCACAAAATACTGCAGGTGTAAATTATATATGTGATGACCGAAAGACAGCTAAAGCTACTCAAGTGAACCAGGGGGTATATAACGCCTGTCGATCAGACTTTTATTCTGCCAACACGACCCAAAAGGTGTCTCAAATGTTAATAATGTGTGCGATTTTGGCATGTATAGGAGGCTATGATACCGATTGGTATCCAATTTTTCGACCACAAAACCTTAAGCAGGAAATCCTCGCTTCAGGGCTGATGGCGCAATTCGAAAAATACTTCCAAGATAAAGAAAGGCTGAATGTAGAGACGCGTGTAGCTCTGATTAATGATGCAACAAATAGTCTTTTAGATAAGCTCGACTCGATCAATGAGGAGGCACAGGATTCAGCTTCTTTACGATCTAGTGTAGAGCGATTAACGGAGTTATCTAAGGAGTATAATCAACAGATCAACGAATTTCGCAACGAAAATTTTCATGATACTTCTTTAGGATTTGCTTTAGGTGATTTCCTAAGTAAGAAAAGACAAGCCTCTGAAGTATTGGTCTCGATGAATGAGCGTATAGATAAATCTCTACAATTAATTACCAAAAATTTGAACGCAATTATGCTCGCCGAACGCGCTATAGTCAGTGAAATTCAAGCACTATTAAAAGACCAAAGCTACTATACATATGCAGTAGACGGACTTTTTGGAGCGGGTACGCTTAAGGCAATCAAAACATTCTCACAGGATGTCAGCCTTCCCGTCGAGCGCTACGACAAGCCAAAAATATTGCGATCAGTCAAAAGTTCTTTTATGTCTCCAGTAGGATCTTGCTCGACGTCATTAACAGATGGTCCTTTTGTTGCTTGTTTTAGCATTGATAATTATTAGAGACATATACTTTCCATAAGGTACGCTATAACTACATTTTAGGCATATCAAAC
>Ga0209071_1001005_pt1 | contig 12138 bp, 10 predicted proteins | sample CoawatmetaG10DNA_2_FD_187513 | JGI IMG/M metagenome (GOLD analysis project Ga0209071, IMG submission 187513) | Marine microbial communities from the West Antarctic Peninsula - Coastal water metaG108-DNA (SPAdes) (version 2) | ecosystem: Environmental > Aquatic > Marine > Coastal ... | reverse complement strand
GACTTAAGAGCGCCAATGACGGTTAATAGTTTTAGTAACGAGTCTGGCTTGAAGTCGAGTGACTTATGGCACATCAAGTGATATTCCGTCACTACCATCGCTAATTGACGGTGTTGATTTGGCACTTTCAGTCGATCACAAACGTCTTTAACCAATGGCAGACCACGCGCTTCGTGGCCTGTATGCCTTGGTAGAATTTCCTTTGGAGTGATTGCTTTACCCAAGTCATGAACCAGTACTGTAAAACGAATAGTGGATTTTTCTGTCAATAGTGCTGATTGCTGCAGAGCCATGAGCGTATGAATGCCCGTGTCGATCTCTGGGTGATAATCTGCGCGCTGTTCAATACCAAACAGAGCCTCAACCTCAGGTAGTAAAATGGCCAGCGCACCGCAGGACCTCAATGTTTCTATGAAGACATCAGGAGATCGTTCACACAATGCGCGCTGTGTTTCTTTCCATACGCGTTCAGCCACCAGTGCCGTCATTTCCCCACCATCCACAATGCGCTGCATTAGCTGCAGAGTTTCCGGCGCAATGGTAAATCCAAGATGAGCATAGCGAGCCGCAAATCGAGCAACTCTCAAAACCCTCAGTGGATCTTCTGCGAAAGCCTCCGAAACGTGACGTAAAATTTTATTATTTAGATCTTGTTGACCTCCGTGGGGATCGATAATAGTGCCATCATCAGACTCTGCCATGGCATTAATGGTTAGATCACGCCGAATCAAATCATCCTCGAGGCTTATGTCCGGAGATGTGTGAAAGGTGAAGCCACCATAACCAACGCCGGACTTTCTTTCGGTGCGCGCTAGGGCGTATTCTTCGCCGCTGCGAGGGTCAATAAAAACAGGAAAGTCCTGCCCTACTGGGCGATACCCAAGGGCAATCATTTCATCTGGCGAGCTACCTACAACCACCCAGTCATTCTCATGGCAGGGGTAGCTGATTAACTTGTCGCGAACGGCACCGCCAACTCGATAGATTTGCATGATTAGATTATCCTTTTCGCCATTGTAAGTGCCAAGCGTAGCGACCTCAATCTAAACTCTAAAACATAGGCATAATGTTTCAGCACGAGAGCTGCATAATGGTAACTTTGTACGTTATTGTTTATGAATTAAATTAGCCAAAGGTCACCTATACATGTTGATTTTTGGCATAATGCACCATAATTTTTATAATTTCATTTTGAGGCTGTATGGTGGCTGAACCATCCCTTTTGTCGGTTAAAGGTTTGTGCTTTGAGCGCGACGACATTCTTGTCATAGATTCTGTGTGCCTGGATCTTAGTGACGGTGAAATACTGCAAATAGAGGGCCCCAATGGCAGCGGCAAGACGACGTTGCTGCGCTTACTAATCTCCGCGCTGGCGCCGACTCATGGCGATATTTACTATCGCGGTGCTCGCTTATCTGAATGTCGATTTGAATATCTCTCTAACCTACTTTTTTTGGGCCATCAATCAGCGGTCAAAATGACGTTGACGCCAGAAGAAAATCTCAACTGGATGACAGGCTACTCAACAACCTCCGAGGAGCTTTTGGCTGCTTTGGATAGCGTTCAATTAACTGGTTATGCTGATGTACCCTGTTATCGACTTTCCGCCGGGCAACAGCGCCGTGTGGCTTTGGCTCGGTTACTCATTTCTTCAGCCAAAATTTGGTTTCTCGATGAACCGTTTGCAGCCCTAGATAATCAAGGTGTTAAATTGATTGAGGCGTGTATGCAGGGGCATCTTGATGTCGGTGGTTCGGTTGTGCTCTCGACGCACCAACCGATCGCGATGAATGCGGTACGTCACTACTCTCTGGTTGATCAGTCGAGCCAGGGAGTGAATTAGGAATGGCTTATAATATGGGGTTTTGGGCTTTTCTTAGACGTGATTTGCAACTCATTAATCGCCGGCGAGGCGAGGTCGCTAGCCCACTGATCTTTTTTATTATGGCCGCGACATTTGTACCGTTGGGAATAACGCCTGATTCTGAATTACTGAAAAACATTGCCCCTGGCATTATCTGGGTTATGGCGCTCTTGGCGACACTGCTGTCAGCGGACAGCCTGTTTGCAAGTGACTATCACGATGGTTCGTTAGAGCAGATGATTATTAGCCCGCAGTTGCTGGTGATGCCAGTGTTGGGTAAAGTCACCGCGCATTGGCTGACCACTGGGTTACCTTTGACTTTAGCGTCTCCGGTTTTAGGGCTGTTACTCTCTTTACCGACCGCTGGTTATCTGCCCATGATGGCGGGATTAGCGGTGGGTACAGGTTGTCTAAGTCTTCTGGCTGCTCTTGGCGCCGCACTTACCGTATCTCTACAAAAAGGGGGGCTACTGTTAACGCTAATTGTCATGCCTCTTTACATGCCAGTAATTATTTTTGGCAGTGCTACCGCTCAGTATAGTATTCAAGGACTTGCATGGGGCGGTCCGTTGGCAGTTTTGGGTGCTATGCTCGCCATTGCTATAGCACTTTGCCCATTGGCGATTGCAAGCGTACTGCGCCTGACAACGATTAATTAGGGTTTGGAATAGATTATGAATTGGAATTGGTTTTATCGCATGGGCTCACCGCGCTGGTTTTATGAGTCTACAAGCCGCTGGCTGCCATGGCTGGGGATTCTGACCTTTGTGTTGTTGGCGGTTGGTTTAGTGTGGGGTTTGGCTTTTGCGCCTCAAGACGCCAAGCAAGGTAATAGTTTTCGTATTATTTACCTGCATGTACCGGCATCATTCTTAGCGCTAGCAGGCTATTTCCTGATGGCCACGGCAGGCGCTATCGGGTTGATTTGGAAGATGAAATTATCGTATATGGTAATGAAATGTGCTGCACCATTGGGTGCAGTATTGACGTTTTTAGCTCTGTTTACGGGTGCTGTTTGGGGTAAGCCTACCTGGGGTAGCTATTGGGTTTGGGATGCCCGTGTTACGTCGATGTTAATTCTTTTATTTTTATATATGGGTGTACTGGCGCTGCAGTATGCGTTTGATAGTAAAGATGTGGGTAACAAAGCGAGCGCCATACTTGCGTTGGTAGGGACTGTGAATATTCCCATTATCTACAAGTCTGTGGACTGGTGGTTCACGTTGCATCAGCCAGCAACGATTAGTTTCACAGAGGCACCGTCGATGCATCCAGATATGTTTCAACCGTTGTTGGTAATGATCTTGGGGTTTTATTGTTTTTATGCGGTGGCCTTAATACTATCGGTACGCGTAGAGATACTAAATCGCGAACGAAAGACAGGTTGGGTGCGCAATTTGGTAAAGCAGTCCACAGATAAGAGTTTAGGAGCGGAATTGTGAATTTTCAGTTCGATAACGTTAGCCAGTTGCTAAATATGGCTGGTCATGGAATTTATGTGTGGACTGCGGTTTTAGTCACCCTAGCTCTAGTAGCGTGGTTGATCATAAACCCGTTGTTGCAGCGCCGCGATGTGTTTAAAGAGATTGCTCAAGAAGTTTCTCGTGAGCAATTGCGCCAACATGCCAATAGAGAGAGCGTCTGATGCACCCCATGCGTAAACAGCGTCTGCAGATTGTGGTGCTGATTGTAGTTGCCTCGACCATTGCCGCTGGATTGATCATCTATATGCTCGGACAAAACGCAAACTATTTTTACACGCCATCTCAGGTGTTGTCAGGTGAGGCCCCGGAAGGGATTTTTATTCGCGCCGGCGGAATGGTAGTGGAGGGGAGTGTGCGGAGAGATCCGGATTCTCTGGCGGTAGACTTTGATGTGACGGATGGCCGTGCAACTTTAGGGATTCGTTACACCGGGATTTTACCCGATTTGTTCGCAGAGAATGAAGCCGCGATTGCGGCAGGTAAACTCGACCAATATAGGGTGTTGCAGGCGTCTGAGGTGTTGGCGAAACACGACGAAAAGTATACACCGCCGGAGGTGGCTGAAGCGATGAATGCTGCTTATGATGCCAAACAAAAACGTAAATCGGAAAATCTATGACAGTTGAGCTGGGCCATGTTGCACTCATCATTGCGCTGTGTATGGCAGTTTGCCAAACACTGGTGCCAATGGCGGGATCATTTAAAGGATATCAGAGCTGGATGCGTCTTGGGCAGACCATGGCATTCGGGCAATTTGTTTTTTTAGCACTGTCTTTCGCCTGTTTAGCCATGGCCTTTCTTAATGATGACTTCTCTGTGGCATATGTAGCAAACAACTCAAACACGTTACTGCCTGACCGCTTTAAATTGAGTGCTGTTTGGGGAGCTCATGAGGGTTCTCTACTGTTGTGGGCTCTGATACTGGCTGGCTGGACTGCTGCAGTAGCGCTATTTAGCCGAAGAATGCCTCTGATTTTTTCCGCCAGAGTTCTTTCTATCTTGGGGTTTATCGCGGTTGGATTTGCGCTATTTTTACTGTTGACCTCAAATCCCTTTGAACGAATTCTACCAGTGATACCGTTGGAGGGGGGTGATCTAAATCCACTTCTGCAGGACTTTGGTCTTATCGTGCATCCGCCCATGTTATACATGGGTTATGTTGGGTTTGCGGTGCCTTTTGCCTTTGCTATTGCCGCTTTAATTGGGGGCCAGTTTGATAGTGCTTGGGCGCGTTGGGCGCGACCTTGGATTAATGCGGCATGGATGTTTTTAACCGTTGGTATCTGTTTGGGTAGTTGGTGGGCCTATTATGAGTTAGGTTGGGGTGGTTGGTGGTTTTGGGACCCTGTTGAGAATGCATCCTTTATGCCATGGTTAGTCGGCACAGCCCTGATGCATAGTATTGCCGCGAGTGAAAAACGTGGCGTGTTTCGTAGTTGGACGTTGCTGTTAGCTATTTTTACTTTCTCTTTGAGCTTATTGGGTACATTCCTTGTCCGGTCGGGAATTCTGACGTCAGTGCATGCTTTTGCTAGCGATCCAGAGCGTGGAATTTTTATTCTGGCGTTTTTGTTTGTCGTGGTGGGTGGTTCATTACTTCTGTTTGCGATTCGAGGGCCTCAGATGAGTTCATCCTCTGACTACCGAGGATGGTCTAGAGAGACGATGTTGTTAATCAACAATGTCTTGCTGGTCAGTGCTACGGCTATGATTTTGGTAGGTACACTTTATCCGTTGCTGGCAGACGTGCTCGACTTAGGCAAAATTTCCGTTGGACCCCCATATTTTAGTTTTTTCTTTGTACCGATCACGACGGTTCTAATGCTGTTTTTAGGATTTGCCGGTTTTAGTCGCTGGCAGTCTAGTGATGGAAAGGTCATGCTCCGTAAGGGTTTTATTCCAGGGGCTATTAGTGTTTCGTTGGGACTAATATTACCCGCGCTGGCCGTTGAGCAGTTGTCCTGGAGTAGTTATTCTTTAAGTGCCGTTGTGACTCTCGTTCTGGTCTTTTGGGTGATCACTATGACCTGCGAAGACTTGTTTCTAAAAGTGGGCGGTAAAGTATCTAATTTAAAAGGTTTGACGGGTAGCTACTGGGGAATGATAGTCGCTCACATTGGTTTAGCTGTGTGCGTTTTGGGCGTTGGTCTAAGCACCAGTTACGATGAGCAACGTGATGTGCGAATGGTGCCCGGTGACTTCGTAGAGTTGGGTGAATATAGCTTTCAATTTGTCGGTGTAAAACCGGCGGATGGGCCTAACTTCTCTGCTTACCGAGGTCAGGTTATTGTCACTGTAGGAGATGAACTAATTACTACGCTATGGCCGGAAAAGCGTAATTACAAAGCAGCAGAGCAGACCATGACCGAAGCTGCGATCGATGGTAAGTTACATCGCGATCTTTATGTCTCTCTGGGCGAACCCCTCGGGGGAAACGCATGGGCAATCAGAGCCCAGGTTAAGCCCTTTGTGCGCTGTATTTGGCTAGGTGCGCTAATGGTTGCACTGGGTGGATTAATCGCGGCTAATGATAAGCGGTATCGCCGACGTAAAAATCGATTAGCCCCTGCAACGGGTGTTGGAGGTATCGCCGCTTGATTCGATTTGCGCTATTTCTCCCTATTGCTTTATTTGTGGTTCTCTCAGTTGTCCTTTTACTTGGGTTGGATAGTGACCCAACTGAACTACCTTCTGCTCTGGTAGGTGAATCTTTCCCAGCGTTTAGGCTGGAGGCTCTAGACCCGGAAGAGGGCTTCATAGATGAACAGCATTTGATGGGTGAAGTGGCCTTGGTGAATGTGTGGGCAACCTGGTGCTATGCCTGTCGGATTGAACATGCCAAGCTAAATCAGCTTGCCGAGAATGGCGTCAAAATCATTGGCTTGAATTATAAGGACAATCGCGCGGATGCTTTTGATTGGTTGGCTTTGCGAGGTAATCCCTATGCGTTTTCGATATTTGATTTAAGAGGCTCCCTCGGTATAGATTTAGGTGTTTATGGCGCCCCAGAAACCTTTCTTATAGACGCGCAAGGCCATATTCGCTATCGCCGAGTTGGGGTAATTGACGACCGAGTTTGGGATAACGAGTTTGCTGATTTGTATGCGACACTAAAGGCTGAAGCATTATGAAATGCGCTACCTTTTTACTGGTGTTATTAGCGACAGTCTCAGCGGTTGCTACCTCTGATTTAGTGATTTTTTCAGATCCATCCTACACCGCTCGTTATCAAACCATGATTGCAGAGTTACGCTGTCCAAAATGTCAAAATCAAAATCTTGCCGATTCTAATTCACCGATTTCTCAGGATTTGCGGGCTGAGGTACATCGTTTACTAGAGCTAGGGATGACCAACACCGAGATAGAACAGTATCTTACTGCGCGATACTCGGATTTTATTCTTTATCGTCCTCAAGTTAACAACAGTACCTATTTATTATGGCTGGCGCCAATTGTGATTTTGTTGATTGGGATGTTTACTGTGGTTGGGCTTAGTCGACGCCGGGTCAGTGATTTACAGGAGCAGCCTGTGACAAGTCAAACTGATCGGCGACGTCTCGCTGATTTGCTCAATGATGGAAATAAATAGCTATGCTGCCTTGGATGCTAGCTTTAATTGCTGCTGGATTTTTATTTGTTCTCTATCCCTTTTTTTTCAATAACGATTCTTCAGTTGCTAAAGGTCATGAGCAGGCAAAAATAGCTGAAAAAGACAATGTACGGCTCTTCCAAGAGCAGCAAGAACAGTTCCAACAGCAGTTGGATTTAGGCGACATTGATACGCCACAGTTTAAAAGATTGATGGCTGAGGCTGAGCAGCTTTTACTAGCCAACACCGTATTAAACACCCAGAAGAAGTCCAAGGGGCTGGCCGGCGGATTGTGGTTATTGCCTATTTTATTAGTTGTATTTCCGATAGCCACTGTCGTGGTTTATCAGCAAGTCGGAGCGTCTAAGGATCAGGAAATTGCGGTGTTAATCGAGGCTCAAAGTTCTCGGGTCAGTAATTTAGCGTCCGAGCAATGGGATGTTGAGCTGATAAAAGCATTGCAGGAGAGAGTGATAAGCCGCCCAGACAATATTTATTATTGGGCAATGCTGGCACAGTGGGCTATTAGTAACGATGACATCGCTAGCGCCAATAGTTATTTTGCTGCCGCCCTTAAAATTGACCCTCGAGACAGTTTTTTGTTAGCCCAGTATGCTGAGTCATTATTTTTGCTGGAGGGTAATCGTTTTACGCCACAAGTTATAACAGCGGTCGATGCTGCGTTTGCAGCTGATACCAATAGTCAGACCGTACTGGGGTTAAAGGGGATCGAGGCATTTGCTAACAATGATCCTGGTTTAGCGATTTCCTATTGGCGACGTGCACAGCAGCAGTTAGAGCCTACTAGCGTGGTCTTTCAAGGGTTGCAGACAGGCATTGAGCGCGCTCAGTTACTCGTTGGCTCATCAACGGGTGGCAGTCCGAATGATATTGTTAAAACACGCCGTGTTTCGGTCCTCGTAAGCATTGACGCGCGCGTGCCAGCTCGACCAGATCAGACGGTATTTGTAGCGGTATTGCGAGCAGGTGGTTCACCGATGCCTTTAGCGGCCAAAAAAATCAGCGTTAATCGCCTACCTGCAACTATTACTCTAACGGATATGGATACACTTGTTGCTGGTCAAGAGTTGTCAACTGCGAACCGCGTCAGGGTCGTGGCTAGATTATCTTCGTCGGGTTCAGCCACGCCCCAAGTAGGAGACTGGGAAGCGCTAAGTGACGCTATCACGCTAGATGAAAAGGGTGCTCAAGTCACTTTATCTATCGATCAGCAGCGAAAATAGTTTAAAGGGGTTTTCAGTTCTGAGCATTAACTATGCGAATGATTTATTTAGTGTTTTTTGTCACGCCGATAATGTGTAAACTTGCGGTAAGATACTCTGATAATAACAGCGCCAAAAGGCTAGACTAAAACTCCGAAATGGATATATATGCGGCTTAAATCAATCAAACTGTCAGGATTTAAATCCTTCGTTGACCCTACGCATGTCAAATTCCCCAGCAATCTCTGTGCGGTGGTGGGTCCAAATGGATGCGGAAAATCTAATGTCATTGATGCTGTGCGCTGGGTTATGGGTGAGAGTTCTGCAAAAAATCTTCGTGGTGACTCGATGTCAGACGTTATCTTTAACGGATCTGGTGGTCGAAAGCCGGTAGGGCAGGCCTCGGTTGAGTTGATTTTCGATAACACGCAACAACGCATTGTCGGTGAATATGCGGCCTACAATGAAATAAGTATCAAGCGCAAAGTGACTCGCGATGGTCAATCGAACTATTATTTAAATGGCAGTAAATGTCGCCGTCGTGATATCACAGATATCTTCCTTGGAACGGGTTTAGGGCCAAGAAGCTACGCAATTATAGAACAGGGAATGATCTCTCGACTAATCGAGTCCAAGCCGGACGAATTGCGTATTTATATCGAAGAGGCCGCCGGAATCTCCAAATATAAAGAGCGTCGTCGCGAGACTGAGAGCCGCATGCAGCGCACGATGGAAAATCTGGAACGTTTAACAGACATACGTGATGAGCTTGGACGTCAGATAAGCCGTTTAGAACGTCAAGCGAAGGCTGCTGAAAAATACTCTGAGTACAAAAAACAAGAGCGGCAGTTTAGTGCTGAGTTACTAACGCTTAAGTGGCGAGGTTACAATCAGGATGCCTTGGGTCTTAAAGCTGTGATTGGTGGTTTTGAGATAGGGAAAGAGAAGATTGTTGCTCAACGTAGCCATTGTGATACGAGTATTGAAAAGTTACGAACGCAGTTTACTGACCAAAGCGATGCCTTTAATGAGGTGCAGGCTAGGTTTTATAAGATTGGTGGTGAAGTTACCCGTATCGAACAAGCGATTGAGCATGCGCAGCAACGCGCCCAAGATATTGATAGAGAGCTCCAGCAAACAGAGCGTAATTATCGAGAAACCGATGAGCACCTTACTGCGGACAAAAACAAGGTGTCTGGTTGGCAAGCAGAATTTGATGAGCTCAAGCCAGTGCTGGAAAAGGCTGCCCAACTAGAAGTGATATCTACTGCTGCGCTTGAAGAGGCTGAGCAGGCTATGAATGAGTGGCAGCAACACTGGGATGAATTCAATCAGCACTCCGCCAGTCCAAGACAGCAAGCTGAAGTCCAGCAGTCGCGTATTCAACATCTTGAACAGCTAATGCGCCGCTTAACAGAAAAGAAGCAGAGTTTAGAGGCTGAAGCCACAAGCTTTCAGGCCAGTCCTGCTGAGGAAGAGTTGGCAACGATAAAAGACAGTCTGGAGGCGACTGAACACTCGCGTTCTCTCACCGATGGTCAGCGGCAGGAAAATCGTCTGGCGATTGAGTCATTGCGTGATAAAGCGCTACAAACCAACGCACGTTGTGATGACCTTCGTGGTACTCAACAGACGTTAAAGGGTCGCCAGGCGTCTCTTCATGCCTTGCAACAAGCGGCGATGGGTGATGGGGACGAGCAGAAATGGTTGGCTGCCGTGGGTCTCGACAAGCAACCCAGGTTGGCCGATCAATTAAAAGCTGCGGCTGGTTGGGAGCTCGCGGTAGAAACTGTATTGGGGAGTTACTTACAAGCAATTGCTGTGGATGATATGGCCAGCTCTGTTGATCTGATGCAGGGCTTCAATAAAGGTGAGTTGTTGTTTGTAAACACCGGCATGGGTAAACATCATTCGGGGTCCTCCAAAGGGCAGTTGTTGAGTGATCTGGTGGAGGGTAATTCCGCCAAAATCCTTTTGTCCAATGTGTTTACTGCTGATTCACTCGCTGATGCGCTTGCTTTGCAGTCAACATTGTCTGTCTATGAGTCAGTGGTGACCGCCGATGGGATCTGGCTGGGTGCCAGTTGGGCGCGTGTAGCCCGAGATAAAGATGCAACGGCTGGCGTTCTTCAGAGGAAACAAGAATTGGACGCTATTGACCAGAAGCTTGAAGCGCTTGTAGTGTCTATTGAAGGCGCTGAAAAAGAGCGGCAAGAAAATAGTTCAACATTGCAGAATCTTGAAGCGACTCGTCATGAAATTTCTCGAAGTATTGAAGAACAGCAGAGTACTTATGCGGAGCTACGTTCTAAATTGAGTGGTTTTGAGGTACAAATCGAGCAGTTCAAAGCCCGCAAAGCGCGCGCCGATAAAGAATTAACGGAGGTCCAAGAGCAGTCTCAAACTGAAACGGAAAACCTTGCTACGGCTAGAGTGGTTTTGCAAGAGTCGATTGAGAAAATGGACGTCGATACTGGACTTCGGGCAGCCTTAGTGAGTCAGCGTGATATGTTACGAACAGCGCTTGATAGTGCTCGTCAAACTGCTCGTCAACATCGTGATAATCGTCAGCAGATGGCCCTTCGAGAGAGCTCTCTTAGTACACAGCTTGTGTCGATTAAAGGTGGAATACTGCGCTTAGAATCTCAATTTGAGAGACTTGAGGAGCGTCGTGCTGAGTTGAGAATCGCCTTTGAAATAAAAGAAGATCCGACTGATGACCACAAACAGCAATTAGAACAGCAGCTGGAGGCTCGGCTTAAGGTAGAGGATGAACTGGGTGAGTCTCGTCAGCAGGTCGAGGCAACAGAATACGATACTCGAGAGCAAGAAAAACGACGCGGTGAACTTGAACTGGAATTGCAGGATCTGCAGGTTCAGTTAGAGGCGCAACGATTGTCAGCTCAGGAAATAAGTACTCTTAGCATGACTATTGAAGATCAGATAAAAGACAAAAATGGTGTGTTGGTTGATCTTTTGGACGCGCTGCCGGAGGATGCTGAGCTGGTTGATTGGGAAGAGCAACTGCAGCTAATCGCTAATCGTATACAGCGTCTCGGGCCGATTAACTTAGCAGCCATTGACGAGTATAAAATTGAATCTGAGCGCAAAGATTATTTAGATAAGCAAAATCAAGAGCTTGAAGAGGCACTGCAGACCCTGCAGTCGGCCATCCAAAAAATTGATCGGACTACTCGAACTCGATTTAAAGAAACATTTGAATTGGTCAATACCCATATTCAAGCGTTATTTCCAAAATTATTTGGTGGCGGGCACGCTTATTTGGAAATGACGGGTGATGATCTGCTCAACACTGGTGTCACTTTAATGGCGAGGCCCCCAGGCAAGAAAAATGCGTCAATTCACTTGCTATCAGGCGGCGAAAAGGCGCTCACTGCTATTGCTATGGTATTTGCAATTTTCAAGTTAAATCCTGCACCGTTTTGCATGCTCGATGAGGTTGATGCTCCTTTAGATGATGCCAACGTGGCACGTTACGCTGCGATGGTTAAGGAAATGTCTGATCAGGTTCAGTTTATTTTTATTACCCATAATAAAATATCGATGGAAGCGGCCAATCAGCTGATGGGCGTAACTATGCATGAAGCTGGGGTTTCTAGATTGGTCACGGTAGATGTTGATCAGGCTGCTGAACTAGCGGGTGCTTAAGTATTTTTTCTTTAAAAGGATAGTTATAAACGATGAAAAACTATATTAATGATCAACATCTTATTTGTTGCATAAGAGTCTGACATGGATTTCTTTGGCCCTAGAGAAATACTTATTTCGGTTGCTATCTTAGCGTTGGTAGCTGTTGTCCTTGACGGAGCGCGTCGAATAAAGCGTAACCGTTATGAGAATTTGCAAATGCCCACGCGTAAATTTAAACCGTCCATTGAGGGCGATGATTTTGATAACAATGAACTTGACCATAGCCAGTTTCCTTCCGGCGGCTCTAGAGTAGTTGGTGCAAGATCA
>Ga0209071_1000991_pt1 | contig 12258 bp, 9 predicted proteins | sample CoawatmetaG10DNA_2_FD_187513 | JGI IMG/M metagenome (GOLD analysis project Ga0209071, IMG submission 187513) | Marine microbial communities from the West Antarctic Peninsula - Coastal water metaG108-DNA (SPAdes) (version 2) | ecosystem: Environmental > Aquatic > Marine > Coastal ... | reverse complement strand
CTTCAAACCCCTGGCTTGGGGTATGACTATTGGTGTTTTAGGAGCTACTTTAACAGCATTGCTTTATATACCTGCCATGTTCATGGTTATAAAGAGAATTAAGTACTAGAGCACTTCTCAGAACAGTAATTTAAACCAGATTTTTTCATGACAAGAGATTCATGTACTTGAGTTCCACACTCTGAGCACGCAATCATTTGATCAAGCTTTTTTTCTTTAGGAGAGATCAGCGATCGAATATAAGACCTAGCAATTGCTACCAATATAAAAATTATAAAAATGATTAATAGAGGAAATAACTTTAAAAAAAGCATTTATTTAGTCACTTGAGCTTGGCTTTGTATCTTTTAAAAAATTCCAAGACCAATTACTGGTTTCATTTATGCTTTGAGATTCTTGATCAGAGTAATTCAAAGATATGATCTTAACCACGCTATCAAGAAGTTCTGAATACCCAAGAGCTTCATAGGATGCTTCTAATATTTTTAGCGCTCTAAAGTTTTCACTTGAATTAGGGATATTTTCAATAACATAATTAGCTCTTCGGATTGCCGCAACATATGCATTAACAGTAAGGTAGTAATCAGCAGCAGCCAGCTCATTCCTAGCAATCATATTTCTTAAGTAAACATTTCTTTGTTTTGCGTAAGGCGCGTATTGGCTATCAGGAAATCTAGTTAAGAACTCTGAAAATTCAGAAAAAGATTCCTTTGCCCCAGAAATATCCCTATTCGCTAGATCCGTGTCCGTTAGTCTGGAAATAAAACTACTATCTCTGGTGTAACTTGCAAGACCTTTCATGAAATAGGCATAGTCAATATTTGGATGTCTAGGATGAAGCCTAATAAATTTTTCTGCTGCCGAATGAGCAGCTTCAGTTTCTGAATTCATGAAGTGAGCATATATAAGTTCAACTTGGGCCTGCTCGGCATATTTTCCAAAAGGGTATCTTGATTCAATTGCCTCTAAGGCCTCTATTGCACCAAAGAAATTGCTAGATTGCATTCTTCTTTGAGCTCGATCGTAATATATTTTTTCAGGCTCTTCTATTTCAGGACCATCGGAATTACAACCGATCAATAAAGTAGCTACAATAGGCACTACTAATAATAATTTTAAAATTTGTTTACTATGTTTCATTATTTGCATATTTTACCTTCATTATTCTAACTTAACCTTTAAAACATCTATTTAGATTATTTTTTTTTAAAAAAGTTCATATGACAACAACAAAAAAAGTTCCAATTGAATTATCAGGCCAAAGACTCGATAAGGCATCGGCTGAATTATTCTCAGATTTTTCTAGAACTCAAATTAAAAAATGGATTGTTGATGGAAGAATATTGGTAAATGGCGATCTAGGACAACCTAAAGAATCAGTGCAAGAAGATGATGAAATTGAAATCAATCCCGTAGAAGAAAGAAAGGTGTCATGGGACGCTCAGGATATACCATTTGGTATTTTTCATGAAACAGAAGACTTTATTATTATTGACAAACCAGCTGGCCTTGTAATGCATCCAGGTTCTGGATGTTTTGATGGAACCTTGGCAAATGGACTTATTAATAAATTTCCTGAATTAGCTAACTTACCAAGGAGTGGAATAGTTCATAGGCTTGATAAAGGCACTTCAGGAATTTTACTGGTTGCAAGAAATGACCAGTTCCGTAACTATTTTATTAATGAAATGCACGAAAGAAGAATTACTAAAAAATATACTGCCATCGTCTCAGGTTCGACTATAGGCAGCTTCCCAATTGATGCAGCAATAGGAAGAGATAAGAATAATAGAACTAAAATGTGTATTAGGCTTGATGGCAAAGAGGCCATAACATTTGTTAAGTTAAAAGAGAAAATAGGGAATTATTCTGTTCTTGATGTCACTATTGAAACAGGCAGAACCCATCAAATTAGAGTACATCTAGCATCAAAGAAATTACCAATTATCGGTGATCGAACATACGATGCTGGCAAAACTATTGCTAAAGGTAGCTCGAAGGAGCTTATAGCGGTCATAAGAGGCTTTTCAAGAACTGCTCTTCACGCAAGACTCCTATCTTTTGTATGCAATAAATCTGGTGAGGAGCTTTCGTTTGAAATTCCAACACCTAGCGATATGCAGAATCTAGTAGTTGATATTAAGAACCACACATAACCTAGATATAAAAAAACCAAGAAAAACTTGTTTTTTGACCTATAAAATAATATAAACCTTATTCCTATACGTTTTTGGTAAAAAATTGAAATTATCTGGCGCTGACATGCTTTTGCACGCTCTTCATGATGAGGGTGTAGAACTAATATATGGCTATCCGGGCGGAACAGCCCTCCATGTATATGATGCTATCTTTAGACAAGATAAAATTGAACATATTCTTGTGAGGCATGAACAGGGTGCCACTCATGCAGCCGATGGCTACGCAAGAGCTACAGGCAGGGCAGGAGTTGTTCTAGTAACCTCTGGACCTGGAGCAACAAACACTATTACTGGAATAGCAACAGCCTTTATGGATTCTATACCGATGGTTGTTCTATCTTGCCAGGTTGCAAGTCATTTAATTGGAACAGATGCTTTTCAAGAAACCGATATGATTGGAGTTTCAAGGCCAATTGTTAAACATAGTTATACTGTCTTTGACCCTAACGATATCCCAAAAATTATTAAAGAAGCATTCTATGTTGCTACATCTGGAAGGCCAGGACCAGTCGTAATTGATATACCAAAGGACATGACAGCTCCTGAAAATTTATTTGATTATCAATATCCTGACGAGGTAAGCATCAGATCTTACAATCCTCCTATTGATCCCGATCAAAGTCAGATTGAAAGAGCTGTAGAGGCAATAATTAAGTCAACTCGACCGGTTATTTATGCTGGAGGTGGAGCAATTGGTAGTAACGCAGAAGATGTCCTTTACGAACTAAATGAAATTATGGATGCTCCTGTTACCAATACTCTAATGGGCCTTGGTATTTATCCAGCCACTCATCATCGCTTCTTGGGTATGCTTGGAATGCATGGCACCTACCAAGCTAATATGGCTATGCATAACGCAGATTTAATAATCGCAGTTGGCGCAAGGTTTGACGATAGAATTACTAATGCACCTTCTAAGTTTGCTCCCAACGCCAAAGTTATTCATTTAGACGTAGACCATTCTTCTGTATCAAAAATTATTGAAGCTAATGTTGCGGTATTTGGTCAGGTAAAAAATTCATTACAAGCAATAAAAGAGACTTTAAAAGAAAGAATAAAAGATTATGACAAAGAAGCACTAGAGCCATGGCATAAAGAGATTAAGGAATGGAAATCTATGCATGGGTTAAATTATGAGCTTTATAAAGATGAGTCAGACAGCCATCAAATTCTACCTCAAGCAGTTGTTCAGCATGTTTATCAGATAACGAATGGAGATGCATATGTCACGTCTGATGTAGGACAGCATCAGATGTTTGCTGCTCAGTATTATCACTTTGATAAGCCTAGAAGATGGATAAATTCAGGTGGGTTAGGAACAATGGGATTTGGATTGCCATCTGCGATGGGTGTAAAGCTAGCTTTTCCTGATGAAGAGGTTCTTTGTATTACTGGAGAGGGAAGTATTCAAATGTGTATTCAAGAACTTTCTACCTGCCTGCAATATAACCTGCCTATAAAAATTATAAATATTAATAACGAAGCCCTTGGAATGGTCAAGCAGTGGCAAGATATGAACTATGGGGGAAGGCACTCAGAAAGCACATACAAAGATTCCTTGCCTGATTTCGTTAAACTAGCAGAGTCCTATGGACATGTCGGTATAAAAATTGAAAAGAATTCTGAGTTAAAGTCTGGTCTTGAAAAAGCTTTTGCTATGAAAGATAAATTAGTTTTTGTTGATATTTACGTTGACCCATCTGAACATGTTTATCCAATGCTAGTTGCCAATAATAGCTTAGAGGATATGTGGCTATCAAAGGATAAAAAAACATGATCAAAAGAAAATTGATATTGATTATGGAAAATAAACCTGGCGCTTTGGTTAGGGTTATTGGTTTATTTCATCAAAGAGGATATAACATCGAAACTCTCCACGTGGATGTTGTTGAAGATTTTGCACCATATAAACTTATCGAAGATAGGTTAGATACAAAATTTGAATCAAATCAAATTTCGAGACTTACTATCCAAACAATGGTCTCAGATATACTAATGAGACAAATACTAAGACAGCTAAATAAGCTTATTGACGTAATAGCTGTTAGCAACGAAGAAGCAACTTACCTTAAAGGAGTCCTGTTAGATGAAAATTTATTATGAAGATGATGCAAGCCTAGAAATAATACAAGGCATGAATGTCACTATTGTAGGCTACGGCTCCCAAGGTCATGCACATGCTAACAATCTTCATGAATCAGGAGTTAATGTTACTGTTGGATTAAGGGAAGGCTCATCTTCCACGAAAAAAGCAGAAGAAGCCGGATTAAAAGTTGATACTGTTTCAAATGCTGTAAAAACTGCAGATCTTGTAATGATCCTAGCTCCAGATGAATTCCAGCAAGATATTTATGATACTGAAATTAAACCTAATTTAAAAAGTGATGCTATCTTAGCCTTCGCTCATGGCTTTAATGTCCACTTTAAAAAGATTATTCCAGATGCTAGTAACAGTGTAATTATGATTGCACCCAAAGGCCCAGGTCACACTGTAAGAAGTACATATGTTCAAGGTGGTGGAGTGCCATCATTAATAGCGATTTTTAAAGATGCTATAACAGACAAAAAATTTACAGCAAAAGATGTAGCACTATCTTATGCAAAAGCGAATGGCGGAACAAGAGCTGGTGTATTAGAGACTTCATTTAAAGAGGAAACTGAAACAGACTTATTCGGAGAACAGGCAGTTTTATGTGGCGGCATTACCGCACTTATTAAAGCGGGTTATGAAACTTTAGTTGAAGCTGGCTATAGTCCTGAGATGGCATACTTTGAATGCCTGCATGAAACAAAATTAATTACCGATCTTATTCAAGAAGGCGGAATAGCAAATATGCATTATTCCATATCTAATACTGCAGAGTTTGGTGATTACTTAAGTGGACCTAAGGTCATTACAAGCGATACTAAGCTAGCAATGAAGGGTATCTTAGAAAATATTCAATCAGGTAATTTTGCTGATCAATTCTTAAATGATTGCAGACAAAGTAATGATGGATCAGGCGGTCCTTTCATGAAAAATAACCGTGAAGCAACCAAAGCGCACCCGATCGAAACAGTCGGAAAAGAGCTTAGATCTAAGATGAAATTCCTAAATTCTCAAAAATTAGTAGATAAAGAAAAAAACTAATAAAAAAAGGTATCTATCTGAAAATAACTTAGGTAGAATACGCGTCCGTCCTCAGAGGCGGTTGTTCTTTAAAAATATTTGGTTACTCGTGTGGGTGTTCATAAACGAGAAAAAATAATTTAGATTTTTTATAAAAATCAACAAAACATGATATTAATTGAAGAGTTTGATCATGGCTCAGATTGAACGCTGGCGGTAGGCTTAACACATGCAAGTCGTGCGAGAAAGTATCTTCGGATACGAGTACAGCGGCGGACGGGTGAGTAACGCGTAGGAATCTACCTAGTAGAAGGGGATAGCCCGGGGAAACCCGGATTAATACCGTATACCTCCTTCGGGAGAAAGAAGGCCTCTCTTTGAAGCTTTCGCTACTAGATGAGCCTGCGTAAGATTAGCTTGTTGGTGAGGTAAAGGCTCACCAAGGCAACGATCTTTAGCTGGTCTGAGAGGACGATCAGCCACATTGGGACTGAGACACGGCCCAGACTCCTACGGGAGGCAGCAGTGGGGAATATTGGACAATGGGCGCAAGCCTGATCCAGCCATACCGCGTGTGTGAAGAAGGCCTTCGGGTTGTAAAGCACTTTAAGCAGGGAGAAAAAGTTATAAGCTAATACCTTATAACCTTGATGTTACCTGCAGAATAAGCACCGGCTAATTCCGTGCCAGCAGCCGCGGTAATACGGAAGGTGCAAGCGTTAATCGGAATTACTGGGCGTAAAGCGCGCGTAGGTGGTTTGTTAAGTTGGATGTGAAAGCCCTGGGCTCAACCTAGGAACTGCATCCAAAACTAACTCACTAGAGTACGATAGAGGGAGGTAGAATTCATAGTGTAGCGGTGGAATGCGTAGATATTATGAAGAATACCAGTGGCGAAGGCGGCCTCCTGGATCTGTACTGACACTGAGGTGCGAAAGCGTGGGTAGCGAACAGGATTAGATACCCTGGTAGTCCACGCCGTAAACGATGACAACTAGCTGTTAGGAGACTTTGTCTTTTAGTGGCGCAGCTAACGTTTTAAGTTGTCCGCCTGGGGAGTACGGCCGCAAGGCTAAAACTCAAATGAATTGACGGGGACCCGCACAAGCAGTGGATCATGTGGTTTAATTCGATGCAACGCGAAAAACCTTACCTACTCTTGACATACTTGGAAGCTCTTGTAATGAGAGTGTGCTTTTAAGAACCAAGATACAGGTGCTGCATGGCTGTCGTCAGCTCGTGTCGTGAGATGTTCCGTTAAGTCGGATAACGAGCGCAACCCTTACCCTTATTTGCCAGCGATTCGGTCGGGAACTATAAGGGGACTGCCGGTGATAAACCGGAGGAAGGTGAGGACGACGTCAAGTCATCATGGCCCTTACGAGTAGGGCTACACACGTGATACAATGGGAGAGACAGACGGACGCTAAGCCGCGAGGTGGTGCTAATCCTAGAAACTCTCTCGTAGTCCGGATTGGAGTCTGCAACTCGACTCCATGAAGTTGGAATTGCTAGTAATCGCGGATCAGCATGCCGCGGTGAATACGTTCTCGGGTCTTGTACACACCGCCCGTCACACCATGGAAGTGGATTGCACCAGAAGTAGATAGTCTAACCTTAGGGAGGGCGTTTACCACGGTGTGCTTCATGACTGGGGTGAAGTCGTAACAAGGTAGCCGTAGGGGAACCTGTGGCTGGATCACCTCCTTAACGATAAATCGCGTTTTTAAACGCCCACACGAGTAATCAAATATTATAAAGAAGAACATTTTGTTCTGTAAAATCATTGGTATGTAATTTTCTAGTGAATAAATTTATTTATTCATAAGATCACTGCAATTAAAAAGTGGCGTCTGCATTTATGTAGACGCTCAAAAAGTAATTAATATATTTTATTAAGTTACTCTCAAAAAAGAAGATAAAACTTCTAAAAAAATAATATAACCTTTTTTAAGGTTATATGATCAAGTAAAGGAAGAGCACAAGGTGAATGCCTTGGCTGCATAAGGCGATGAAGGACGTAATAACCTGCGATAAGCCTCGGGGAGCTGGTAAATAAGCTTCGATCCGAGGATTTCCGAATGGGAAAACCCAATATACGTAAGTATATTATCTTATACTGAATACATAGGTATAAGAGGCGAACCTGGGGAACTGAAACATCTAAGTACCCAGAGGAAAAGAAATCAACAGAGATTCCGGTAGTAGCGGCGAGCGAAACCGGACCAGCCCTTAAGCTTATTTTAGTCCAGCAAAATATTCTGGAAAGTTTGACCATAGTGGGTGATAGTCCCGTATGCGAAAGACTAATTTAAGTGAAATCGAGTAGGTCGGAACACGTGAAATTCTGACTGAATATGGGGGGACCATCCTCCAAGGCTAAATACTCTATGCAGACCGATAGTGAACCAGTACCGTGAGGGAAAGGCGAAAAGAACCCCGGCGAGGGGAGTGAAATAGAACCTGAAACCTTGTGCTTACAAGCAGTCGGAGCAGACTTGTTCTGTGACGGCGTACCTTTTGTATAATGGGTCAACGACTTAATTTCAGTAGCAAGCTTAACCATATAGGGTAGGCGTAGGGAAACCGAGTCTTAATAGGGCGCTCAGTTGCTGGAATTAGACCCGAAACCGGGTGATCTATCCATGGCCAGTGTGAAGGTCGAGTAACATCGACTGGAGGCGCGAACCCACTTATGTTGAAAAATGAGGGGATGAGCTGTGGATAGGAGTGAAAGGCTAATCAAACCCGGAGATAGCTGGTTCTCTTCGAAAACTATTTAGGTAGTGCCTCGTGTATTACTGTAGGGGGTAGAGCACTGTTTCGGCTAGGGGGTCATCCCGACTTACCAAACCGATGCAAACTCCGAATACCTACAAGTATGAGCACGGGAGACAGACTGCGGGTGCTAACGTCCGTAGTCGAGAGGGAAACAACCCAGACTGTCAGCTAAGGTCCCAAATTATGATTAAGTGGGAAACAATGTGGGAAGGCACAAACAGCTAGGAAGTTGGCTTAGAAGCAGCCATCTTTTAAAGAAAGCGTAATAGCTCACTAGTCGAGTCGGCCTGCGTGGAAGATATAACGGGGCTAAATCATAAACCGAAGCTACAGATCTTAGATTTATCTAAGATGGTAGAAGAGCGTTCTGTAAGCGGATGAAGGTGAGCTGAGAGGCGAGCTGGACGTATCAGAAGTGCGAATGTTGACATGAGTAACGATCAAAGAGGTGAAAAACCTCTTCGCCGAAAAACCAAGGGTTCCTGTCCAACGCTAATCGTGGCAGGGTGAGGCGGCCCCTAAGGCGAGGGCGAAAGCCGTAGTCGATGGGAAACAGGTTAATATTCCTGTACTTTTTATAACTGCGATGGGGTGACGGAGAAGGTTAGGCTAGCACGGCGACGGTTGTCCGTGTTCAAGGTTGTAGGCTGGTGTTCTAGGTAAATCCGGAACGCCATATAGGCTGAGGACTGATAACGACCACTCTACGAGTGGGAAGTAGCTGATACCATGCTTCCAGGAAAAACCTCTAAGCTTCAGGTTATAAGAAACCGTACCCTAAACCGACACAGGTGGTTAGGTCGAGTAGACCAAGGTGTTTGAGAGAACTATGGTGAAGGAACTAGGCAAAATAGCACCGTAACTTCGGGAGAAGGTGCGCTACGTTTGGTGATGGGACTTGCTCCTTGAGCTAAACGTAGTCGAAGATACCAGGTGGCTGCGACTGTTTACTAAAAACATAGCACTCTGCAAACTCGTAAGAGGAAGTATAGGGTGTGACGCCTGCCCGGTGCCGGAAGGTTAATTGATGGGGTTAGCGTAAGCGAAGCTCTTGATCGAAGCCCCGGTAAACGGCGGCCGTAACTATAACGGTCCTAAGGTAGCGAAATTCCTTGTCGGGTAAGTTCCGACCTGCACGAATGGCGTAACGATGGCCACACTGTCTCCACCATAGACTCAGTGAAATTGAAATCGCTGTTAAGATGCAGTGTACCCGCAGCTAGACGGAAAGACCCCGTGCACCTTTACTATAGGTTTACACTGGACTTTGACCTTACTTGTGTAGGATAGGTGGGAGACTTTGAAGCTGAGACGCCAGTCTTAGTGGAGTCATCCTTGAAATACCACCCTTGTAAGATTGAAGTTCTAACCTAGGTCCATTATCTGGATCAGGGACAGTGTATGCTGGGTAGTTTGACTGGGGCGGTCTCCTCCTAAAGAGTAACGGAGGAGTACGAAGGTATCCTTATCACGGTCGGACATCGTGAGGTAAGTATAAAGGCAAAAGGATGCTTGACTGCGAGATCGACGGATCGAGCAGGTAGGAAACTAGGTCTTAGTGATCCGGTGGTTCTGAATGGAAGGGCCATCGCTCAACGGATAAAAGGTACGCCGGGGATAACAGGCTGATACCGCCCAAGAGTTCATATCGACGGCGGTGTTTGGCACCTCGATGTCGGCTCATCACATCCTGGGGCTGGAGCAGGTCCCAAGGGTATGGCTGTTCGCCATTTAAAGTGGTACGCGAGCTGGGTTTAGAACGTCGTGAGACAGTTCGGTCCCTATCTGCTGTGGGCGTTTGGAGATTTGAGGGAAGCTGATTCTAGTACGAGAGGACCGAATTGGACGAACCTCTGGTGTTCCGGTTGTCACGCCAGTGGCATTGCCGGGTAGCTATGTTCGGAAAGGATAACCGCTGAAAGCATATAAGCGGGAAGCCTCTCCCAAGATTAAATCTCCCAGAGACTTTATGTCTCCTAAAGAGTCGTCATAGACTATGACGTTGATAGGCAAGATGTGTAAGCGCTGCGAGGCGTTGAGCTAACTTGTACTAATAACTCGTGAGGCTTGATCATGTAACCTTAAGTAGGGTTATAGATTTGAGTAACATTGTAGTGAGAATTAAAAATTATAAATTACATACCAGTTTGTCTGATGACAATAGCAACTTGGAACCACCTGATCCCATCTCGAACTCAGAAGTGAAACGGGTTAACGCCAATGGTAGTGCAGGGTCTCCCTGTGTGAGAGTAGGAAATCGTCAGGCTTTTTCTTTAAGGCTTTCAGTTTAACTGGAAGCCTTTTTTTTTATCTAAAGTATAATGTTTTTATGATCATAGGATTAACAGGTGGAATCGGTTCAGGCAAATCAGCTGCTGCAAGTTTTTTTATGGACTTGGGTATAAATGTTTTAGATGCAGATCATGTATCTAGAGATGCTCTTGAGCTAAATTCACCAGGCTATGAATTATTTATTAATGTTTTCGGCTCTTCTTACTTAGATAAAAATAACTCTATCGATAGAGCTAAGTTAAGATCTACCATCTTCAGCAATCCAGATAAAAAATTACAACTTGAGAATATTATCCATCCAATTGTTAGAGATTCCATACTCCATTTTATAGAAAAATCTGAGTCTCCATACACTATAATCATGGTTCCTTTAATCTTCGAGACTAATTCAGCTAATAACTACAGTAGGATTCTTAATATAGACTGTGATATCGCTACCCAAATACTAAGAACTACCCATAGGGATGCTCAGAACACTTCTGAAGTTATGAATATTATTAACAAACAAGCGTCTCGAGAAGAAAGACTATCAATAGCAGACGACACTATTTTAAACTCCTCTTCTTTGGACTTTTTAAGAGATCAGGTTTTAACTATACATAAAAAATATATGGAGATAATTAAAAATGGCTAACTGTCCTAGATGTGAAAAACCAACAGACCTTTCACCAACAAATCTTTTCAGGCCTTTTTGCTCAGAAAAATGTAAGTTAATTGATTTTGGTGCTTGGGCCAACGAAGATAATACTATCTCAAGACCTATTCAGTCAGAAGATTTTTACGAAGATTAATTCAGGCCATTCTTTTCTAGATTGCCATTTTTGCTTTTATAGCTGGATGGTGTTTATAGTTAAGTAATTTAAAATCATCTATTCTATAGTTAGAAATATCTTCTAACGAGTCAATTTGAGGAATAGACAACTCTGGAAGATTCATAGGACTTCTTGATAATTGCTCTTTAACTTGATCTACTGAATTCATGTATATATGAGCATCCCCAAATGAATGAACAAACCTTTTTGGTTTTAGATTTAGTATTTTCCCAAAGATACAAAGTAATAAAGCGTAGCTTGCGATATTAAAAGGAACGCCTAAGAACATATCTGCACTTCTCTGATACATGTGACAGCTAATAGTTCCATTATTAACATAAAATTGGCTCATAACATGGCACGGAGGCAATGCCATTTTTTCTATATCCCCAACATTCCATGCCGAAAGGATATGCCTTCTTCCGTCTGGATTTTTATGAAGATTTTCTAAAAGATTAGCTATTTGGTCAATACCGCCCCAATCTCTCCATTGGACACCATAAACTGGCCCCAGGCCCTTTTTCAATTCTGTATTTTCATATCCAAGTTGCTTACCTTGGCTATCAGCATTATCCGTCCATATTGTTGAGTATTTTGATAAATCAGTTAGCTCGGATCTATCTTTACTAAATCTTATTTCAGCAAGCCTTCTTTCATCATCTGAACCTTCTAAAAACCAGAGCAGCTCGGATACTACTCCCTTCCAAGCTAATGATTTAGTTGTTACGGCTGGAAATCCATCTTCTAGATCAAATGCAAGTTGATGGCCAAAAGATGAAATTGTCCCTGTGTTAGTTCTATCATCTTTCCTATCTCCATTTTCTAAAATAAACTGAAGAAGATCTAAATATGCTTTCATGTTTTATTCCTAGAGTAAGCCAGCAATATAAAACCAATAATCATCATTGGAATACAAAGCAATTGGCCCATACTCATAAATTCTAATGCCACATATCCAATATGAGCATCAGGCTGTCTATAGAATTCAATTATAAATCTTATCGCCCCATAAAGTATAAGAAAAGAAGAGCAAACAATCCCATGAATTTTTGTAAATTTATTTATT
>Ga0209071_1000989_pt1 | contig 12275 bp, 9 predicted proteins | sample CoawatmetaG10DNA_2_FD_187513 | JGI IMG/M metagenome (GOLD analysis project Ga0209071, IMG submission 187513) | Marine microbial communities from the West Antarctic Peninsula - Coastal water metaG108-DNA (SPAdes) (version 2) | ecosystem: Environmental > Aquatic > Marine > Coastal ... | reverse complement strand
TTATAATACCTTTTTATTGTTTTGTCTAAAGCAGGCTCTCCAATTAAATACCCTAGCTGAGCTAAAAAAACAGCGCCCTTACTGTAAGCAGAAACACTATAAGCAACATTAAAGTTATATCGGTCAGAATGAGTTGTTTGAGGCTGCTCCATGCCGGAGCTTGCTAAACGCCTATAGCTTTGGTAAAACCTTAAAAAAGGATTTTCTTTTCCTTTGTTTAAAACAATGTTTTCTGCTAAAGCATCAACATAACTCGTGAATCCTTCGTCCATCCATGGGTGTTTGGCCTCGTTGTTGGCCAAAGCGTGCTGAAACCAAGCATGTCCCATTTCGTGAGCCGTAGTTCCAAACAAGCTTCCGTAATTTTCTCCACCAGTAATTAAAGTACACATTGCGTACTCCATTCCTCCATCCCCACCTTGAATTATAGAATATTGCTTCCAAGGATACGGACCTATTTTTTTATTAAAAAAAGCCATTAAATCGACACTGTGTTGCTGAAGTTTTTTCCAGTTTTCCGTATGTGTTTTGTATAAGAAATGAAGGACAACACCATTTGGCGCCTCCATAGTATCGTGAATAAAATCAGGATCAGCAGCCCAAGCAAAGTCATGTACATTGGGAGCGTAAAAAACCCAAGTTAGCTTATCGGAATCTGGTCTTTTAATCGTTTTTTCTTTGTTTTCATAGCCATGCCCAATTTCTTGTGAGTTTTGAAGGTATCCAGTTCCTCCAACCACATAGTTTTTGTCTATTGATAGTGAAACTGTATAATCACCCCAAACCCCATGAAACTCTCTTCCTATATAAGGGTTGGCGTGCCAGCCCTCAAAATCATATTCAGCTAGTTTTGGATACCACTGGGTCATAGATAAAGCAACACCATCTTTGTTATTCCTTCCAGACCTTCGTATTTGCTTAGGAACACGACCTTTAAAAGACATTTGTAGTTTAGTTCTTTTGCCAGGAAGTAAAGGCTTTTTTAACACAGCAAAAAGAATAGTTTCTTGTTCTGAAAACTCTAAAGGATTTCCATTTTGAGAAAGGTTAATAACGGTCATTTCACCAAACTCACTCTCTTTCAATAAACTAATACGGTCTTTAACCCTTCTGTCGGGGTCCGCAATATTTAAAGACCTAACGTCCATTTGACTACCAGGCTTAAAGGCATTAAAAAACAAATGATAATAAACCCTTTGTATTGTGTCGGGCGAGTTGTTGGTATAAAGGATTTCTTGGGTTCCACTATACTCAAAGGTTTCTACGTTAATATCAACATCCATAGTGTACTCTACTTTTTGTTGCCAGCTTTCTTGAGAAACAGAACAAAAAGAAATAAAAAGAAATAAAAAAAAGGCAAATAGGTTTTTCATAATAATAAATTTAAGAAAAGAGTTCGTTAAAATTGTAAACCTTATTTAAACGAACACCTTTTTCGGTGTTTTTTAAAGTAATAACTTCATTATGCGCATCGTGCTCCATAAAAAGATAATAATTATTGTCAGCAGCTTCTTTTAAAAAATTTTCTTTTTCGTTCATAGACAATAAAGGCCTTGTGTCATACCCCATTATGTAAGGAACAGGAATGTGACCTACAGTAGGAACCAAGTCTGCGGCAAAAACAAGCTCCTTTCCTTGGTATAAAACCTTGGGGATCATCTGCTTTTCAGTATGGCCATCAACAAACAACACATCAAAACCCAAACCCTCCTTGTGCTTAAAGCCTTCAAGGTGGCTAGAGACGAACTTTAGGCGACCAGAAGATGAAATAGGCAAAAGGTTTTCTTTTAAAAAAGAAGATTTTTCTCTTGAGTTTGGGTTTGTGGCCCAATCCCAATGTCGCTCATTGCTCCAGTAGTGTGCGTTTTTAAACAAAGGCTGCAAGAGTGTTTTGCTGTTATCCCAGATAACCCCCCCTCCACAATGATCGAAATGTAAATGAGTAAAGAAAACATCCGTAATTTCATCACAAGAAAATCCAGCGTTGTTGATGGATTTTTTCAAGTCAAAACCTCCCCATTTGTAATAAAATTTAAAGAATTTTTCAGACTGCTTATCTCCCATGCCCACATCAATTAAAACAAGGCGGTCAGACGTTTCTATCAACATACAGCGAGAACCCATTTCAATCATATTATTTGAGTCTGCAGGATTAGTCTTTTCCCACAAAACCTTTGGCACTACCCCAAACATAGCTCCGCCATCTAGTTTAAAATTGCCAGCTTCTATTGGGTGTATTTTCATTTTAGCAATTAGTTTTTCATAGTAAGCCTTAAAACAGAACAGGCAGAATTTTCAGTAAACTTGTCTCTCCCAGCCCCCAACAAAACACTAATCCAACTGTCTTTTTCTGGGGCCCCTAAAATTAGTAAGTCATAATCCGAAGACAAAGTGGAGATTGAGTCAAGAGGGTCTTCACTTTGAAGAATTTTTAAATCATTAGGAACTTTTAGCGCAGATAAGAGCTGTGTGGATTTGTCTTCCATTTTTTTTGCTGCTTTTTTAGAAAAAGAAGGAGTTACAATATGCAAAAGAGTTAAAGAGGCTCCGTAAAAAGCGCAAACTCTTTCAGCAACTGCAAGAAAGTTCTTGTCTTTTCTTCCTGGTCGAAGAGCAATTAACACTTTACCGATGTTTTTAATGCCATTGTCCTTAAACAACGCAAAGTTAGAATCCACATGAGTTAAGAGCCAGCCAATAGGGTTTCTAATCAAAAGCCCGCTGTGAGCTTTTCCATTCCAACCCATAACCAGCCAATCACAATTAGTTTGGCCACTTAGCTGAGCAACTGTGTTAGAAACCTCATGAGTTACTACAGATTCGAAATCTATACTCAAACCCTGTGACGAAGAGAGCCTTTTAAGTCTTCGGGCAATTGAAACGATCTTAGGGGTGTCTTGTTTAAGAGCGTCTAAAAAAGTTTGATTAGGGACTTCGGTAATATTAACCACCTGAACAGAATCCCGAGGGTTAATTGCTGAGGCTATTTCAGTAAGCATTTCAGCAGAATTTTCATTACCAAGCAAAGGAACTACAGCACCTGCTTTTGAAGCAAGTTTGCCGTCAAGGTTTTTAGAAATAGATCGACCTTCTTTTTTTAACAACTTTCGGTTTTTTTTATAGAATAAAAAAAGAGCAGGCCTGTGTCCGTAATTTCTTAAAACTCCAGTCCTAGTGGCGTCTTTTCCAATAGTTAAATAGATTAAAACACCAACAACAGAAATGGCTAGAATTGCAAAAAAAGGCATCCAACCAAGAAAAACAAGAAGTACAAAGCCGCTGAATATTCCAAAAAGCTGAAGAAAAGGATATAAAGGAGATTTGTAAGAGGGGTTATACCATTGAGCAGAAGTTTCGCGCAAAATAATAACACAAAAATTAACTGAAATAAACATCATAACCTTAAAAGCGCTAGCAAGCTTAGCTATTTTTACAACATCTAAAAAAACAATTACAAGCGCCATAGCTAAACAGGTTATTACAATAGAGGCTACAGGAGTTAAATATTTTGAATGAAGCTTCTCTAAAAAAGAAGGAAGCAGCCTGTCTCGAGCCATTGCAAAAGGAAAACGAGAAGAAGCCAAAACACCAGAGTTTGCCATAGACATAAGGGTAATAACCCCAACAGCAGCAGCAGCATAGCCAAAATACTTGCCCCCAATAATATTGGAAATAGTATAAATAGGACGAATGTCTGTAGAAAGATCGTCCATGGGAATATTCCCCACTAAAACAAAAGCAATAAAAACATATACAGTTGCAATTGTAACTAAAGAAAGAATCATAGCCAAAGGCAAGTTTCTGTCGGGATTTTTAATTTCACCAGCTATAGCGGCGACCTTTGTTACCCCCGCATAAGAGATATAAACAAAAGCAACGGTTGAAACCAAGCCTTTATTTCCGTCAGAGAGAAAAGGAGTTAAGAGCTCAGGGTTAACTAACGGAAAACCAAGTAAAAAAATTGAGACAAGACAAACTAAACTTATGCTAACAACAACAATTTGGACCTTACCAACTTTTTTAACTCCAAAGACATTAATAAATAAAATAAAACACAAAAACCCTAGTGCAACAAGTTTAGTTAATCCGTCATCAATATTGATTAAAACAGCCAAGTATGCACCTAATCCAATTAAAGCAAAGGAGCTTTTTAAAAGTAGAGAAAGCCAAAGACCAATACCAGAAATAGTGCCAAACAAAGGCCCAAAGGCACGTTCAATATATACGTAAGTTCCTCCAGAAGCAGGCATGGCCGTTGCGAGCTCAGACTTAGAAAGAGCCGCAGGTAAAATACATAAAGCGGCAATTAAATAAGCCAACCAAACAGAGGAGCCCGTTAAGCTTGCGGCAAAGCCGGGAAGAACAAAAATACCACTTCCAAGCATTCCTCCAACGCTAATAGCAATCACATAAGGCAAGGAAAGGCTGCGTTCTAATTTTTTCATTTATAATTCTAAATAATAAAAATAATACTTTTTTTAAATCAAAGAGAAGATATCTCGTTTTTTAAAACTATTATGTCTTTAGCCAATTGTTCTGCCTCCAAACGTAGAGTTCCGTTATAGATTCCTCTAATTTTTTTATTGTGATCAACTAAAATAAAATGTTCTGTGTGAAGAAATTGTGCGCTGTCTTTTGAAAACCCAAAATCCTCTTCAGCAAAGTAAGATTTCCTGGCCAAAGAGTAGATTTTAGACTTTTCTCCAGTTAAAAAATGCCAATTAGTAGATTTAATTTTATAAAAAGAAGCGTAATCTAAAAGCTTTTTAGAGTCGTCTACCCAAGGAGCAACGCTAAAAGATAAAATCTCCACAAGCGGATCGTTGGTAAAAGCACTTTCGACAATCTTCATATTGGAGGTCATTTTAGGACAAATGTCAGTACAGGTAGTAAAAATAAAACTAGCCACATGGATTTTGTTTTCTAAACCTTTAGAAGAATAGAGTTTTTGGTGCTGGTTTAAAAACTCAAAAAAAGGAATTTTATGCGTGACCTGTTGGGCCGCTTCGTTGGAATTTAAAAACAGAGGGGTGAAATCAGGCGTATTGTAATAAGGAAGTTTAGAGATGGGGTTTTTACATGAAGAAACAAACAAAAAAACGCTAAAGCACAACCAGATCGTCCGCGACATTAACACAATTTTTTGTTCCAAGAAGCCCATAGCGACGGTTATTTTTTATTATATAATTAGACTTAATCTTTCCGTTAAGATACCAAGTTTTTTGAACACCAAACTCATAACCTTTTTTAAAATTCCCCTCTTCAATAAGCAGCCCTTTTTTAGTCCAAATTTGGTTTGTTCCATTATACTCTCCATTATTAAACTGAAAAACAAAATTTTTAGCCCCGTTCTTATAATAACCAAGGTAATCACCCTCTTTTTTCCCATTAACAAACCTTCTTTTTTCTTTTACCTCACCTGTTGGAAACAGCACTTTCCAAACGCCGGTTTTTAAACCGTTTTTGTAATAACGAATCCACAACGTGTCAGAAGAATTAGGGTAAAGAGAGAAAGCCTTTCCAGAGAAAGGAAGGTCTTTGTAAGCAACAATGTTTTTAGTAAAATCAAGCCTTGAGTCAAGAGAATTTACCTTAAGAAAATCTTCATGTTCTGAGCAAGAGCTCAGAATAAAAAACAAACACAAAAGTAATTTACTGACTAACTGTTCCTGGTGAACCATAATATCCGCTTCCGTTAATGTAAGGGGCGTCTCCCGTTGTGTGGTAATGGTAGATTCCATCAGGAAATTCTTTGGTTGCCAAAGTATGGCCATGGTACGAGTCAAGGTCAGAACTTGTAACAGTTTCACCTCCCTCTTCGGGCCCATAGACAGGAAATCCATCAAGTAAAAACCCTAAAAGCGCATCCTTACTGGTGTTTGTTGTTAGCCAAAAAGGCTCCATGTGGTAGTGGTATCTTCCGCCTGAGCCATTTTCAGCTCCAGGTGAAAGGGGCGCAGGATGTCCATTGTAGTTGTCAAAAGAATTTATCTCTCTTGTTAACGGTTGGTTCATTCCGGCATACTGATTATAAAAAGGAATTCCATTTAAAGACACACCAATTGGCCCCATTGCCGTTGGCTTATTGGTCGACGTCTTTGATGGAGTAATAGGGATTTTAAAAGAAATAGAAAGCTCAGAAACTCTATTGGGATTTAAATTAAAGCTGCCTGTATGAAACTTGTTAGGGTTAGAGGTGTCGTAAGCCTCATACTTAGCGTCATTCCATTTGGTGTCTTTAAAATAAGGGCTTTTATGGTCAGGAACTCCGTTAGTGTTTATATAAACGTAGCCGCCTGAAATAGTGATGTCAGAAGTAGTCCCATAAACTTTTTTGTAAACCTCCAAAGGAATTGTTATTCCGGGCTCAGAGCCGGCTTCTTCGCTCTCTTCGTCTGAGCCAGAACATCCTAAACAAAAAAGAAACAAAAAGAAGATAGTTCTAGATAGAGATTTCATATTTATAAATAACTTTTAATTTTGACTAAAAAACATTCCAAAGGTTTAGTCATTGAGCTTCAACACAGCCATAAAAGCTTCTTGCGGAATTTCAACATTACCTATTTGACGCATTTTCTTTTTTCCTTTCTTTTGTTTTTCTAGGAGCTTCCTTTTTCTAGAAATATCACCGCCATAACACTTAGCCGTAACATCCTTTCTAAGGGCCTTAATGGTCTCTCTAGAAATTATTTTTGCTCCAATTGCAGCCTGAATAGGAATATCAAATTGTTGCCTAGGGATTAGTTGACGAAGTTTTTCACACATTTTTTTTCCAATAATATGCGCGCTGTCAAAATGAATTAACGAAGAAAGAGCGTCTACAGAATTTCCGTTTAAAAGAAGATCAACTTTTACAAGCTTGGATTTTCTTAAGCCAATGGGAGAATAATCAAAAGAGGCATAACCTTTAGAAACTGTTTTAAGACGATCATAAAAATCAAAAACGATTTCAGCTAGAGGCATATCAAAAAGTAGCTCAACCCTTTGAGTTGTCAAGTAGGTCTGGTTTTGGATAATCCCCCTTTTTTCAATACAAAGGCCCATTACACTTCCAACATAATCAGACTTTGTTATTATGGTGGCCTTAATATAAGGCTCTTCGACACGGTCTAAACTACTTGGGTCAGGAAGATCAGAAGGATTATTAACTAAAATACTTTTTTCTGGATTTTTTCTAGTAAAAGCCTGATAAGAAACGTTAGGAACCGTTGTTATAACAGACATATTAAACTCTCTTTCCAGGCGTTCTTGAATAATCTCTAAATGAAGCATTCCCAAAAAACCACACCTAAATCCAAATCCTAAAGCAGAAGAGCTTTCTGGAACAAAAACTAAAGAGGCATCATTTAGTTGCAGCTTTTCCATTGAAGAGCGTAATTCTTCGAATTCTTCTGTGTCAACAGGGTAAATACCTGCAAAAACCATTGGCTTAACGTCTTCAAAGCCAGCAATACTGTCTGTTTGTTCAGAATCTACTTCTATTATAGTATCTCCAACCTTAACTTCTTTAGCATTTTTAATGCCGGTTATTAAATAGCCGACATCACCTGCCTCTATTGACTTTTTAGGAGTCTGAGTCAAGTTTAAAGTACCAACTTCGTCGGCACTGTATTTTTTTTGAGTAGCCATAAACTTAATAGACTGCCCTTTTTTTATACTTCCAGAAAACACTCTAAAATATGTTTCAACTCCTCTAAAAGGATTGTAGACGGAATCAAAAATTAACGCCCTTAAAGGCGCTGAACTATCTGATTGAGGAGCTGGAACAATATTGATTACCGCGTCCAAGATCTCTTCAATACCTAGCCCAGTTTTAGCAGATGCATGAATTATTTCTTCTTTTTTACAACCCAGCAAATCAACAATATCATCACTAACCTCTTCAGGGTTTGCAGAAGGAAGGTCAACCTTATTTAAAACAGGGATGATTTCAAGGTCATTCTCCAAAGCCAAATAAAGGTTTGAAATTGTTTGCGCTTGAATACTTTGCGCTGCGTCAACAACAAGAAGCGCGCCTTCGCAAGCGGCAATAGACCTAGAAACCTCATAAGAAAAATCAACATGACCAGGAGTGTCAATTAAATTTAAAACATAATCCTCTCCACCTTTAGAATAATTCATTTGAATAGCATGAGATTTAATTGTGATCCCTCGCTCTCTTTCAATATCCATATTGTCAAGCAATTGATCTTGCTTTTCTCTAGAAGTGACGGCTCCAGTGAAATCTAGAAGTCTATCTGCAAGAGTGCTTTTCCCATGATCAATATGGGCAATAATACAGAAGTTTCTAATAGTACTCATTTTTAGCTTAAATTTAACGACAAATATAACTCAATTAATGTTCAGCAACTATATAGATTAATATTTTACTTTTGCAAGAAATAAAAACACACGACTGGCTAAAATAGGCGACATAGAACTAGGGAGTTTCCCTCTTTTACTTGCTCCAATGGAAGACGTTAGCGATCCTCCTTTTAGGGCTTTGTGTAAAGAGCAGGGTGCAGATGTGGTTTACACAGAGTTTATTTCAAGCGAAGGCCTTATAAGGAATGCTCAAAAGAGTGTTATGAAACTGGATATTTTCGAAAAAGAAAGGCCTGTAGGAATTCAAATTTTTGGCGCAAACCTAGATTCGATGCTTCAATCCATAGATATTGTTGAGTCGGTTAAGCCTGATATCATTGACATTAATTTTGGATGTCCTGTAAAAAAAGTAGTTTCCAAAGGAGCGGGAGCGGGAATCCTAAAAGACATAGACCTAATGGTTAAGTTAACTAGCGAAATGTGTAAGCGAACAAACCTGCCCATAACAATCAAAACAAGACTAGGCTGGGATGAAGATTCAATTAAAATTGTCGAGGTTGCAGAAAGACTACAAGACGCAGGAGCTAAAGCGATAGCAATCCACGGAAGAACAAGAGCTCAAATGTATAAAGGAGATGCAGACTGGACGCGAATAAGAGAAGTTAAAAACAACCAAAGAATGGTAATTCCTGTTTTTGGAAATGGGGATGTTAATAGTCCTGAAAGAGCGAAGTTAATGAGAGACGAATACGGACTAGACGGAGCGATGATAGGAAGGGCAAGTATAGGAAACCCTTGGTTTTTTAAAGAAGTCAAACAATATTTAAAAAACGGCGAAATATTAACTCCCCCATCTATAGATGAAAGAATAATTACAGCTAAAAGGCATCTAGAAATGTCTATAAAATGGAAAGGAGAAAGGTTGGGGCTTTTAGAAACACGAAGACATTATTCGAACTACTTTAAGGGAATACCAGATTTTAAACCTTACAGAACAAGACTAGTAACATCCGATACTTTAGAAGAAATAATGGAGGTTTTTTTAGAACTAGAAAACAACAAAGAAGTTTTTAGCGCTCTAGTTTGATTTTTTTAGCTGCAAGCGCAGCTAAATAAGAACCCACCAACGCAACAATTAAGAGCCAACCCGCTACTAAAAAAAAGTTTTTTAAATCAAAAGAAACAGGGTAGGGAATAGATGTTCCGGCAAGACGAATTAAACCAAACCCCTCTTGAACATAAACAACTCCACAACCCAAAATCAAACCAAGGACTCCTCCCGAAAAAGACAACAACAACCCGTGTTTAAAAAATATATTTTGCACTTGTTGCTTTGTAGCCCCAATCTTATAAAGTGTTTTAATGTTTTCTTGCTTTTCTATAATCATAATAATTACTGCCCCAATGGTATTGAACATGGCAACAACTAAAATAAGCCCCATTAAAAGGTTGAGAACAACCCCCTCAGTTTTTAACATCTTATAGTACGTTTCATTAAGTTCCTCGCGGGTTTTTATTACAAAGTCGTCGCTAACAATTGAAGAAATTTTTTCTGATAAGTCAAACCCGTCAACCCCTTCATTAGACCGGATTATTACTGCGGATACAGCATTGTCTTTAAGGTTTAGTAGCTCTCTAGCAGAACTAAGTGAAGTAAAAATATTTTTTTGATCTACTTCGTCTGCGGATTGAAAAACTCCAGTAGGCATAAAAAAAGCAGAATCAAATGAACTTTTTAAAAGGGAGTTGCTTTTTCCTAAAGAAGGAACAAGAACATTAAGTCCTCCCTGGTAATTAAAGAGCCCTAAACTTAAGTCTTCAGCTAAAGTCACGCTAACAACAACATCATCAAGGGTCTGAGTGATCCACCTTCCAAGCACAAGGATGCTGTCTATTTTAACCACTGAATTGTACTGTTTGTCTACCCCTTTCAAAACTCCATAACTGTTTTTGTCTTCACTGTTTAAAAGAACCTTTTCTTCAACAAGCTGAGAGAGGCTATTGACCCCTGAAAGGCCCGTAATCTCAACTAATGGAAGACTAGAAACGTTAAAGTGTTTGTTCTTGTTGTGCGTGATTTTAATATCAGGGTCGAAAGCTTTAGAGTAGTTTAGTCCAAAATCTTTTAATCCAGAAAAAACAGACAACACAATAAAAAAAGAACAAGTAGCGATTACCAAAACAAATGAAGCGGTTTGGCTAATTATATTGACAATATTCCAGTTACTTTTAGAAAAAAAAAATCTTTTTGATATAAAAGAAGAAACACTCACTTAAAGGAATTTTCTTTTTTCCAACAGATCTGTATTTTTGATTGGATCCGCTCCACTTTTTAGTGCGCTGTCAATTTTGTCTATATACTCAAGAGAATCGTCTAAAAAGAAAATAAGCTCAGGAACACGTCTAATCTGATTTTTTACTAAGATTCCTAAAGAATTTCTTATAGCCCCCTTGCTTTCTTTAATTAGCTCAAAAACTTCGCTAGAGGATTTAACTGGAAAAACACTGACATAAACTTTTGCGATAGAAAGGTCAGAAGAGATTTTTACTTTCGTTACAGAAGCAATAAGTGTGTTTTTTAAAGAATCTTTTAATAGACGCTGTAAAATAGCGATGAGATCTTTTTGCAGTATGCCGGCTATTTTTTTTTGTCGTGTAGTTTCCATTTTTTATATTTTAGAAATACGAAGTGTGTTTACTTCGCCTTTTGCAGCAATAGGCATAGCAGATAGGTTTATAACAAGATCATTCTTTTTTACAAAACCACTAGATCTCGCCAACTCATTAACCTCTTCAATGGTACTGTCGGTACTAACAAAATTATCATAAAACAAACCTTTAACCCCCCAAAGCAAGTTCAGTTGTGAGAGAATTCTCTTGTTTGAAGTAAAAACAAGAATCATTGAGCTTGGTCTCCAAGAAGAAATTTGCCAACCAGTATAACCGCTATTTGTTAGAGTGCATATTGCCGAAGCATTGATTTCGTTAGCAATACTAGCGGCATGAAAACAAATAGATTTTGTCAAAAGCCTTTTTGCTTTTACACTAGGTAAATCAAAAGGGCTTTTTATTAACGGAGAGTCTTCAACCTTCTTAATGATTTTTTCCACGGTATTAACCACTTCAACAGGAAACAGTCCAACAGAAGTCTCTCCAGACAGCATTACTGCGTCGGCTCCATCCATAACAGAATTTGCCACATCGTTTACTTCAGCCCTTGAGGGCGTTAGGCTGTCAATCATGGACTCCATCATTTGAGTAGCAATAATAATAGGTTTTCTTGCTTTTTTGGCCTTTGACACTAAAAGTTTTTGATTTAAAGGAACCTCTTCAGCGGGAATTTCAAGCCCCAAATCTCCTCTAGCAACCATGATTCCGTCAGCTGCTAAAATTATTTCATCCATATTAGCAATAGCCTCAGGCTTTTCAATTTTAGCTATTATAGGAATTTTATCATTAGAACAGTTTTCTATTAATTTTTGTAAGATAGCAATGTCCTTTTTTGACCTAACAAAAGACAGGGCAATCCAGTCAAATCCATTTTTGACAGCAAAAAAAGCGTCTTCTTTGTCTTTTTCTGTTAATGCAGGCAAAGAAATATTAGTATTAGGTAAATTAACTCCTTTTCGGGATTCAAGAGCTCCGCCTTGTAAGACTTTAGCCTGAACTAAATCTTCTTTATTTGTTTTTAACACTTTAAAAATAAGCTTCCCGTCGTTAACTAGAATTTTCTCATCAACATTAACATCTTTGGGGAAGTCCAAGTAGTTTATTGAAACTCGCTTTTCGTCTCCTTCGCTTAGAGTTTTAGTTGTAATCTCAATAACATCTCCTTTTTCAACAAAGACATTTTCTTTAACAATTCCTAGTCGAATTTTTGGACCTTGAAGATCCCCCAGCACAGAAGCATGAATATTTAGTTCCACGCTAAGCTCACGAATGTTTTTTACAGTTTCAATGGTTTCAGCATA
>Ga0209071_1000975_pt1 | contig 12379 bp, 19 predicted proteins | sample CoawatmetaG10DNA_2_FD_187513 | JGI IMG/M metagenome (GOLD analysis project Ga0209071, IMG submission 187513) | Marine microbial communities from the West Antarctic Peninsula - Coastal water metaG108-DNA (SPAdes) (version 2) | ecosystem: Environmental > Aquatic > Marine > Coastal ... | reverse complement strand
TTGATCCGCCGAAAGCTCAACAGCCAAAAACTGAAGATGCTGCATCATATGAGCAATAATTAAACCCTGCAATTGCGGCGTAGTCTTTACCACCTCCGTCAAAAACAAAGATCTGTGGGCGTCAATGTGGGCCTGATGATTTTGTCCCTCAAAAGCCTGCGCTGGCTGGCCCATCATAAAGCCAGAGTTTTCTATGCCCGCATCAATTGGCATTGGTGCTGGCGGTGGTGGCGGCGGTGGCTGTATCAGAGAGTCAACATCGTCTACGCCAAGCGCGGCATACATGCGGCGATAAGCCTCATAAATTCCTTCTGGACCATGTATTTCTGGATTGCTTTGGACCATGGTCAGCAACTCTTGGGCCATGGTTATTCTCTGCGACTGCGAGAATATATTTGGATCGCTGACGGGTATGACGTCAACTCTGCCGTCAAAGTCTTGGCCTTTAATCTCTTGGGCGCCGCTGCCGGTGTTGTATGGGTAAGACGGCGGCAAATATTCTCCAAACACTTTTGCCAACAACTTAAATTCAAGGCGCTGTGAATAGTGCAGGCGCTTATGGATGGCACTCATTACCTTTGTGCCGCGCTCCAAAAGAGCCACGGTGGTGCCGACTGGCATATTTTGCGCCGCATCGCCAATGTTCATATCGCCAATGCTTGCAAAGCGTTTGCCGCTATCAACTAAAAGACCTAGCATTTGCACTAAAACATTTGATGGCTCCTTGATCGGAAGCGGTATTAAATTCTCTCTTAGAGATGCGCCAGTGGTGTCGATGTCTCTAAACTCACCAGGTTGCAGGGGCTCGTCCTCGTTTCTAATGCGCATTCCTCGCGCCTTAAATCCAGCCGGAAGGTTTGCCAAGGTTCCCGCGTCAATAAGCTGTCGCAGTATGCTGGTTGCGGACTTCGATATACCACCAATCATGTGGCTTAGACCGAGGCCATAGAAGCCAAGACCAGGTAAAAACTTATACTGCACAAAGAAATTAATCTTGTTTTTCTTTATGTCGCCCTCAAGATAATTTCTTCTGATAGAAAGTATCTTCTGGGATGACTCGTCAATTGTTACGATGTACGGCAGCTTTAGGCCCGTCGGCTCTCCGTCGGCTCCTAGGTCTTCAAAGCCGGGTAGGTCCAGCACTGTGTGCGTCTCAAAGACCGTGCTATCTCTGTCTTCCTGATAGCTTGGCGACTGGCCCTCTATCTCATCGATTTGCTGAGTTATGTCGCTTTCAGTAAAACTAGTGCCCCCACCAGTAAGCTCAATGTCAGCGTAGAATCCAATAAGCTGCTGCTTCTTGATTTCATTTTTACTCATCTTCAAAACGTGCGTGACGCGCTCCGCCGAAGAAAGATCAGTGGCCTCGTAAGGCACCACTAAATTTTCTGGGGCAATAAACTTTGAGAGGGCCCTATCTCTCGCTGTATCGTAATAAACCTTTTTAAATGCTGAGCCAGCAAGGGGAAGGTAGAATAACAGCATGTCTAGCTCTGGATCGTATTCCTCCATTACATTCATAATGTAGAAATTCATAAACTCTTGAACGCGCTCAGCCTGCATCTCTACATCTGAGTTTCGAGTGCCCACAATCTCAGTTTTGACTGGGCCCTTGGCTGGAAGAAGCTCCTTATAAGCTTGCGCCTGAAACTGGGTTACCGCCTCTGCTAAAATAGGGTGAATTACGCCAGAGCTACCTTGAAACGGGGTGCTTCTAGTTTCGTCAAACTTCATGCCCAAGTATTTCAGGCCGTCAGTATAGGTCTTCTCCCACTCCGAGCGAGATTCTATGTCGGCTTGAATTGACGACAAAACATCGCCAGCAAGCCCCATGAGCTCTGACGAATCAAGAAAATCAACTAAGTTAGCGTTAAAGTCAGTTTCAATCATATCCTCAACGGCATTCATTTCGTCATCAACGAGAATTTCTTTCTCGGTAACCAGAATTTGTGCCGCATTCTTGATCAGGTCGGACCTGTCCGGCTCCTGAAACACCTCTACAGAATTTCCTGTATTAACTATTTCGGGTGTGCCTAGATCTCTTCTCTCGATAGCCATTAGTAATACACCGTTCTATTTTGTGGTAGCAATTGTACTTCGTCCATATAATCACTATCCAGATTTAAAAATCCGCCTTGGCGGAATCTCATCAAGGCCATTGTTGCAGAGTCAGTATAATCGTCATGCTCTGCAAATGGAAAACTTGCCATCTCGTCAATCACCTCTTCGGCGAATGTTTCGTCAGGAGCCCAGACCATTCCCGACTCAAATATTGGCGCAACGCTATTCATTCGCGCTATTTTATCCTGACCCCTGCTGGGGGTATAGGCGGTAACTGGGATTCCCATCCTCCTTAACTCTTGAGTAAGCGGCGTTCCAGAAGCCTTGGCCTCAATCAGAACGCAATCTGGTTCCCAGTATTGATACTCATCATACGCTAATTTTTTCAATTCTGGAAAGTCAAGGCGCACGCGCTTGGCGTCAAGCAGTATAATTTGATCTCCGCCTTCGGCAACGGGCTCAAAAACAGCCCAAGTTGTAATAGCGGAGTAATCCGCCGTCTCTTTTTTACTAAATGCGGTGTCGTAGCTTTGTATAATGTAAGAGTAGGCTGGAACAACCTCAGAATCGTATACGTTCCACCACTCTCTTTTGACTATGGCCCCAGAGGCTGCGGTAGGATTCTGCATCCACTGAGCATTCCATTTTGAAAGGGGCAGCGAGGCTTTAACCGAAAGCAGTTCTTCTTTCTTCCAGAAACCGGGCCATAGGGGCTCGTCTGTCTCTGGCATGATCGCTGGAAACTCCACAACTTCCCATTGATCGGCGTGCTCTTCTCCCTGACGCTTTAGAACCTTACCTACAAGATCTTTGGTGCTCCAGCGAGTCATTACGATGATAATTATGCCACCCGGCTGTAATCGCTGTCTTGGACCAGACGTATACCACTCATAGGCCGCATCCATAGCGCTGGGCGACATTGCATCTTGCTCGGAATGGGGGTCGTCAATAATTAGAAGGTCGGCGCCGCGACCCGTAATTGCTCCACCAACACCGGCGTAAAAACTTTCTCCATCTTGGTTTGTAGTCCATCGGCCTGCGCTTTTATTGTCTGATTGTAATTTTAAATCAGGAAAGATGCCTTGATAGTCTTCGCCATCAATTATGTTTCTTACCTTACGGCCAAAGCGCACGGCAAGCTCGGCGGTGTGCGTTGTTTGAATGATTTTTAAGTTTCCGCGCAAACCCATCATCCAAGCGGGAAAGAATGTGCTGGCAAACTCTGACTTGGAGTGTCTGGGGGGAAGGCAGACTATTAGTCTTTTTAGTTTTCCTTCGGCTATTCTATTAAACTTCTCGCCAATAATCCGATGGTGGCGCCCTTCAACAAACTCTGGCCACATATGCTTAACAAACTTAATAAAGTCGCCTTGGCACTCTTCTTGTTTTTCTAGGCTTTTGTATCTATTTAGCAGCGACTTTGCTTCAATCTGCTCTTGCTCAGACAATACATCAAAGTCCTTAAAGACCGGCGCCTCAGACATGGTCCCACTCTCTTCCTTGCCACAGCAAAGCCTCCGCCTCCCTGCGCCTAATAAGGCCGTCCAGCACTTTGCCGCCAGCCCTATTCCAGCGTTTTATCTGGTGAGGGATATCACCACGACTGCTGTCAGTATTATCATTAATGCGACGCAAAAGAGTAGATTCTTTAAGGTTACCTCCACCAAGATTGTATACCCAAGAAACGAGCGCATCGAATTCATTTTGCTTGAGAGGTACGTTGATTTGCTTGTGTATAATTTTTTCAAATTTATAAAGATCGTCTGCAAGTAAGGCTTCAGCCTCGTCTTGCGTACAAGCATCTCCCTCCTTAACTCCCTTAGTCGTTCCAAAGCCAATCGTCCATACGTCAGCACTGCACCGATAAGCATCTAATTTACACCCCTCAAATTTTTTAATGAGGGCGATTCCCTCTCCGCTAGTTTTCATAGTCTGCTTCTTTATGCAATATTTAACAATATTGTACATACGAATAGTGCATTCGTATACGACTAGCATTATTTCTCTCTTTGCACGCCTTTGGCCTTTTCGTAAGACCTCATTGCGCCCATACCCAACATGCCCATAAGAACAGGGGTTAATAATGAGGGATCAACTTCTGGCACGGTAAACCAGATACCAAGTATCTGAGCAATAATTACGTTATAGGCTAGTCCGACTCCAGCCACCCACCCAGTAAATGGCCTCCAGCCAGCAACAAACAAGCTCTTATGAGCCGCTTCTACGGCGTTTACTGCTAACTGACCCTTGGCCAACTCTGTGGCTTGTTTAGACGCTAGAGTGCTAATCTCATGCACTAGAGCATTCTTCTGATCTTTGTCTTCGATAAACTTGTCAAGAAGGTCAGATACTGGACCGATAAGACTGGATAAAATCGCCATCTATAGCATTACTCTAGTTTTTCCATCCACCCATGCTAACTTGCAGACGCATTCGGTAGGCTCATAGTAACTTCTTTCCCCGTTGTAATTTTGGGCGTAGTACCTACAAGTGTTTAAATTTTTAAAATACATAGTCTTTTCGTGATCTATTTGGCCATCAAAAATAAATAACAAAGCCACTACCAGCTTCATTTCTTAGATAACAACGCTTGAACGAGGGCCTGTATCTGTTCGTTAGTTTGCTGTTGAGTCTTCTCAGATCGCTCTAAACTAGCCACAATAGCCGACAGTTTGGTTTCAGTAACCGCTTGCGCTTGACCGTTTTCTTGCGCTTTCTTTAAGGACTCTCTTGCAATCTTGTCAATTCTACTGCGCTCTTCAGATGCAAAGGAAGACTCAGCCTGAAGCACTCCCCATGCTACAGACATTGCTACAATAGCCGCTCCTACAGGCAACAAAGCTGCTGGAATTAAAACTTGGCTCATACTACTCCCCTAAAACTGGCCGCGTTGCAGGGAAGTCCGAAGTAGAAGGCCAGTCACGCAAAGCAGTCCTATAAGTCAGTATGTTGTCACGATTAGGCCAGTCAGGAGTTTGTGAAGCCGTGTCAGTATTTTCTAGCTCTAAGTCTCTCCACATCCGCGCTTCCTCTTCTGCTGTAGGCTCTACAGGTGTAGGTTCAATCAACTCTTCATAATGTTCAAAGTTAGCTTCGACAAACTCAGCGTCAGCATTGATGGTATTTGTGATGTTACCGTCAGCGTCTTTAATTATATATTTCATTTAATTCTCCTTTACGGTATGTATTGAATAACGACACAGCCTTCACCACCACGGCCTCCGCGTAGATTGTTTGGGGAGTTTGATAGACACCATCCACCCCCACCACCTATAGAGGCGTGTGGGTTAGCAGAACCAGATACACTTTCAAAACTTACTCCTCCCCCTCCCGCCAACGGCCCAGCGGGCTCCTGAGTAGCACCGCTACCGCCGCCGTTACTGCTATAAACACCTATACCACCATGACTGCCAGCTAATTGGCCTAAGCTAGAGCTATAAAAATCACCTAATATGTCACATGGGCCGCCAAAACTACTTTGGTATTGTCCAGCGTTTCGGCCCGCATTTCCTGTTCCTGACAGGCCAATAGCTCCACCGCCAATTCGATAGCCACCCGGCCCACCTGTTCTATTAACATCTCCATTTGAGCCACCACCGGCAGTATTAAATTGGGTATTGTTTAAGGCTCCACCTGCACCACCAGTGGCTGTTAGCGTAGAGCTTAAGCCAGTGCCTGCAACACTTGTATTGCCTCCTGCGCCTCCTACGGCCACTGACCCTACAATCCCTGCCCCACCTGCGCCAATAGTTACAGTAAATGATCCGGAAGTTGTAACGGCCAAAGAGTTCTTTCTGCAATAACCACCTGCCGCACCACCTGCTATCCCACCATTTGAGTTGCTTGCACTTCCAGCACCGCCTGCTCCAATCACGTGAATCATTATTTTGCCGTCTTGTGGCGGAACAAAAGTTTGAGAATTGTGTAAAAAAATTGTAGGGAATGAACCCGAACCACCCAATATTACTGCCATTTTAAATCTCCTCTAAATTTCTAAGAACCCAATTGTGCTGTCAACAAAAACAAGCTGTGTGGCTTTTCCGCTTTGAAGCGTACCATCGCCGGCAACTGAATTTATCTTCTGTGAATTACGGCCAATAGTCACTGTACCGCCGCCCGTGGCCTTAATTGTTACTGTAGCCCCAGCCGCGCTACTAGCTGGAAGCGTAATTGTGGTACCGCCAGAAGCATTAACAATAATCTGATCGCCCGACACCATTGTGTACGCGCCAGTCTTTATTGCCCAGTCGTTATACAAGCCACCTACTGCCGCAAACGATAACACGCCATTGCCGTCAGTGACCATAGCCTGACCGCTACTGCCCGTGCCGCTAGGGAGCGTTAAGGTAATATCCGCAGTAGCTGCCGGTCCAATAAGAGTAACCTTGTTCGCACCGTTATCGCTGTCTTCAAAGAACTCAAGAAACCCTGCGCTTGTAGCTCCGTTCTTTAACTGTACGCCCGCGTTAGCTATGGGCGTGGTTAAAACTGGAGTTGTAAGCGTCTTGTTTGTAAGGGTTTGTGTCGCCGCAATACCCGCCAGAGTATCCGTAGATGCTGGGAGGGTAAGAGTTACGTTACCTGAGAACGCAGAGTGTGCAGGCGCTTGGACTTGAGCATAGTGCGCGTTGTTTGACTCGCAATAAAACTTAACTGTTGATCTAGTTCCGCCATTTTTGATTGATATATTGCCTGATTCAATCTCTACCAGCCCAGCTATTACAGCCTTGACTGTACCAGTTGGTATCTCAATGACGTCTGCCGCCGCGTCGTTCTGAATGGTGACGTCGTTCGTTGATCCCTGCCCCGTAATCATTAGGCCGTTGGCGCTTGTATAGCCAATAGCCGCGTTATCACCAGCGGATGTGGTTGCCGTGGCCTCTACGGTTGTACCTGTAATTACGCCGCTGGAGGTGATTGCTCCAGAGGCGGTGAGTGCCGCCATCGTAGTGGTGCCAGTCAGATCTAAATCGACGAGGGCATCCGCGACTGCGGCGCCAGATCCGGCGCCATCAAGATATACAGCTTTCACAGCGCCACTAGCTATGTTGACGGTGGCTCCAGAGCCCTGCTTAATCGTAATGGTCTGAGATCCAGTGGTAGCGTTCTCAATAAACATTACTCGATTAAGGGTGTTGGGAGCAATTGTCAGAACCCTTGTGGTGCTTAGTGTGGCCCCAGATGTCACTTTAAAGTAAAAAGATCTAGCTGGGTCACTCGCGCCGTCTGCAACCGTAGTCGTAGAGTTTGCGTTCGAGGCAAAACAATTTTGAGTACCGAAGCCCAAAGCTTCGCCAATAAACTCTAAATTACTATTAGTTGTTGTGCCCCAGCTACCAGAACCCTCTCCAGTAGCGAGCTCTGTGAGTCGCAAATTATTAACGTATGTTGCCATTCTATGTGTCCTCTGTTATCTATCAACCACGCTGTAGTTGGGCACCTGTGCGGTGTCTATTAATCCCCAAACAGGCATCTTTACCATTGTGTCGGCTGTCATAGAAACGCCCGCTGGATATATGTTTGCATCCGCTGTAATCGTCACAGATCCGATAGAGAAAGTTGCAGAAACGCCCGTTGGCAACTCTACAACCTCATTTTCTAATACTGTAACGGAGCCAACGCTTGCTGTAAAGCCGACTCCTGTTGCGGGGACACTACTACCCGGCGATACGGCAAGTGCGCCAAGTCCAGACGTCATGGCACCAGCAGAAGTTAAAGTAACGGGTACTGCTGTGCCCCAAGAGCCATTTCCCCAGCTTGATCGCCCCCAGCCTGTTACATTAGACACGGCTAACCGCCCATATCAGCTTTCGCCGACTCTAGGTCCGTTTTAATTCTTTTTAAACAAATTTTGGCAGAGTAAGGCATATCTTGGTTCTCTAGCAAACATCTCAACTCTTCTAGTGAGCGATTTATTTTAACTAAAGCATCGCCAACCACTTTTAAATTTAATCCCATTATACACCTACGCGACCTGTTGCAAACCTTGAAATTTTCTGTCTAGGATTCTGCGCACTTTAGAGTAACTAATATCTCTAGCGCATTCATGCAAAGATGCGACCTCCTTGGCTATCCTTCTAGGCCCAAGACCCCTATCTTTGAGCCTATAAATCGTACAAAGAACCTCCTGTTCTTCCGGTATTTCAACTAATCGAGTGCGGGTCTTGTTGCCGTGCTTCTCCTGCTCCTTGCGATACCCGAATGGGGCGCTGCCGCCAATTGAGTATCCTCGACTGGCCCAGTCAACTTTTCCGTCTCCAAACCTATCTTTAATCGTGGAGTGCTCGATCTCAGCCACGGCAGATAGGACCATCAGCATAATCTGATTGGCCATCTCGTTCATATCAAACTTGCTTCGCAGGCCCTTCTGACCTTCGGGCTTTGGATAAACAATTGGGACCTCACCAAACTGCTCGCAGAAAAACAACGTAATCCCAATGTCCTGCAACACTGGTATTATAGATAAAAGGTCGGCGCTTGAGCGCGAAAGGCGGTCTAATCGCGTGCAAATAACAATGTCATTTTGATCTATAACGTCAGTCAGCCCTCTTGATCCTCCGCGCTCAAGTATTGGCAGGGTCCCAGATATCCCGTCATCGACAAAGAAGTCGGTCACATCGCGGTTATACTTTTCCTTCACAAATTCGCTAATCTGCTGCCTTTGAACATCAATAGAAACCCCGCTGCGCACCTGTTCTTTCGTGGAAACGCGCACGTATCCGTAAATATTGTTGATTTGCTTTAACGGCTTGATCATGCAGCCCTCCTCTCTCGGCATTTGTAGCCGTAGTCCACAAGCTCGGTGTAAAGCCGCTCCCAGTTAATATTAAGGGGGCGCCCATTGGTTGAGCGATCCGCAAATAGTACGGTCCCATTCTTTATTAGCTCAACACCAGCGTAGTTCTTCGGCACTCCGTCATACAAAATTTCTATGTCATGCACCTTGCAAACTCTACTAACACGATTAGCAAAAACTTTCTTGCGCTTTGCTGTTTCTGATACATTTGCCATTATTCTTTCCCCTCTCTTCGGTCGCGCCTGTCCTTCCATCGCTTCTCGACAGCCTTAATTCGCTCCTGCTCTTTGCGAATCTCGGCCTCGGTGTCAGAAGCACTACCAAATATCCTGTCAAAACTAGAATCAAATTTGGCCTTGTCTGCCTTTCTTTGACGATGCCCCTTACTCATAACGACACCCAGTCTCTTCGCCGCATTTCTATAACTTCCGGCGAAATACCTATCTGCGCAGCCACATCTTTTATATCGATTAAGCGGACCTTTCTTTGGTCCATCAATTTAAAGGCTATGCCGTATGTATCCCACTTTCTAAAATCTTGAAATGCAAAAAACAGGTCGTTCAGTGCTTTTTGTTTGCTAGTCATGCCGCTTCTCCCTTGTTGTTAATAAAATCATTCCAACGCTCCATCCCAACCTTGCTGTTTGCGCACTTATCGGCAATCGTGATCAAATACAATGCCAACTCTGCATTCTTTTCTGTCGCAACATCCACTAGATCCTCAACATCCATATCAACCTTGCCTGCCGCATTCTTGAATATCGCTGGCAGCATCATTGCCACATTGGGCGGAACCCCATACTTTTTTGCAAAAACATTTATCTTTTCAACTAAAACGCTCATCATTCCCTCCTTAATTAAGCTACATTGTAGCACATATCGTGTCGTTATGCCACTGCGCATACAAAAACGGCCAGCGAAAGCCGACCATTTTTCCTAAACATTTTTACTTTGGAGCAAAGTGAAGATCGAAGCTGTAGTACGGCTCGGTGAAGCCCCAGTCTCCGGTCACATCAAAGGAAGTGCAGATTCCCCATTCGTAGGGGCCATCTTCCCAAGTTACCGACCAGTTTTTAGAGCCGGTGTATTCAGCCTCCTCGCTGGGAGATCTCAGGGTCGGACCGTAGTCGGTGTTATAGCCAGCCTTTTTGGCGTAGGCTTTAAGTGCCTTGTGAAATCCCTTGGCGGCGCCCGCGCAGGTCTTGTACTTGCTTGGATCGAAGCCGTTTAGTACAGCGAACGTAGTGCCGCTGGTTGGATCTGAACATTTAGCGTGAAACATAATTTCTCCTATGCCCCCTTGGGGGCGATCAGTTTTGCTTTGGTTGGTCTCTTGTAAAAGCCGAACTTGTTATCGTCTTCGCTGGCCTCAACAGTAGCAGAGAAGGTAACGCGACTGCCGTTGACGGTAGTCTCAGTCTCGTAGGCCGCGTCAGACAGTGAGCTAGGCACAGTGCCCCAAACCTTAAAGCCTCGATCATCACGGACCAGCATCTTGAGGGTATTGCCGTAGTAGCCTTCCTGAATCTTGACAGTAATGACCTCACCAGTGATGGCCTGCTTGCCGTTCACGATAGCCTCTGCATCAGCGTTCTCAGCAGCACTCTTTGCCGCCCACTCGGCCTTCTTGGCTATGTTGCCGTCAATGATCTTCAAGACAGCCGCACACTGCTTTGGTGACAGCTTGCCGTAATCGGACAGCGTGTTGCCCAAGCTATCAGCGAAACTGTCGCTGCCGTCACCGCCGTTGCGGTTCAGCCACATTTCGATCTCGCCAGCGCGTTCCACAGTTTTAAACCATGTCTTGCGGGCGTTGGCAACAATGTTGCGCTTGATAGCGTTGCTATACGCCTCTGGGTTTTCGATCTCGCTTCCGCCTGCTGTGTATCCCATAACTTTCTCCAATTGATTGACTACATTGCTATAGTCTCACATATCGTGTCGTTGTGCAAGTGTTTGTACCAAATAAATCAAACCTTACAATGAATTTAATAGATCTACTGTCCAGTATTCACCGGCCTCATCACTTTAGTTAAAAAAGTCGTATTTTTATTCCTCTTCAGATTTTATAGACCAACCAGACTCTTTGTTTATGTCTTCTAAATATTCAACTATTACACGATTCAGTCCATAAAGAGCTTCATCGTTTAATTGACTTTCGTTAAGCGTAACCAAATGGATTTTTTTGGCTCTACTTGGAGGGGTCATATAAATTTTCATTTTGCTTTACCTTTAGGTTTGCCCCCGAAGGGGCGGTTGGTGTTTAAGCGATCATCGCTCGCTTGGTTGAGCCGACTTGGCTGTTCAGTGATACCTTCTTACCCTTGGCGTAGCCAGACATGTAAGAACTGCTGCATCCGACGCTATAGGACCTAGCTGACCCGTATCGAAGATTGAAGTGCTTCACAATTAAGTCTTTCTTTACTACAACCAGATCTGTACCAGTCGTCGCTTTGCTGAGCTCCGCCTCTCGCTCGGCTTTAATTGCTCTGCACTGGACCAAGATTCCTTCCACAACCCCCATCTTGAAGCTGTTGCGCCCTCTGCGCGTGCCCTCAAACTTCTTGGCCAGTCTCTCAGTCACCCCGACAAGGTAGTCAAACATCATTAGCGCAACCTGAGTGTCCTCTGGCGTACCGCAGAACCTGACCTCACCGCTTCGCTTGGTAGGCATCGTGCTGGTTATGTATGATGCCGCCCACGCCAGATTCCATACCCAACTAGAGTTTCGGGCCTCACCAGTCTCCGCAGAGACCATGTCGTCCTGCTTGAGCGTCTGCGCGGTGAGCTCGGCGTACTGAATGTCGTACTTTCGCATCATGCCCTCGGCGCGTCGCAGCGCTATCGACGCCTCGTTCTCGTTAGACGCGGAGTGCTTGGCCATAGCCAGCAGTTTCTGCACTCGGCTCAACAGCTTTTCTCTATCGTTCATATCAATCTCCAGTAAAAAATGAATTCTCTCTCAACAGTTCCCATTATACACATATCGTGTCGATGTACAACTTTGTATACAACTATTTAAAGACCTTATTTCTATAAGTAAATCTTTTTATATTACTATGGGTATAAAAATAATGTGCATAAAGGTGTACATCGACACGATATGTGCTATTATATGTATGTAGGGTAATTAACCAATAAGAGGAATGAGGCAATGATCGAGACTACTTATTACAACGTCGAGCAGATGGTTCCCAATAGCCCCGAGGGTGTGGGCGTCTGGGGTTGGACTTGCAACACTCGCAACGACAAGATGACTGATCGCGCCGAGGCCGAAGCTAAGATGGCCGAAGAGATGGCGGGATGGGAGAAGTACCTTGCTGAAGAGCAGGAGCGCGTGGCAGAGGGTCCTGAGGAAGCAAAAGACTATATTGCTGAACTTCAGGCTAACGTAAATTTTCGCATTACTGAAGAGGTCAAGAACTTCACCCACGTTTGCATGTTCGGATACAGCGACGTTCACGCTTACGAGATCGTCAAAGTTGTAAGCGACAAGACTGTCGAGGTGCGCAAGATGGAGACC
>Ga0209071_1000967_pt1 | contig 12405 bp, 9 predicted proteins | sample CoawatmetaG10DNA_2_FD_187513 | JGI IMG/M metagenome (GOLD analysis project Ga0209071, IMG submission 187513) | Marine microbial communities from the West Antarctic Peninsula - Coastal water metaG108-DNA (SPAdes) (version 2) | ecosystem: Environmental > Aquatic > Marine > Coastal ... | reverse complement strand
ATGATTTACCGCCGCTGTGGCAATTCAGGGCTAAAGCTTCCCGTCATTTCATTAGGCTTATGGCATAATTTTGGTCATGATTTTCCACACCAAACAAAACGAGAGCTTTGTCAGACTGCTTTTGATAATGGTATTACACATTTTGACCTTGCAAATAATTATGGCCCCCCTGCTGGCAGTGCAGAAGAGGCGTTCGGAGCAATTTTAAAAACAGACTTTTCAGGCTTCAGAGATGAATTAATAATTAGCTCAAAAGCCGGCTATGACATGTGGCCTGGGCCTTATGGTGAGTGGGGAAGTAGAAAGTATTTAATTGCCTCTTGCGATCAGTCATTAAAGAGACTTGGGTTGGATTACGTCGATATTTTCTATTCCCATCGCTTTGACCCACATACGCCACTGGAAGAGACAATGGGTGCATTGGATCACATTGTTAAGTCGGGGCGGGCTTTGTATGTTGGAATATCAAGTTATAACAGCCAGCGCACCAAAGAAGCCGTGAAAATTTTAAAAGATTTAGGCACACCATGCCTCATTCATCAGCCCAGCTATAACATGTTTAATCGCTGGGTTGAGGATGACAAGCTTCTGGATACGTTAGAAGATTTAGGGCTGGGATCAATTGCATTTACGCCACTTGCTCAAGGGATGCTCACCAAAAAATACTTACAGGGTATGCCCCGTGATAGCCGCGCAATGCAAGGTAAAAGTCTTGATAAAAACAAGATCAATCCACAACTCATTGAGGCACTTAATCAACTGAATAGCATTGCTGCTAACCGCGGCCAGACACTAGCACAAATGGCTTTGGCGTGGGTTTTGCGGGGTGGCAGAGTAACGACGGCCTTAATTGGAGCCTCAAAGCCTGAACAAGTTCTAGATTGTGTTGGCGCAGTTAAGAACCTAGATTTTACCCATGATGAACTTTCAGAAATTGACCGTTTGTCTGGTAATCAAGGTATTAACCTGTGGGCGGCATCATCCGAAGGGGAGTAACCCCACTTGCAGCCATCTGTTAAGGCAAGCCACGATCACCTCTTATTTTTAACTTAAAGCACTACAGAGCTATACGAGAAACATAGAATGAAAATGAATCCAATGGGGCGTACTGACGTCATGGTATCTGAACTATGCCTTGGCACAATGACATTTGGCACTCAAACATCTGAAGCCGAAGGCCACGCTCAAATGGACTGTGCATTAGCAAATGGCATAAATTTCGTTGATACAGCCGAAATGTACCCAGTAAACCCCATTGCAAAAGAAACGATCGGAAGGTCAGAAGAAATACTAGGCACTTGGAATGCTAAAAATCGATCGCGTCGTGGTGACTATGTTTTAGCAACCAAACATTCTGGAGAAGGCCTTAAACATGTGCGAAATGGGGCGGCGATTTCCTCACGCACTATTCCAGAGACGATAGAAGGTAATTTACGTAGACTGCAAACTGACTATATTGACCTTTACCAGTTTCATTGGCCCAATCGTGGATCATATATGTTCCGCAAAAACTGGAGTTACAATCCTACTTCCCAGAATAAGGCAGACACACTCGCCAATATGGAAGATTGTCTTGAAGCTCTGCAAAAACAGGTTGATAAGGGCAATATAAGGCATTTTGGCCTGTCTAATGAGAGTGCTTGGGGGACAAGCCAGTGGTTGCGTTTGTCAGAAGATCAGGGTTGGCCACGTGTGGCTACAATCCAAAATGAATATTCACTTTTGTGCCGGCTTTATGACACTGATCTTGCCGAGCTAAGCGCCAACGAAGATATAGGATTGATTGCGTTTTCACCCTTGGCTGCCGGTTTGTTAACGGGTAAATATCGAAATGATGTGACGCCCAAAGGATCACGCAAAACACTTTCACCCGATTTAGGTGGGCGCACCACTGCACGGGTTTGGCCTGCGGTTGATGCTTACCTAAAAATAGCAGCCAAGCATAATGTGGATATTGTGCATATGTCACTGGCGTGGTGCCTAACCCGGCCCTTCATGTGTTCTGCCATTTTTGGAGCAACGCAGCATGAACAGCTTGAGCATATTCTCAAAATGACAGATGTGGAGTTAAGCCAAGAATGTTTGGATGATATCGCCACAGCCCATAAAAGCCACGCCATGCCCTATTAAGGCGAAACAGATGTGGTTTGGCTTTAGCGTATCTCTTCAATACTGTACTTCTTAGACCTTATCAACGGCATAATAAGAGCATAACCTTGCATCTGTAGCTGCACCAAGTCTGTAGGTGCTGATGGCACCAAGGTAACGAAGTCATAGAGATCGTCTGGCTGGTAGCTATAGTCGCTTGCAGCTAAGCTACAAGCACGAAATTCCACGCCAAGTGCATGATAATATTTCATGCGCTCTACAGATTCTTGGTATTTTTCGTAATTGTGCTTGGCCAGGGTGACAATTTCGGTGCCATGAATCATCACCACTAAATCCATCATTTCTGGGGCCATGTTATAAGGCTCATCATACAGCGGACTAATGGTTGAACGCACCCAGTAGAGTGCTGATGCAATGTGCTGTGGGTCTTCAAAAAAGAAGTCGAATACGACTTTTGGCTCTTCGTATTCTGGGGTGATAACCTCGGCCGCTTGGCTAACATTTGGGCCAACCATTAGGCTTAAAATTAACGCCACAGAACTGTATAGATTAGGCATAGTTGTTACCTCAACGTTTTCTTAATAGGAGTTACTATCGTACTCTCATTTTAGATGATGTGTTTTATCTTAGCGGTTAGAACAATTATTGAGTTTTGTTTTGGTACGCAGCTGCAATCTGTTAGTAAGCAATGGGGGTATAACCATTCTCAGTTTAATGATCGTGTAGCGCTTTTTGACTGGTGTCAAAGGTTGGATTAGAAAGCCTAATCATTAAGTTAAGGCTAGGCCTCTGGTGGTGTCGTATCAGCATCACCAAGTTGCAATTGTAAAACCACAGAGTCCATCCAACGGCCAAATTTGTATCCGATGGATCGAATAATACCAACCTGCTGAAATCCCATTTTTTTGTGGAAGTTAATGGACATATGATTCTCTGAATCGCCTACTACAGCTATCATTTGGCGAAAATTTAATGCGGTGCACAACACAATCAGGTCTTCAAGAAGGCGCTTACCCAGCCCCATTCGCTGCGCTGCATCAGCAACGTATATTGAGTTTTCAACCGTGTACCTGTATACAGGGCGCGAGCGATAGGCCGATGCACAGGCGTAACCCAAAACCTCATCACCGCACACTGCAACTCGGTATGGGTAACCTGCCAAAATAGTAGCATCACGCCTAATGACCATTTCATCGAGCGATGGCGGTTGTTCTTCCCAGCTAGAAACACCATGACGCACCTGATGAGCATAGATTTTTTGAATAGTTAGCATGTCTTCATCACGTGCGTTGCGGATGATAATATCTGTGTGGCTTTTGCTCATGATGCCGCCTTTGGGTGCCAAACAGTGAGTAATAATGTGCAAAATAATCTAACACAATACACACCCTTCATTATTTGTTAGCTAAGGGTATATTCTTTACACCTCATTAATGTCCAAACACCCCCCGCCCAATCTTCAACATCGGTCCATAGTTCAGCATTTTTGGGGTTGTTGATATCAAGTGGTTTGCTGCGTTTGTGAGGCTTTAGTTCAATATACAAGGGTTTTTTTAGTGCTTCGCCGTTAGATATATTCAAATGAAAGAAAGCCATCTTTCCAATTAAGTGACCTGCCGTGGTGAGTTTAAGGTTAACTTCATCCTTTAGGTAGCTAGAATCCTTAGATAGACCCCCCATTCGCCAGTGGCCTTTTAATTTTACGCCATCATTGCTTAAAAACATGTTACCCACAGCCATATTCCAATTTTCAACCCGCCCATCAGCATGCTTGTCATAGCTCACCCTACGCAGCTTAAACTGACATTGAATCGGACGGGGCAATGTAGCAAGTTGATATAGGCTAAAATCAAACGCTGTTTTATCGATAGGGTTAGCCAATAGTTGCTGCTTAACTTTAGCATCTAGTTTCAATGGATAGAAAACAATACCTTGGCTTTTGGGTAGCAATTTTTGCTCTGGCTGCTGCTGACTACTACTATTTTTAGCTCCTGAACCACAATTTAATTGCCGCCGCTGGGCCTCTGCCAAATACACTGCATTATCGACTGTTGTCGTCACTAAACGACAGACAGATTTATCACTCCAACCTGACATGTCTGCTGCTAAAATTGGCAACGCTAATGCAGCTGCAATAGCGCTCACTAATAATATAACGGGTTTGCGCCAGTGGCGATAAATGAACAACATTTGGGGCAAAGCTAGCTCCTTTTAAACAAAAATCTAAGCAAATAAGTGGTCAAACACACGAGGAAGGTCCGGTTGCAAGAAGACTTGACTTGCAATAAGATCATGATCAATACCTAATGCTTTTTCAAGGCAGGCGGCACATACAGATCGATAGTCTATGGTGGCCATAAGGTCTCTTTTTTCAAATTGGTCTTTTTTACTTAACCCTGGCCAGTCAGCAATAACACCACTACCAGACAACGTACCCCCCGCTAGCAAGCCAACACTTCCATAACCATGATCTGTTCCCCAGGTGCCGTTGACTGCTACAGTGCGCCCAAACTCGGTTAGGGTTAGAATAATTGCATCATCCCAAGCTTTGCCTAAACCACGACGATAACCAGCAATCACATCATCAACCACAACTAATTGCCGTGCTAAACGCCCTGCATCTGTGTTCCCTTCTTCAACTTGGTTTGCATGCGTATCAAAATTGTTAACACGGATAACAGAGGCTACAGGGCCGTCAGCTTCGGCCATAGCTCGCCCAGCATAGGTGGCTAAGCTGGCTGGATCCCTTGGCACTCGCACATTCTCTTCACTTTTGCGTGCTATCTTAGTAAATATTTGGGCTGCATCCATTTTATGCCCCATCGCAATCATGTTGACCAAATTGGCTTTTGGCCGACTTGAGCCTCGAATACTGGCAGGATAAAAATTATCATTTTCATGATGCCCACGCAAAATTAATGGCATATCTAAAGACAAAGAGCGCCCCGCAACATCCGCCAGATCTAAAGCTCGCCCTAACCAACCTGTTTTTTCACTAAATGGAGATAAGCCACCACCTTCAATCATATTTTGGCCTTCGAAATGAGACCGCTTGGTATACGGAAATGCCGTAGCGTGCACGGCCGATGCATGGCCTCTGGCCATTAGCTGAGCGTAGAATTTAAGTGATGGGTGTAAGCCAAAAAAGTCGTTTAATGGCAAGTAGCCTTCTGGCGAAATAGCCTTTCGCATGCGCATTAGGTCTGGGTCACCAATCGGTGGGATAGTGGCTAGGCCATCCATGCCACCTTCTAAAATAATCACCGAAATACTTCCAGGTGGCTTTCCTTTTGCGAGCCCTGCGATAGGCACGCCAGCTAAAAAAAGTGATGCCGCGCCAGCCTTAAGTAGGTTACGACGGCCAGGTATTAATTTAGACATATTCCAACCCCATTAACTCTGGACTGCACATAAGGGTAATAAATTGATCCTTAGGCGAAGGGCCCACACTGGCAACTAAAGCTCTCGTTTGCTCTGCAGCGCCAATACGATCCATAATTTTATTGGCCGAGCGACGTGTTCCACCATTAACATAGATCGCTTCAGCAAAACGAACCCTACGCTCAAACATTTCTGCAGACAGCCATTCTGCTTTATCATTAGAGTAGCCGTCAGGCTGTCGCAGGCTCCAAAAAGATTGGCCTAATTCTTCAAACACCTTTTTCGTATGCATCAGTTTGTTATTGTAATTATGCGTATTTTCCCACCCTTTAAAGTAAGTCGCTCCAGACAAACGAACAACCTGGAACAGCCAGGTCATGGGCCACAGAAATTTTGCGTCAGGTGCGTTAATGGCAAGTTTAAGCACTTGAGTGTGAATGGCATGCAGATCACCATTACTCTGGTGCCACACTGATTTAATAGATTCTATTTGAGCTTTAGTGGGGCTGTCGCTAACAAAGTGCTGACACAGTTTTATGGAAATATGGTTAATGGTGTGGTCATGGCTAGCAAGGAAATCTGTTAGCTGCCGCAGCCCACTGCGGCCAGCATAAATGGTTTGGCCCATCACTTTTTTGGGACCAGGTTCTGCCCACTGTTTTTTGTAAGCATTCCAATGATTATTGCCACCCGTTCTTTTACGCATGGTGGACAACTCTTCCCCAAGGTCGATACCCCAACCAGCTAATACTTGAGCAGCTGCACGAATATCGTTTTCAGAATAACCTGCCGAAACAGAAACCGTGTGGAGCTCTAATAACTCACGCCCTAGGTTATCATTTAAACCTGCTTGACAATCTGGTTTGCGGCGACAGTTTTTGGCTTCCTCTGAACGCTCGCCGGCACTCCACACATTATCCAAATAGGTCAGCATGCCTGGGTGAGTAGTAATGCCGTAAAGCATATCAGCAAAACTACCATTGAGTTTAGCAAGGATACCTTCGTCAATTGCATGGCCAATTAATTGGCCAGTATCAAAGGTATTACCAATGGTGAAATGATTAGCCCAAAAAGACGTTAACCGCAGTTTAACTTGATCTGCACCATAGGCATTACGCTGAACAAACTTGTGTTCATCTTTTTCTTGCATTAAATTTTCGTGTCTATTAGCTTGGCGTGCAGCCTCTGTGTCTTGCCCATTCTTGCCCTCTCGTTGCTGCTTTTTTAAGGCCCTGTAACGACGCCACATACCCGCACGTTTAGCTAAATTTGGCTGCAGCTCATCGGGCCATTCAGTCACACTGGCACCAGTTTTAGCAATGCCCAACGCCGGTGATGGCGCTTGAAGCTGCTGCTCAATCCAGCCTTCCATATCTTGCGGCACATCTTCATCATACCGAAACATCAGGCCAATTTTTTGAGCCATTGTAAATTGATTATTCATGCTATGGGCTACCTCTTGGGGCTAGGTAAAAAGAAGTTCATGAAAATTTAATAACCAACCGATCTAAAAAATACCACAATTAATGTAAGAATCATGGTCAATAAACTTTAAGTGTTTAGTTTCTTAAAGTTTTATATTACAGCATAACCAGCAACTGTGTGTCGTAAACTACAAATAAAATCTCATGGGAGGAAACAATTAGTTTACTAAAGGCTAAGGTTCTGGTAATACGATAGAAATTGAGTTTTCAGCCAGCATGGTGGAGATATCATCACCTGGCGCTTGGTCTGTTATCAGCAGATCAAACTGACTAGGATCCTCCACAGCAATCGGTGCGCGCTGTCCAAACTTACTGCTGTCAGCGATAATAATTCGTGTTTGCGCCCGGGCTGCGGCTTCGCTGGAAAGGTCAGCTTCTTGAATATCGTGGAGCATAAAGCCAACATCTGCATTTATAGCACCGATCGAAAAAATCGCATAGCGTAGATTAAAACGACGAATGAAATTAATAGCATTTACTCCAAAGGCACCACCATCATGAGGCCGCAACTCACCCCCAGCAAAAAACACTCGGTTATTATTGCGGGTGGCCAGTGCATGGGAAACTGCAAGAGAATTAGTGACAATATAGAGGTTCTGGTGATTACGCAGGGCCATAGCAACATATGCGGTGGTGGAACCAATATCCAAAAATAAAGAATCTCCATCAACAATCATTTCAGCTACTTTTTGAGCCAACCGCTGCTTGATTGCAGCATTTTGGTCCATGCGTAACTGGAAGGGTTGTTCAGTCACTGTAAGACTCTGAGTTAACAGCACGCCTCCATGTACTTTTCTAACAAGAGACCTAGCTGCCAGGGACTTAATGTTTCGGCGGATAGTCTCATCCGAAACCCCAAGCCGGTTTGCAAGAAAACTAACGCGACTCAGACCTCCAGCCAAACGCAGTTCCCGCAAAATCTCCTGCTCTCGTTGGTTTGAAGTAGTTGGAATTTCTTGCATCTTTTTCTCGTAAATAGGCGAAATTTTAGTAACTGATACAGCTTATTTACTCGTTTAGCAACATATTCACACACAATTAATGTAAAAAAGTAGTTTATGTTGACAAATGTGGTATTTAGCCTGAAGCTGAATTAGATGAGTAAATCTCACTCAAGAGAATAATAATAACATCAGGGGGCCTTATATGACGTATTCCATTAGGCATTCCGTGATTGAGACTGAAGATCATGACGACCAACACACCGCTAAACCGAATTAAAGCAATGCCACTTTGGCGGGGTGAAATCTCTGCCACTCCTTTGGATGGCGGGACCACTAATGTGAATTATCTTGTGAGCGATGGAGATAAAAAATACGTCGCCCGTCTGGGTGAAGACATCCCTCAGCATCACGTCATGCGCTTCAACGAATTGTCTGCTAGCCGCGCAGCTCATGCAGCAGGCTTATCGCCCGCTGTTATTTATACCGAACCAGGCATTACTGTTCTAGAGTTTATTGAGTGCGCAACCTTTTCTCCAGAAGATGTTCGTAAACCTGAAAACCTGAAACGAATACTGCCATTAATTAAGACGTGTCATTTAGAGGTACCAAAACACCTGCGTGGCCCTGCACTTATTTTTTGGGTATTTCATGTTATTAGAGATTATGCAGCGAGCCTAAAAGATGCCAAAAGTGCCTACCAAACATTGCTGCCTGAACTGATTCAAGTGGGCAATCTGCTAGAAACTAACGCTGGCCCATTTGATATGGTTTTTGGCCACAATGACTTGTTGGCTGCTAATTTTCTAGATGATGGAGAGCGTTTATGGATGATTGACTGGGATTATGCAGGGTTTAATTCACCACTTTTTGACCTTGGTGGGCTGGCTTCTAATAACGAACTGAATGAATCTCAAGAAATATGGTTGCTGGAAAACTATTTTGAAACACCTATTTCGTCGACGCTACTGCACCGCTACACCGCCATGAAGTGCGCATCTTTGCTGCGTGAGACTATGTGGAGCATGGTGTCTGAACTTAGTTCTGACATTGCTTTTGATTACACAACTTACACCAGCGACAACCTTATGCGGTTTCGCACGGCTTATAACAACTACAATCAAACATGAGACCCAATATGCATAATCTACCTAGCTCTTCCAAAACTGTCATTATAGGTGGGGGTATTATTGGTTGCTCAACCGCATACCATTTGGCCAAGATCGGCGTAGAAACTATTTTGCTTGAGCGTAAAAAGCTCACCTCAGGGACTACATTTCATGCTGCTGGTCTGGTTGGGCAACTGCGTTCTAACGCTAACATCACACAGCTTTTGGGCTATTCGGTAGAGCTTTATAACAAGATAGAGCAAGAAACTGGGCTTAGTACTGGCTGGAAGATGAACGGTGGTTTACGCTTGGCCTGCACTGAAGAACGCTGGACTGAAGTAAAACGTCAAGCCACCACAGCCCACTCATTTGGGTTGGAGATGGACCTACTAACGCCCAAAGAAGCACTTGATCTGTGGCCATTGATGAATATTGATGACGTGATAGGTGCCGCTTTCATGCCTACTGATGGCCAAGCTAATCCTTCAGATATTACCCAAGCCTTAGCCAAAGGAGCGCGTATGGCTGGCGCCAAGATATTTGAAGACACTAAGGTTTTGGATCTGGAAATAGACAATGGAAAAATTAAAGCTGTCATCACAGAACATGGCCGCATTGAATGTGAAAAAGTGGTGGTGTGTGCTGGGCAATGGACTCGGGGATTCGCCAAACGGTTTGGTGTAAATGTGCCGTTAATCTCTATGGAACATCAGTATATGGTGACCGCAGAAATTGAGGGTATGCCTAAAAACCTGCCAACCCTTCGAGATCCAGATCGTCTAACCTATTACAAGGAAGAGGTTGGTGGGCTGGTAATGGGAGGCTATGAATCAAACCCTATCCCCTGGGCAACTGCAGGGATTCCTAAAGGTTTTCACTACTCTTTGTTGGATAGCAATTACGATCACTTTGAACAGTTGATGGAATTGTCCTTGGGTCGTGTTCCAGCTCTTGAACATGTGGGCATCAAAACCCTGACTAACGGCCCTGAAAGCTTTACGCCAGATGGCAATTTTATTATCGGTGAGGCGCCAGAATTATCAAACTTCTTCGTGGGTGCGGGCTTTAATGCTTTTGGCATCGCCGCAGGGGGTGGCGCTGGCATGGCACTGGCAGAATGGGTGCATGCAGGCGAACCTCCCTATGATCTTTGGTCTGCCGATATTCGCCGCTTTGGACGTCCGCACTTTGATACGCACTGGGTGCGCACGCGCACAGTCGAGGCTTACAGTAAACACTACACAATGGATTGGCCACATGAGGAAAACCAGTCTGGGCGGCCCTGTCGCCAATCCCCACTTTATGAAATCCTAAAAGATCAGGGGGCCTGTTTTGGAGAGAAGCTAGGTTGGGAGCGGCCCAACTGGTTTGCTGATGCAGTGTATGGTGAAACTCCGCAGGATGTTTACAGCTTTGACCGACAGAACTGGTTTAACGCAGTAGGCAGAGAACATAACGCTGTTCGTGAGACTGCTGTGTTGTTTGATCAAAGCTCGTTTGCTAAGTTTTCGCTTAAAGGCCCTGATGCCCTGGAGGCACTTAGCTGGATCGCTGCCAACAATGTTGCCAAACCTGTTGGATCCCTTATTTACACCCAAATGCTTAATGATCGTGGCGGCATTGAATGCGACCTTACCATTGCACGTGTAGCCAATAATGAATATTACATCGTCACTGGAACAGGTTTCGCAACCCACGATTTTGATTGGATTAACCGAAATATTCCTGCTGGCCTCAACTGTCAGTTGTTTGATATCACCTCCTCAAACGCAGTGCTGTCGTTAATGGGGCCTAACGCACGTGACATATTGCAACAGGTCACCAGTGATGATGTGTCAAACACCCAATTCAAATTTGCTACTGTGAAAACAATTAGCATTGCGGGCTGTCCAGTGCAGGCCATGCGTGTTACTTACGTTGGTGAATTGGGCTGGGAACTGCACCTTCCCGTAGAATACGCCACCGCCGTATACCAAGTAGTTATGTTAGCAGGGAAACATCACGGGCTCATCAATGCAGGTTACCGCGCCATCGAAAGCTGCCGGCTAGAAATGGGGTATCGCGCCTGGGGTTCAGACTTAGGTCCAGATCACACACCATATGAGGCTGGGCTTGGTTGGGCAGTAAAACTAGCAACAAACCAGCCCTTTAAAGGTCGGGAGGCTATGGCGTTGCAAAAACAGGATGGTGTTAAGAAAATGTTGGCAGGTTTTACGGTTGATGATCCAAGTGTGGTTCTTTTGGGCCGGGAAACTATTTATCGTAACGGAGAACGCGTGGGCTGGTTGTCCTCCGGAGGCTTTGGCTACACTGTAAAACAGTCCATTGGATATGGTTATATCCGCGATCCAAAGGGTGTCGATAAGGATTACATTGAGGCTGGAGACTATGAGTTGGAAGTTGCCACCATCCGAGTGCCCTGCAAAGTGCATTTAAAACCTTTGCTAGAGACCTCTATAAAGACTTAAGCATAGGCGTTGAATACACGTTTAGACCAAGGTGCTATTGTTCAGTGGTTTAGCGTCTTCAATTTTACTGTTGTTCGGGTTTGTTATTGCCAGGCTGATAGTTATGACACTAGGAGTATTTCTTGTACTTGGTAAAACTAAGGACTTGGCAGGTTAAAGGTAACACACCTTTTCATCACCCTAATGCCGTTAGTTTTTCTAATGGCTGTAGCGATGGTTATTCAGTGAGCAGCCAGTCTACAAAATGTCGCTTTGCTGGCAACATATCCTGAGCGTTGGCCTCTACAAGGTAATAGTCCCAATCAGAGGTTAGGCTAAAGGTGCTCAAAGCTGTGAGCACTCCACTGTCCACTAGATCGCCCACTAGAGCACCCCACCCTATGCCTACCCCTTGGCCTGCAATCACGGCCTGAACCAAAAGTGTATAGTTGTTGAAGGTAAGTACGGGTTCGCTAGGTGTTACTCGACTGCGTCGCTGGCTGAAAAACCCACGCCAATTTAACCAGCCGTGGCCCACATCATCGCCTAATTTTAATAACGGCAAAGTGGCCAGTTTTTTATGACTTTCTATGGGGCCATATTGAGCTAATAATGACGGACTACAGATTGGAAAAACATTGCCGATAGACAGAAGATGTGATCTGTAATTACTGGGCTTACCTTTGGCAAACACAATGGATATGTCAGTGTCTTGGGCAGTGTAGTCTAGCTGGTCTTGTGAGGTGACAATTCTCACTTCTACTTCAGGGTGCAGCTCACGAAAGCGAGGCAACCTAGGTAACAACCAAAATGCTGCAAACGCAAAATCAGTTGCAACATTTATGCACAGCCTGGAACGAGCTTTTTGCAGTCTTTCTAAGCAACTTGTCATCTGTCCAAAGCCAGATTCAACAGCTTCATATAGTTGCTCCCC
>Ga0209071_1000945_pt1 | contig 12583 bp, 9 predicted proteins | sample CoawatmetaG10DNA_2_FD_187513 | JGI IMG/M metagenome (GOLD analysis project Ga0209071, IMG submission 187513) | Marine microbial communities from the West Antarctic Peninsula - Coastal water metaG108-DNA (SPAdes) (version 2) | ecosystem: Environmental > Aquatic > Marine > Coastal ... | reverse complement strand
CGGAATCGCTAGTAATCGCGTAACAGCATGACGCGGTGAATACGTTCCCGGGCCTTGTACACACCGCCCGTCACACCATGGGAGTTGGTTCTACCCGACGACGCTGCGCTAACCCTTCGGGGAGGCAAGCGGCCACGGTAGGATTAGCGACTGGGGTGAAGTCGTAACAAGGTAGCCGTAGGGGAACCTGCGGCTGGATCACCTCCTTTCTAAGGATGATCTTAGTTAGATAAGTTCGCTTATCTCGTAGATCACTTAGCAGTGCTTTAAGCACATAAGCTAGGTTTCTTCGGAAACTTAGTAACGGTACCAGGCCGTCCTCGTATCTCTTCATCGTCATCACGGGCTACCGCCCGTTTGGGTCGGTAGCTCAGGTGGTTAGAGCGCACGCCTGATAAGCGTGAGGTCGGAGGTTCAAGTCCTCCTCGACCCACCAAAAAAATGGGGGCGTTAGCTCAGATGGGAGAGCACCTGCTTTGCAAGCAGGGGGTCATCGGTTCGATCCCGATACGCTCCACCATTTACACGTTAAATGGATCACCAAATACATATTTGTGTGTTTGGTCGTCCATTTGGACGAATTGAAATCGTATAGAGAGAAAAAACATCAGTTTTGTTTATTGCGTAACCGAGTGTGGTTATGCGGGCTTTAATTAGCAAAAATAAACAGAATTAATCCAAGTCAAGTAAACTAACCAAAACTATAAGTCCTTACACTTGAACCAGCGTAAGGGCTTGGGAAAATTTACTCTTTTGTTCTAGATAAAGCCTAGCTTTTTCTGGATCAAATCAAGCGCGAAAAGGGCGTTTGGTGGATGCCTTGGCAGTAAGAGGCGATGAAGGACGTGATACTCTGCGATAAGTCGTGGTGAGCCGAGAATAGGCTTTGACCCGCGAATCTCCGAATGGGGCAACCCACTTGATATTTCGTTAATGTTATCTCTTTGAGGTAGTCATTAGCGAGATAAACCAAGTATTTTTGACCTGAATATATAGGGTTAAAAAAGCAAACCCGGGGAACTGAAACATCTAAGTACCCGGAGGAAAGGAAATCAACAGATACTCCCCTAGTAGCGGCGAGCGAACGGGGACCAGCCGAGTGATGATTGCGACTAGAATAGCCTGGAAAGGCTAACCAAAGAGGGTGACAGTCCCGTATAGGAAGTTTGATTCAACGTATTAAGTAGGGCGGGACACGTGAAATCCTGTCTGAACATGGGGGGACCACCCTCTAAGGCTAAGTACTCCTTACTGACCGATAGCGAACCAGTACCGTGAGGGAAAGGTGAAAAGCACCCCGACAAGGGGAGTGAAACAGTTTCTGAAACCGGACGCCTACAAACAGTTGGAGGGCCCTCGAGGCCTGACAGCGTACCTTTTGTATAATGGGTCATCGACTTGGTCTATCTAGCAAGCTTAAGCCGTTAGGTGTAGGCGCAGCGAAAGCGAGTCTTAATAGGGCGAATGAGTTAGATGGATCAGACCCGAAACCGAGTGATCTAGGCATGACCAGGCTGAAGGTGAGGTAACACTTACTGGAGGGCCGAACCCACACCTGTTGAAAAAGGTCGGGATGAGTTGTGCCTAGGGGTGAAAGGCCAATCAAACTCGGAGATAGCTGGTTCTCCGCGAAATCTATTTAGGTAGAGCGTCATCCGAATACCCCGGGGGGTAGAGCACTGGATGGGTAATGGGTCCTCACCGGACTACTGATCCTAACCAAACTCCGAATACCCGGGAGTAATAGATGGCAGACACACGGCGGGTGCTAACGCCCGTCGTGAAGAGGGAAACAACCCTAACCTACAGCTAAGGCCCCTAATTCATGGCTAAGTGGGAAAGCAGGTGGGACGACCAAAACAACCAGGAGGTTGGCTTAGAAGCAGCCATCCTTTAAAGATAGCGTAACAGCTCACTGGTCTAAATAAGTTGTCCTGCGGCGAAGATGTAACGGGGCTCAAGCCATGAGCCGAAGCTTAGGATGCCGTAAGGCATGGTAGCGGAGCGTAGTGTGAAACAACTTCATGCCTCTTTTGTACTGTTTACAGTGCACCGGAGGCTCGGAGTTTTCAGTGAAGCCGGGGCGTGAGCCATCCGGTGGAGAGATCACTAGTGAGAATGATGACATGAGTAGCGACAAACAGGGTGAGAAACCCTGTCGCCGAAAGTCCAAGGGTTCCTGCTTAAAGTTAATCTGAGCAGGGTAAGCCGACCCCTAAGGCGAGGCCGAAAGGCGTAGTCGATGGGAACCAGGTTAATATTCCTGGGCCAGGAAGATGTGACGGATCCCGACTGTAGTTCATCCTTATCGGATTGAATGGGCTGCTTAGGGGTTCCCGGAAATAGCCTTCCATGAGATCGTACCCTAAACCGACACAGGTGGACTGGTAGAGAATACCAAGGCGCTTGAGAGAACGATGTTGAAGGAACTCGGCAAAATACCTCCGTAAGTTCGCGAGAAGGAGGCCCAGTTTCTACGCAAGTATAGACTGGGGGCACAAACCAGGGGGTGGCGACTGTTTACTAAAAACACAGGGCTCTGCGAAGTCGCAAGACGACGTATAGGGTCTGACGCCTGCCCGGTGCCTGAAGGTTAAGAGGAGGGGTGCAAGCTCCGAATTGAAGCCCAGGTAAACGGCGGCCGTAACTATAACGGTCCTAAGGTAGCGAAATTCCTTGTCGGGTAAGTTCCGACCTGCACGAATGGCGTAACGACTTCCCCGCTGTCTCCAACATCGACTCAGCGAAATTGAATTGCCTGTCAAGATGCAGGCTTCCCGCGGTTAGACGGAAAGACCCCGTGCACCTTTACTACAACTTTACACTGGCATCATGTATAACATGTGCAGGATAGGTGGTGGGCTTTGAAGCTGAAACACAAGTTTCGGTGGAGCCTCCCTTGAGATACCACCCTTGTTCTGCGTGATGTCTAACCGCGGTCCGTTATCCGGATCCGGGACCCTGTATGGTGGGTAGTTTGACTGGGGCGGTCGCCTCCTAAACAGTAACGGAGGCGCGCAAAGGTTGGCTCAGAGCGGTCGGAAATCGCTCGTTGAGTGCAATGGCAGAAGCCAGCCTGACTGCGAGACTGACAAGTCGAGCAGAGTCGAAAGACGGTCATAGTGATCCGGTGGTCCCGAGTGGAAGGGCCATCGCTCAACGGATAAAAGGTACGCCGGGGATAACAGGCTGATGGTGCCCAAGAGTCCATATCGACGGCACCGTTTGGCACCTCGATGTCGGCTCATCTCATCCTGGGGCTGGAGCAGGTCCCAAGGGTACGGCTGTTCGCCGTTTAAAGAGGTACGTGAGCTGGGTTTAGAACGTCGTGAGACAGTTCGGTCCCTATCTGCCGTGGGTGTAGGATACTTGAGAGGAGTTGCCCCTAGTACGAGAGGACCGGGGTGAACGATCCACTGGTGGACCAGTTGTCATGCCAATGGCAGTGCTGGGTAGCTAAGATCGGAAAGGATAACCGCTGAAGGCATCTAAGCGGGAAGCCCCCCTCAAAACAAGGTATCCCTGAGAACCGAGGTAGACCACCTCGTCGATAGGCCGGAGATGTAAGCGCAGTAATGCGTTCAGTTGACCGGTACTAATTGTTCGATAGGCTTGATTTGATCTAGTAGAAGCTCGACTTCTAGTAGTATTAAAAAGAGCTGCATAATGCAGTTTGACTTGGATTTTGATGTTTCTTTTTTAGTTTGGTGGTCATAGCACGAGCAAAACACCCGATCCCATCCCGAACTCGGCAGTTAAGTGCCGTTGCGCCGATGGTACTGCGTCTTAAGGCGTGGGAGAGTAGGTCACCGCCAAGCTTAATAAGGAACATCATGATTTTCTCTCTTTATGATCTCTAAAGCTAGTCTTGTTAGACAATACCTGTCGCGGGATGGAGCAGCCCGGTAGCTCGTCAGGCTCATAACCTGAAGGTCGTAGGTTCAAATCCTACTCCCGCAACCAAGTAAAATAACGCTAACTCAATAGGTTAGCGTTTTTTGCGTTTTAGGCCCTAGCTTTAATATAATATAATTGCCGCGTTCATTGCCGCTTTTTAACATTCCGTGACTTCTTTCGAATCTCTGATCGAGGGAAACGCCAACGATAAAGCTTAATCTGCTGTGAATACTCTCGCACCAATCGTAGCGAGAGCCTGTTCTCCGTTGATGTTACATTTTGGCCTAAAAGCCCGATGATCATTGATCGGACATAAGCCCTACAGGCTCTTAGCTGGTGTTCAATCTGCGCTTTAGTGCTGCTGGATCCGCACGCTTGACTGTTTTCCGAGCTACGCATCCCGGTGAGGTGTTAACCATTTTGTTTCGGGGGTTACTGAGCCCAATCCAAACAGAGGAAACGCGCCATGCTCACCCCGGACCCCCCTATCCTAGGGCCCCACGCCTCGCACCTCGGGCCTTTAGTACTGGTGTGGTGATTTCATTGGGAAGTCTGCGGTGTTCGATCTTATGCTTTCTGGGGCGCCCATGTTAGCGTCGCCCCAGTATCTGGTTTTTACTCCTCTGTTGAGACCGTCCCCAAAACTCAAGTGGTGTCTGTGTTCAGGCCTCTTCCAGGAATAGATATAAGCGCGAAACGCTTTATTTAACTAAAGCCATGAACTTATCAACCTCTTCCAAAGTTATATAACTTGCCTCTTGTGTACCTGAATCGGTAAAAACCCATGTTACTGCCGGTGCGGATACATCGCCAAATTTGTCAAAGCGAACATTCCCAGTTGCACCCTGATACATCACAGTGCCTCCGCTTGACAAAATACCTGTTGCTTTGGCAAACCCGGTTGCGTTTGCGGAAACAGGCGTGCCATTGGGATCTGTCACATTTACGATTTGCGCGGCAATTTGACTACCCGATGCATCTTTTCCTGCTGCATGCATGGCCAACAAAGCGACCATTGTCGCATCAAAACTGTTGGACAGACCTGGACCGTTTGGTTCGGATTCGAATCTGGCTTTGTAGAGGTCAATAAAGGCGCTGGCTGAATCCGAGCGTGGTGATGCCGTATCAGTTCCAGTAGTATCCCCGAGATATTGCAATCCGACATTGTCACGGAACTCATCCGATTTCAGAGAGTTTGCAAGAATCATGTTCTGGGTGCCACCAAGTGAAATCCATTCCCGCACGGCCGCAGCACCTTCGGTTGGGTAGAGTGCAAGGTACAGCGCTTCGGGTTTACCCTTCAGTGCTTGGGTCACTTCGGCCCGGTAGGATGGCTGTGCGTCATTTAGGGCAACCGATGAAGTAACTGAGATGCCAAGGGATTCAAAATCGGCAGCAATCAGTTTACTAATATCCTGGCCCCAATCGTCGTTCTTGTAAAGAATGGCAACTGAACCATAGCCTTTGTCACGCGCCACCATTGCGCCAACTGCCGCCTGAACGCCACTGGTGGCAAAGGTGCGGTAGAAAAGCCCCTTGGATTTACCCTCTTGCGCAAGTGCGGTAAATGCGGTGGATGAAGAACAGCACGACATCATCATAACGTCTGAAGGCACAGCTACGGAGGTCAAGATTGGCATAGATACACCACTGGAAACAGCCCCCAACAACAGTTGCACACCATCTAAATCAATTAGCGCCTTAGCGGCGTCAACGCCCACTTTTGGGTCAACCTGACTGTCTCGCAAAATCATATTCACGTCGCAACCTGACACGCCGCCTGCTTCGTTAGCAAGGTCCACAGCGTATTGCGCAACTTCGGCAATCGGGCGGCCCCAGTCAACCGATGTTGGTAGCACAGCACCAATTTTTATTGAACAATTCTGCGCAAATGCTCCAGTTACTAACGTCGACATAGACAACAGCACACCCGCTGTTATTGCCCCAAGTTGGGTCATTTTATTTATGATCATGATAGTCTCCTTTCTTTGGTTTTAATTAAGTTTCTTAGTGCCGGATTGTGAAACAACGAGCCGCTCCGGAAGCAAGCCCTGTGGTCGCCACATTAACATACCAACGATTACAAGGCCAATTAAAATGAATTGCATCGTGCCAGTATATAGTTGTACTTCAACTGGGGCAAACCGCGCGAGACTCCAGCCGCTTGCGGTCCAGGCCCCCCAAATCAGGAAGGTGCCAAAAATGGCGCCGCGATTGTTGCCAGCACCGCCGACAATCAGCATCGCCCACAATTGGAAGGTTAAGGTTGGTAAAACGTCCTGTGGACTGACAAACGCATAAAATGTTGCATAAAGTCCTCCGGCAAGGCCAAGGATACAGGACCCAGTGATAAATGCTGTCAGTCGAATGGCTCCAGGATTTTTACCCAGTGAACGGGCGGCAATTTCGTCTTCACGGATGGCCCGTAGCTGACGGCCGTAAGGGGAGCAAATCAGTCGTTCGAGAAACCAATACGTGCAGATCAGTAGTGCCACGACCACGGTCAAAAACAGCACATTATAACTAAAACCGTCATTTACCCAAGCCTCAAGTGGTCTGGTGAACCCACGCAGACCCTTGGCCCCGCCGGAAAGCCCCTGTGCGTTGCGCATGACGTTTTCAAAGGTTACTGCAACACCGAAGGTGGCAATCGCCAAATAGTCGTGCCGTAGATGTAGCGTAAGCCGTCCAACTACCCAAGCCAATACCCCGGCTGCGGCTGCTCCGCCAATCAAGGCTAGAGGGTAAAACAAATCGAACCCGCCAATATGATCGGCCTGTGGGGTTCCGCCCAGCAGCAGGGTGCCATAGGCGCCAGCGCCAAAAAATGCGACAACGCCACCGTTGAACAGTCCGGTATTGCCCCATTGCAAGTTTAGGCCAAGCACGGCAATAGCCAGGATCGACGCAATCGTGGTGAAAAACACCAAATATGAAACCAAGCCCATCATGTTTCCGCTTCCCCAAACAATCCATGAGGTCGTACCAGTAGCAACACCAAGATTATTAGGAATGGCACCGCAGGGCTATAACCGGACGGCAACACCAACAGCGCCATATTTGCCGCTATGCCCACGATAAAACCACCCAGAACTGCGCCAAAGACGCTACCAATACCTCCAACGATGGTGGCGGCAAAGATCGGCAGCACCAGATCACGTCCGATCACTGGGTTGATGTGGTTGTTGAGGCCATAAAAAACACCAGCTGCAGCGGCCAGTAACCCGCTAATGATCCAGACGATGGCGATTACTCGCGACAGTCGGATACCGGTTACTTCGGCCAACGATGGGTTTTCAGCAACCGCCCTCAGGGTATAGCCAAAGGTGGTGCGGGACAAAACAAAATGAAGTACCAGCATAATCAACAGAGCAGCCAGTAAGACAAAAACCTGGTCGGGTTTAATCAATAACTGAGGTTCGGAGCTGACCAACACAGCGAATACAATGTCATTACTGTAAAGCTGTGATTTAAGCCCAAATATCAACCCCAAAACATTACGGATAATCATTGCTACGCCGAAGGATGCAAATACCATTGATAGCTCAGATCCTTTTTCCCGGATGCGTTTGAAGACAAATTCGTTAATTAATACCGCCGACAACCCAGTCACAGCCATGGCGCAGAGCATTGAAAGAATCAGTGCCCAGGTCATAGACAATGGGCCGATATTGTTGGCCAGTGATGGCAGGATTCCCGAAAATAGTGCATCAAACACCAGTGCGCTATAGGCACCAATTGACAACAATTCTGCATGGCTGAAATTGGCAAAGCGTAGCATATGCATTACCATGGTTAGCCCAATCGCCCCCAGCGATACAATCGCTCCTACAAGAATACCATCTGTGAGGCTTTGAATCATTCGGCAGGTACCCTTTTGCCACCAAGGTAAATTTCGCCTACGATGGGGTCGTTCAGCAGCACCGCCGCATCCGCGTCATGCTGATTGCGTCCCTCAGCGAGAATGTAACAATGATCCGAAAGGCGCATCGCTTGATTGACGTTCTGTTCAACCAATAGAATTGTTACCCCTTCAGTCGTGAGGTCGCGAGCCAGTTGAAGAACCTCTTGTGCGGCCTTGGGAGACAGACCAGCTGAGGGCTCATCCATCAGGATAAGCATTGGTTTGACTGCCAGCGCCATGCTCACCGCCAGCATCTGGCGTTGCCCTCCCGACAATGTCCCAGCCTTTTCGGCTTGCTTGGTTTTCAGTATTGGAAATCGCATAAATAGGGTGTCAATTCTGTCGGGAGCTGCGCGATCCTTACGCAGCACTAGTTCAAGATTCTGACGGACGCTCAAAGTGCGGAAAATGTTGTCAGACTGCGGTACGTAGGCAATGGAGTGTTGTGACATCTGGTCTGGACGAATGCCGGTAATATCGTGACCTGTAAGTGTTATTTTTCCTGAAGTAACTGGAACGACACCAGCAATAGCCTTGATAAAAGTTGATTTTCCAGCACCATTTGGGCCGATGATCAACGTTAGAGATGCTTCTTTGACCTCAATACTTACCTGTTTTAGTATTGGCAGGTCCTTAACGTATCCGGCAACAATATTTGTGACGCGCAGTAGAGTCTCAGCCATCGGCTTGTTCCCCCAGATAAGCATCCAATAGGGTTGGGCTGTTTTGGGCTTGTTGCGCTGTGCCCTGAAAAACAACGACACCAACGGCGAGCGCAATGATTGGATCACAATGGCGCATAATAAAATCCATATCGTGTTCAATGATCACAAAGGTCTTGCCCTGCTGGTTAAGCTCTTCTATCCGCTCAATCAGGATGCGGGTCAGGGATGGATTGACCCCCGCCGCTGGCTCATCTAGCAAAATTACTGCCGGATCACCCATTAATACCCGTGCCAGTTCCAGCAACTTGGTCTGGCCACCCGATATACGGCCAGCTGCCTGATCAGCCAGGTCTCCCAACGTTACAAATTCGAGCAATTCTAGCGCACGAGTGCGAATTTCTTCTTCCTGTGCGCGCATTTTTCGGGTGTTCATAAAGGGGCCAGAAATGCGCTCTCCAATTTGCGCGGTAGGGGCCAGCATAACGTTTTCCAACACTGACATCCGTTTGAACGGACGCGGTATCTGAAATGTGCGAGCAAGTTTTTTGGTAAAAAGTGCGTCTGGGGACAGTCCAGTAATATCCTTACCGTTCAGGAATACCTGTCCCTTTGTTGGGGCAAGAATTCCGGTCAGCACATTAAAAAATGTCGATTTCCCCGCACCGTTAGGGCCAATCAGTCCAGTGATTGACCCAGGTTTGATTACCACTGAAACACCATCAACCGCGCGAAATGACCCAAAGTCCTTTGTTAGGTTGCGAGTCTCAAGAATTGGGGGTCGAGCTTCAGCCATCGCCGCTTGTACTACCAAATGTTTGATCGTTTGGTTTTTCGTTCAGATTATATTTCATGATGCGACCATGGCGGCCATTTCTATCACGTTCCAATCCAAAAACCTCTCCAGTTGGTCCACTCGATTGTTGCAAAATTTGGTTTAGTTCGGCGTGATCCTGATCATCAAATTCGATATTAAATATTTCCAGAGTCATGGGCAGGTGTCGGGCGTAACGCGCCCCGACAATTGCGGCTGCGACCTGTGGCTGATCCAACACAAACCGGGAGGCGACTGCAGCAAGTGAAGCCCCGTGCCGGTCACCAATATTCTTAAGCGCGCCAAGTAGCGCCTGAAACCTATCCCAAGGACCAAATTCGTCGATGATAAGCCGGTATTTGGTTAGTGATCGGTTTTGAAAGATAAAGCCTGGGTCAGATTTTCCAAGCCAATTTTCTGTCAAAAACCCGCCCGCGAGGGTACCATAACATAGAAACTGAACACTGTTTTGAGCCGCCCATTCAGTCAGGTGGCCAGCAGGTCTCCGATCCAATACAGAATACTGGACCTGTGCAGAAACAATATCAAACCCGTCACGTACAAAAGGGTTCATAGCATTTGCATCCCAATTGGTTGCCCCAAGATTTTTTATTTTCCCCTTTATTTTTAGATCCTTGAGGACATTCAACGAGTCAACAGCGTTGCCCAACTGTAAATCCCACCAATAGAATTGAACCAAATCTAGGCGGTCTACCTGTAATCGTTGCAAAGAACGGTCAACAATCGCTTCGACTTCGTCTGGTCGTAAATCGGGCAGACGAGTAAGATCAGGCACAAGTTTGGTGTGTACACAGACCTGATTTGCAACCGAATGGCCGCGACGACGGCGCAGGTCGCCGATAAAGTCGCCAACCATTTCCTCAACACCTATGTATATGTCAGCACAATCAAATGTGGTTATGCCTGCGTCCAGAAATGCCTCCATGTCGGCAACCGCATTGATCCGGTCCACCGAACCATGATCTCCGGCCAATTGCCAGCACCCTTTGATAACCCTGGATATTGTATGGTTCTCATTTAATTGAACTGTTTTCGAAATGTTCATTCAATGGCACCAGGTTTCTGCCAATAGGGGGCTGAACGCGCCTCAGGAAGGCCGGTGGTTTCGGTATTAGAGAACCACCGCTTTGCGGTACGTTCAATCCGAAATCGTCCGCCGCAATGGGGGTCAGGACAGGCGATTTCAGTGTCTGTGGACATCCAGTCATATGCATTGGTGTCGCGTTGTTTGGCAGGCAGTAATGGAATAAGCGCAGCTAGAGCATACATCGAAATTCTCTGGCCCTCATTAAAAACGAGACTCTCACCCAAAACCTGAAAACTGTCACCTTCTATGTGGTGGCACACTGGGACCCGATCACCAATCACCGTGTGGACTCGCAGATCATATAACCAAAAACGTCCTTCGCTGGTCCTATCCGCCATTCACTGCCCCATCGATATAAGGATTTACCTTGATGTTATCTGTGATATTTGATCATATGTATGTCATTCTGGTTTAGTCAAGTATTTTTTGTTGACTGAGTCAAGGGATAGTATCTCAGGTTGGTCCAAGTAGAGATGATAGGATAAAAATGAACACATTTGGTATTGCTAAAATTGATCAACTCACACTTAGGGAAGAGATTTATTCCGCACTGAGTGCTGTGTTTGCCTGGGGTGAATCCTGCCTAGCTATGGTGCTCAACCTAGGTGGTCAGGCTAAGCGCTGTTTGGGGATAGTGAAGACGTTGGGACACCTGGAGCTGCGCCGCCTGATGGTTGAAGGCGCGCTTATCGAAAGTAGCTTCAACTATGTTGCGGTGCAAAATTTGGTTAAACTGATCATTCGCTCAGAGAAGAAAACCAAATGAGCCCCTCACTGCCAGAGAAGATATCACTTGGTGAAACCCTGCAGATTAGCAGGGTTCTTACCGGGCTGTGGCAGGTTGCTGATATTGAGAAGGGCGGCAAGATAATAGACCCCGAAAAGGGTGCGGATGATTTGGAAACCTATATGCGTCAAGGATTTACTACCTTTGATATGGCTGATCACTACGGTAGCGCAGAAATTATTTCAGGTCATTTTCTGAAACGCTACCATGGTCAGGTTGACCGACCAATCCTTTGCACCAAGTGGTGTCCCGAACCGGGTGAGATGAGTGCCAAAGTCGTCCGTGCTGGGGTGCAAGAGCGGTTGGATCGCCTTGGGGTGGATCGGGTAGACCTCCTGCAATTCCATTGGTGGATGTTCGACCATCCGGCATGGCTTGACGCCTTGCACGAACTTGCGACTCTGCGTCAAGAAGGATTGATCACTGAAATTGGTGTCACAAATTTTGACGCAGCTCATTTGCAACTTGCCCTGTCTGATGGGATCCCTCTCTTGACCAATCAAGTACCGTTTTCACTATTGGACAGGCGTGCGGCCGGGCCATTGTCCATCCTGTGTGAAAATACTGATACGCAGCTATTTGGCTATGGCACATTGTGCGGTGGCTTTTTGTCGGATCACTGGCTGGGCATGCCAGAACCTGTCGACATTCCCGACTGGAGTAAAATGAAATACAAGCGGTTCATCGACATCGCGGGTAGTTGGGAGCAGTTCCAGGCCCTGTTGGCGGTTACAGCGAAGATAGGCAAAAAATACGGGGTTTCTACGTCGAATGTGGCGACCCGCTGGGTGTTAGAACAATCCAGTGTTGCAGGAGTGATCATTGGTGCCCGGTTAGGCGAACGTACCCATATTGAAGATAATGCCAGGCTTTTTAACTTTGCACTGGACGCAGAAGATCACGAGCTCCTGAAAGAGAATTTCAACAATGATATCCCTGGCGATTGTGGAGATGAATACCGCAAGCCACCTTTTCTGACCGCGTCTGGTGACCTGAGCCACCATCTGACAGGTTTTCACAATGGGTTTGAGGCTACAGTGATTGACTGTCGGCGAGAGGCAAAGCGCGTCCTGAGCGGTAGCAAATGGGAAGATATTGCTGGATATTGCCGGGCCCAGCGTGTTGGCAACCGCATCCTAGTATCGGGGACTACCGCAACTGCAGGATTTGATCGGGCGGTAGCGTCACAGGATGCCGGGGCCCAGACAACCTTCATTCTGGATAAAATCTCGGCAAGCCTTTCTACTTTAGGGGCAAGTATGGATGAAGTTGTGCGCACCCGTATCTATATTACAGACGTTACCGATGCTGTTGCGGTGTCGGTGGCACACGGTCGGGTATTTGGCGCGGTCAAGCCAGTCAACACACTGATTGTTGTTGCTCAATTGATTGGTGACTACCGGGTAGAAAT
>Ga0209071_1000943_pt1 | contig 12602 bp, 7 predicted proteins | sample CoawatmetaG10DNA_2_FD_187513 | JGI IMG/M metagenome (GOLD analysis project Ga0209071, IMG submission 187513) | Marine microbial communities from the West Antarctic Peninsula - Coastal water metaG108-DNA (SPAdes) (version 2) | ecosystem: Environmental > Aquatic > Marine > Coastal ... | reverse complement strand
CAACACTGCCAGTGTTGCGGTGTAACGCTGTAAGATATTGAAATATATAAGGAAAGTGCTTTTTAGCTTTGTGCAAAGTATGCAAAAGTGTATCAATTCGTTACTTTTTAAACCTATGCCAAATCGACCTCTATCTTGTTACGAAATGTAGCTCTAAAATTACAAAGCAGGCATTAACGTCTCCAAATGCGCCTCAATCTCTTCTGCAGTCTTTCTAGTAGCATCACCTGCAACGATCCCATTAATCAGCGTATCACCCTAAAGCCATGCGCAACCAAGAGGTCGCAAAATTCTATTGGCCATCTTATCAACTGGTTATAGAGCCCTGCAACAAGCAACACAACTGGATCTTCAGCCCTACCAAACTCCTGATATGCCATGCGAATACCATTGGACTGGACGAACTCTGTACTCAACTCACTGAGACCATTACTACTTTTGGTGCTACTCTCAGTCATTTTATATCTCTAGTGTGATTTAAAGCCGAAAAAGCCCTTACACTTACGCACAAAGGCTTTGTTTTTTTATTAGGCCTAGAGGAATTCGCGCATAGGAGAAAAGCTGCTATAGCCACTAATCTATAGCCAGAATCATGTCGTGATTTTTAACATCATAGATATGCATTATTCCACGGCCATTGGTTTTACCTATTCCGAATAACGTTCTATCGTTCGGATTCGATGGACCATCCTCTCCAACTATAAAAATATTATCTTTTAAGATTGTCGTGGCAACTCCATTTACAGTGAAATTGTCAGCAGGCGTATACTCAAAATTTAGACCATCGGGGAAAGAGGATGATGTCTTTATCACATCATCAATATTCATTGCGCCGTTATAGTGTGATTTACCCATTCCTGAGTCAAAGTCACCATCAAATAGAGTTGTTTGAGCGCCAGAAGACGTCACATGGATCCTATCATTATTAGCACTGTCAGTATAATAACTCTTAGACATCCAAGTAAGGCCTTGATGTTTGCCTGCACGCTGATTGGCGAGATGTCCAGCAGTATTATCACCTATCCAGTCCCACGGACTAATCGCAAATTCAAGATCTTTTAGACAGCCACTACCATCTACCGATGTCTCGTCATTTGAAATATCTATCCTCATTTTTCCGTCTCCAGAAACCTGCGGCCATGCAGAGTATCGCCCCACTTTACGAACTTTTATGAAGTTATTTGAGCCACTAGATAATGAAAAACTATCAGATTTAAGATTCACAGCTCCATTAAAGACTGAATCACTTAATACCCAATTATTAGTTGAGGCATTCTCTCTTGAGAGAATATAGATTGAATTCGCACTCAAAGATTCCAAATATAAATAGTCGTCATCATGTTTGATTATCTTTCCGCTATATTCAGCAATGCAATACTGCTGCGAATCGTCATCATCACCAAATCCTTCCCTTAAAGAGAAATGGGTGAATAGAACATCTTTGGACGAGTCTGTAATTAAATGTGATGATTCTGTCCACTTCGTAAAACCCGTAGGTAAAGGTGATACCGTGCCTCTTTCCTTACTCACAATTGGTAGAAGACTATCTCTAAAATCAACATTTATTTTTGATAATCCCTGAGTAGCATAAGCCCAAGTAATACTTTCTCCATTTTCAATTTTAGGAATAGAGGAATCTGATGTGATATACGATCTCATCTGTCTCGATAAATGTGTTATTTCAGCTTCAGTATGATTTCTATCGCTTGTATACATCACACCTAAATCAATAGATTTAGGATCATATGAAGTAATACCATTAGTACCCCAGGGCCCATACCTATCAACCAATCCCTGCGCATCCATCAATATTGCTTGATCATAGGTAACATTGTCGTTTGGACAAATAATTTTATCGCCATCAACACTGGCATTCTCACAAGACGAATTGACTAGCTTATAGCTTTTACCAGTTGCCTCTTCCAAGGTTTTAAGGCCCATCATATAGAGTATGAGATCAGATGCCCTTTCTTGGGTTATATCGTATTCTTTTATCTTAAACTCTCCCTCACTATTGACGTAAAGCCTCGCCGCGTTTCCGGCAGAGGTCACAAAAGAACGAGAAAGATCAGAATTTTTCCATGGTCCAGTTAAGGGGCCTTCAATGACAACATCACCATCAATATGGTTTGAATCTCCAGAATTCCAAAGATAGGAAGTATCCGGATAATCTGAACCTCCATTATAGCCATAGAGACCATGAGCAATTTCATGGCTAATACCATTCATATAAGCAGGATTAATTATTGCAACTGATAATACTTCTTGATGAAACTTATAATCTCTTGCTTCAGAGATCTTCTTATATCTATAGTTTTCATATGGAGGGTTAAAACCAACGCCGCTTGTCCATTGAGCTAATCCATTCATTCCAGAGGTGCTCCAAAAACTTCGGGGTATTGTCATCATGATATCGAATTGATTGCCATATAAATGCCAAGCGTATTGGCAGTGAAAACAAAATCCAAAATTTAGATTAATGGTGAGATCTCGATAGTTAATATTATATCGATCCCCTAAGGAATAAAATGTTCCCGTATCATTTGCTCTGACGCCCACATCAAGATCAGTTAATGCTTGCTCGGACCCTCTTAATGACGCCTGGAGAACGACAAGGCTAACATCATACAAATCAAAATTCCGCCCTGGGCCATCATACCCCTGGTTATAGACACAGGCTCTGGTATAAATTGAATCATTTGGCTTAACATCGCCATGAGTACCATCATCATAGACTTTTGGATTAGCCACTCCAAATACCCCAAAACCTGTGTTAATTTCACTCAAAGGCTTGCTGCCACCATCGGACTCTGTCTGTGTTTTCACCATCACAGTAAAAGCCTCATCTGCAAAAATAATTGAAGGCTCAAAATAAGACACATCCCTTGACAGGTTGCTGGGTCTGCCTAGGCCATAAGTCATTTTTTCAATAGAAGGAGAAACATTAGCAGTAACAGAACATTCATTATACTTTGACGGTGTCCAAGAAACATTGAACGTGGAATCATCTACTGGAGGCAAATCAGGTTTGTCTGACCTTGCGGAGTCGGCAACAACGTATTCACCCGGTTCATTTTCGTTTAAAACACTGACGGTGATGTCTTGCGTGGATGAAAGCGAGCCATCGGATACTGTTATCGTCGCTGAATAAAGACTCTTCGTTTCATAATCTGGGTAATTTCTGAAACTTAATTCACCTTCCTCAGCCAAAATCTCTAATTCAGAACCTGACACAGAATAAACCAATGAGTCGCCATCTGAACCTGAAGCAGTAACCTCGCCTATATATTTGTTGCCCTCAGATACAGTAAAGTCGGCCAAAGAGGTTATAACCGGTGCGTTACCAGCCAAGACCGTGACGGTGATGTCTTGCGTGGATGAAAGCGAGCCATCGGATACTGTTACCGTCGCTGAATAAAGACTTTTCGTTTCATAATCTGGGTCATTTAAGAAATTTAATTCACCTTCCTCAGCCAAAATCTCTAATTCAGAACCTGACACAGAATAAACCAATGTGTCGCCATCTGAATCTGAAGCAGTAACCTCGCCTATATATCTGTCGTTGCCCTCAGATACAGTGAAGTCGGCCGAAGAGGTTATAACCGGCCTGTTACCTAAACTAGCCAAGACTGTGACGGTGATGTCTTGTGTGGATGAAAACTCACCATCGGATACTGTCACTGTCTCTGAATAAATGCTCTTCTTTTCATAGTCGGGAGAATTAAAAAAACTTAATGTACCTTCCTCAGCCAAAATCTCTAATTCAGAACCTGATACAGAATAAACTAAGTAGTCGCCATCTAAATCTGAAGCAGTAACCTCGCCTATATATTCTGTGCCCTCATATACAAGAAATTCGGCATCAGAGGTTATAACTGGTGCGTTACCGAGCCTAGTTAAGAGCTCCATATGCGCCTCTAGCTCAGACGCAGTTTTCCTCTGGGCATCAATACCTACGACTCCATTCACTAAAGGATCGCCAGTTAGGCCAAATAAATAACGAAGAACAATCAAACCATCAGTAAGAGCGTCGATATTACCATCGTTATCCACGTCTAAACGATCACCCAAAGATGAAATGCGATACTGAATTTCTTCTGGCGCCTCATACACCGCGTTCTCTGAAATAGCTCCCGAAACCAATGGGCTGTCGCTAAGCCCAAACATACTTCTTAGAATTAGCAATCCATCAGTTAAAGCATCAAATTCATCATTTCCATCGATATCAAGGCTTGTTGCTGAGACATCGTCAGAGACCCTCGAACTTTTTGATTCAGAGCCGATTGATCCAAGCGTAAAAAACAATATAGCTATTGCCGTGAATAAATTTATACCGAGTTTTCTCAATATGGGCCCTGCCTTATTCGCTTTTACGTCATTTATTTTGAGTTATATTACATAGGATGAAAACACATTGAAAGTCCTACTATGACTTCTTAGATATCAGATAAACTTAGCCAGATAGTTATGAATTAAAAACAGACAACTAGAGTTAACACCCAAGAACCCCGGATTTAGCTACGAGAGATTTGTTTTTTGATGGAGCCTAGCGGGATCGAACCGCTGACCTCGACACTGCCAGTGTTGCGGTGTGCCGATAACGACGCTGGTTGATTCAGAGATTTACCCTTTGAAACCGTTACTATCCACATCTAAATTTTTGTGCAATTTTTTGTGCAATTTTTGTGCAGTTAGTAAGCACTACGCTTTCAACCCTTTAAATTGGTGGAGCCTAGCGGGATCGAACCGCTGACCTCAACACTGCCAGTGTTGCGCTCTCCCAGCTGAGCTAAGGCCCCAAAAAGGAACGCGCATAATAGGGATCAGGGCACATCAAGTCAAGCCCGTTTCCACGCTTAGCATGGCTTTCAGAGATTAATCTGACCTGGCAATAGTAACGGTTGGTCGGTTTATTCACGTTTGATAAAAAAACCATGTTCATTGCGATTAGTGTATTGAACCAATATTGATTTCTATCCCCTTCGACACCATGACCAAAGGCAGACGCAACGAGATAAAGGAATACCTAATTACGTAGCTGACAGATCACGAGCTTAGGGCTATTATACTGGCCGATGCAAACCCTCACGACAAACTTTAATTGTTTATTTAACCTTAAATTTATAATGGGAATTTCTATGAAACTTTACCTAAGCTGCATTGCTATGGCGCTTAGCCTATCTGCCTGTAGCCCCGCCTCTGAAGACTCTAATAATGTGGCACCAGCAGCCCTGACTTCTGGTGTGATCAAAGAAAATATGAACCTGGCAATTAAACCTGGTGACGATTTTTTTAATTATGTGAATGGCACATGGCTGGATAAAACCAAAATTCCGGCAGATAAGTCAAGTTACGGCGGATTCACGGTGCTGCGTGACGAGGCCCAAGACAATGTTATGGCGATTATTACATCTACATCAGAGGGAAGTTTCGCCAAAGGTACTGATGAACAAAAGGTAGGCGATCTATATCGATCTTATATGGATATGGAAACCCGCAACAAACTGGGCATTGAGCCGATCAAGCCTGAGTTAGCAAAAATTGCTGCTATCGAAAACTATGACGATTTGGCAGTGTATTTAGCCCACTCGAACAAATACAACTATGGCTCGCCGTTTAGTGTTAGTCAATATGTGGACTTTAGAAATCCGTCCAAGTACATGATTCTGACCTGGCAAGGCGGCCTTGGGTTACCTGATCGTGAGTACTATTTTAAAGAGGACGAAGCCAACCAAAAGATTCGTACTGGTTATGTTAAGCATATTGCCAAAATGTTTACGCTGGCTGGCCTAGATAATGGCGATGTTAACGCCAATATGATTATGGCGCTAGAAACTCGGCTTGCTGGCGAGCATATGAAAAAGGAACAAACCAGAGATATGGTTGCCCTGTACAACCGCGTCGAACAAGCTGATCTTGCGGGTTTGATGCCAACGTTTAACTGGACTGCATTTTTGCAAGAGGCCGAACTGGATGACGTGGATGCTTTGGTTGTTACCCAAGTAGATTACATGCGCGCACTCGATGAGATTATTACCTCTACCACTATTGCTGACTGGAAGACCTTCCTTAACTGGGGTCTGATCAATAGCACCGCAAGTCAACTTAACGCTGAACTGGATCATGCTGATTTTGAATTTTACAGCCAGCTCCTTAGAGGCGTCGAAGAGCAATTACCCGAGTGGCGCAGAGCGGTAAATCTCGTTAATGGCACGGTTGGCGAAATCATTGGCAAGGTGTATGTAAAGCGCCACTTCCCTGCCGAAGCTAAAGACCGCATGTTGGTGCTGGTCAATAATCTACTTAAGGCCTATGAGACTAGCATTAAAGCGCTAGATTGGATGACAGAAGAAACTAAGGTGCAGGCGCTAGACAAGCTCTCCAAATTTACCCCGAAAATTGGCTATCCAGATAAATGGAAAGATTACTCACAACTGACCATAGATCATACTGATCTGTTCGGTAATATGCAGCGCTCTGCGGAGGTTCTGTACCAAGAAATGCTAGATAAGCAGAAGGGTCCAGTACAAAAACACGAATGGGGTATGAACCCACAGACGGTTAATGCCTATTACAACCCACCGATGAATGAGATTGTTTTTCCAGCAGCCATACTGCAGCCACCTTTTTTCAACATGGAAGCAGAGGACGCCGTTAACTACGGTGGTATAGGTGCGGTGATTGGCCATGAAATCGGCCATGGTTTTGATGATTCCGGCAGTACTTTTGATGGTGATGGCGTGCTGCGCGATTGGTGGACAGACGCTGACAAGGCTGAGTTTAAGAAGCGTACTAGCAAATTAGTGGCCCAATACGACAGTTACGAGGCCCTTGAGGGTCTTAATGTTAATGGCGAATTCACTCTAGGTGAAAATATAGGAGACTTGGGCGGCATAAGTATCGCGTTAAAAGCCTATCAGGCATCGTTAAATGGGCAAGAGCCGACTGTTATTGACGGTTTTACGGCCAATCAGCGTGTGTTTATTGGTTTCGGCCAAGTATGGGCAAACAAGTTTCGGGATGAAGCTCTGCGCAATTTGATTGGGACTGACCCTCACTCTCCAAGTATGTTTAGAGCCAACGGATCTATTCGTAACGTACCTGAGTTTTATGAAGCCTTTGACGTGAAAGAAGGTGATGCACTTTATTTGGCACCAGAAGCACGGGTTAAAATCTGGTAGCCCTGTGAACCCAAAAAATCTCTTTGGCCTTGCACGTGGGGCTGCGGATCAATTGCGTAAAGTAGCAGGGCTTTAGGCTGGGCCACATCAAGCCAGATGCTGATACGCCTTTTCCATTTTCTTAAGTTTCTTTTTACCTACGCCGCCCAGTAAGTCTATGGCGTGGCGTAATCTAGCGCGGGACATATCTGCACCCAGTAAATTCATGGAGTCCATGACAGAGATAGACGAACTGCTGCCGGCAATCGCAATAAACAGAGGCGCTAAGAAAGGTTTCAGCTTGATATCCATAGCGTCGGCGACGCTTTTAAGGCCACTAAAGATGTTGTCGCGGCTCCATTGCTGTACGGACTCTACACGCCACAGGGAGTACTGTAGGACCTCCAGCAGTTGATCCTCTTCCATTCCAGCAGACTTTAGGTCCTCTGGGGTAATAGGCAACATACCTGAGACTAGGTAACTCCCCAAGGGGGCAATATCAGATAAGGTTTCCACGCGCTGCTTAGCAAACGGTAAAAATGCCATCAGGGTATCGCGATTCAGCGCCCACTCCTGGAGACGGTCAGCCAGTTGTTCGTCAGTTAATTCTTCACGAATCCACATACCATTGAGCCAACTCAGCTTTTCAACATCAAATACTGGGCCGCCCAGTGACACACGCTGAATATCAAACACTTCAAGCATCTCTGGCAGGGTGAACTTTTCCCGCTCATCTGGCATTGACCACCCCATGCGACCTAGGTAGTTAAGCAAAGCCTCGGGCAAATAACCCATACGCTGATAGAACAATATGCTGGTAGGGTTTTTACGCTTAGATAGTTTGCTTTTGTCCACGTTACGTAACAATGGTAGATGACAAAAAACTGGCAGGTCCCAGCCAAAATATTGATACAAGAGAATGTGTTTAGGCGCCGAATTAATCCACTCTTCGCCACGAATCACATGACTGATCTCCATGAGGTGATCGTCGACAACGTTGGCAAGGTGATAGGTGGGCATACCGTCGGCTTTTAGTAATATCTGTAGGTCAATCTGTCCCCAATCGATGCTAATCTCGCCTCGCAGCATGTCATTAAAGGTGCACTGCCCTTCTCTAGGAACTTGCATGCGCACTACATGCGACTCTTTTTTAGCAACGCGCGTTGCAACTTCATGTTCGCTAAGTGACAAGCAGTGGCCGTCATAGCCAATCTGCTCTTTGTCTTCCATTTGCTGGCCCCGTAATGCATCCAACCGGTCAGACGAACAGAAGCACCTAAACGCATGGCCACTATCGAGAAGTTGGTCTGCATGCGCGTGATAAATGTCAGAGCGTTCGCTTTGTCTGTACGGCCCTTTAGAGCCGCCGTTGTCTGGGCCCTCGTCCCACTCTAGACCGAGCCAATGCAGAGCATCCAGAATAGCTTTTTCTGACTCAGGTGTAGACCGAGCCTGATCGGTGTCTTCGATACGCAGCAAAAACTCACCGCCCTGACTATGGGCAAAAGCCATATTAAACAGCGCCACATAAGCGGTACCAACGTGAGGGTCACCCGTAGGAGACGGTGCTATTCGAGTGCGAACAGTCATTTAAAATTCCAAATCATCAATTTAATTAGTTTAAGTCTTAACGGACGTTGTTAGTGAAGCATTTTAAATCACAAACTACCAATTGTCGCGACGAGAACGCAGCGCAACGAAAACATCTTTATCACTAGAATCATGACAGTCAACGGCTTTGCGTATGGTTTTATTACCCAACCTAAAGAAAGTATTAAATTTTCGTTCATCACCTACCGTTGTGTTCAATGGTGCCGTCACTGGGTCAGCTTGAATTGCTTTGGCCAGCCAATCTTGTGCGTCGATGTTTTCAGGCTCAAGACTTAAGGTAAAGCGTAGATTGTTTTCTAAATATTCATGGCCAGGGTACACAACAACGCTGTTATCAAGGGTATAGAATTGCTCTGAAATAGTACGATAAAGCACCGCTGCATCACCGCCATTACCGCAGTTGCCAACCCCTGCATTAAACAGAGTATCACCGGTAAAAACGGCCTTAGCAATGCCGCCCTCGCTGAGCAAAAAACAAAGGTGGGCAAAGGTGTGCCCCGGGGTGTCTAATACTTTAATCTGAACATCATCCTCCAGATCTATAATTTCATTCGCACCTAACATTCGAGTTAGGCCGGGTATCTTGCCTTCACCATTTGCGTGCGCCCACACTTGGCAACCGTGCTTTGCGATGAGAGCTTCATTACCCTGGGTATGGTCCCAATGCTCATGGGTATTGATAATTGCCATCAAGGTCAGACCTTTCTCTTTTAAATGCTGATTAATACTCTCGTCTTCCCAAGGATCAATAACGATAGCGCTGCCATCGGCAAGCTGAATAAGGTAGGTAAAGTTGCGTAAAACACTTTTGGTGTATAACTGATGAATTTGCATGAAGGGCTCTATGTTAATTAATTGTGGCTATACCAAATGATCACGCCTGAAAGATAAAAACTCAAGCCTTTCATTCATTAGTTCTGCCGGTAAAGTAAAAATACCAAAACCTGTTATTTTGCCATTTCCCATCGGACACAAAAAAGGGCTACCAAAGCAGCCCTTTTTCCTAAAGCGAACTTTTACGAAAAGTCAGCATTGGTTGGGTCATAAAAAGTTTTGGAGTTATAGACATTCGGAGCACCGCAAGTGGCGCCAGCCTCCATCATAGCTTTAGTCTCTCCGCCAGAAGAATTCCAGCCTTCATTCCCAGCCTTCATCGAATCCATACTCTCATGAAAGTTACCCCAGAAGAAGTCAACATCTTCAGTCATAGTTGAGTTTTCACGCACACTGTAAATGCCAAATGCATAGAAACTTGAGGGGCCTTCTAAAGCATCCAGCCATTTATTATAAGAAACTATATTAGCATCGACATCGTCTTGGGTCTTTCCCTCGTTTATTTTACAAGGCATAAACGCACTAAAGAATTCGCCAGACTCAGGTGACTCACCGAAGCTATTGACCGCTCGGCTGAAACTAAAGTCGAAAGAAACACGACCCGCTCCATCACAAACCATGACATTCTCGTTCTTAGTAGCCCAAGCGGCAGCTGCTTCATTAGTCTCCCACTCAGACCATCCGGCGTCCGCAGCTTCTTTAGACGCCCACTGCAGCTCCCACCAAGCATTAGCATTACTATTCTGGTCACTCGCAGGGCCATAGCCCCAAGAACCCAAAAGATCCGGTGATACACCGATCCCGCGCCACTCAGTGATCATCGCATCAACAGATTCTCGGCCAAAATCAGCACCAGGAGCGCAAGGAATCATTTCGGTATAAAATGTTGTCCCAACGGCATCCCATGAGGCAGTTTGCAGCTCAACTGGAGCTGAGGCGACAGTCGCTTCTTGCTCAACTTCAGAGCATGCGGCTACGGTTAATAGCGCAAATCCAACCATGATTAATTTATTCATAATATATCCTCTAAGTAATAAAACGTGTTGTGCCCAGTAAGAATCTAGGCGCCATCTTTCCGCAATAGCGCGCATAATTATTATGCAACTAAGCATCATTGATATAGAACTTACACTCAATGACTATGTGTAATTGAATAGAATAAGTGGGTAACCAAGGCCCACCCATAGTATTTCACTACTTATTTTCGATCGGAACAACTATTTTAGACATGGGATGCACCGCGACCAACCCGCAGAACAACATCAAAAAGACTCCACTGCCTATCATCGTCGCATCGAGGCTCCACTCGATAGCAAATCCCATTATGGCATCGGCAATCGGCAATAAGCCCATAGACATAAGCATCAGTATACTCATCACCCTGCCCAGCAATGCATTAGGCGTAATTCGTTGTAGCCAAGTCGTAAAGTGCACGTAGAAGAAGCTCTCAAAAATGCCGCTAATAAAAAACAGTACCATGGCCCACCAGTACGGATCATAAAATATTATCAGCGCTAGCGTAGAACCGCTAAAGACATAAGCCCAAAACATGCCGGGAATTAACTTTTGGTCGCCAGGCACTTGAATATACGCGCTGCCAATTGCGCCAATAAAAGCTCCTAAGCCGAAGGCCGCTGTTACGACGCCGTAGACGTAGGCCCCATCCACATAATGCAGCTTCGCCCACACAGGTATTCCCACAAAGACCATGGGCATAAAGAAAAAATGTATAACAGCCATACCTATGAAACCGAGGCGGACAGCCGGAATGGACCAAGCCCATAATGAGGCCTTACGTATCTCAGCATACAACGATGATGTTTCCGAGACAGTGGACTCAGCATTAAGGGGGCGTACTTTTACAAATAGCAGTGACAGCAGGGACAAACCAAACGTGAGCCCATCGACAAGAAAAGCACGATAGAGACCCTCTCTATCTAAGTCATAGCTATCGAGCCCGTCGACATTTAGCGCTACCTCAGAGGGATGGCTAGCCGAGCCAATCTCTCCTGCGATTATAAATGCAGCAACAAATGGGCCTATAGTCATTCCTAAATGCAGAGTCGTCTGAACGATCGCGTTACCTGCCTGAAGCTCATCTCGTGAGACTAAGCTAGGTAAAATAGAGATACTCGCAGGATAGAAAAATGCATCTGCTACCCCGAAAGCAAATGCCATAAGGAAAACTGCACTTATATCAGCGGTATCTTGGCTAATCATATACGCCAACGAAAGAACCAGCACCATACGCAAGCCATTGGACATGATCATCATGAGACGCGGGCTAGTTCGGTCAACCAAAGCGCCCCCAGCAAGCATTAAGGCGGCCCGAGGTATGCCTTGCACCGCAAATACTAATCCTGTTAATGCAGGGCTATTGGTCATCTGTAATACAAGCCAAGGAAAGGCAATTAAGCTAATTTGATCTCCAATCACAGAGATCATCTCGCCGAACCAAAATAGGCTGAAATTTCTTTTTTTAAATAACTCTAACATCACAAAAACACGTTAATGAGGTCGCCTAGATTCTATACAAGTTAAGATGGGGGGTATAGTCTGATTATATTAATCCAGCTGTGCAATCACAAAAAGCGTAAGCCCGAGATCAATAGTTTTAATGTGAGGGTTATAAAAAAGCCCCCACCGGTTTCGGTAGGGGCTTTTCCTTTATCCAAGGATAAATTTGGAATCCACACTAGAAGGGGTAACTTTAAATACGGTTCCTCCTGGTATACGACTGCGTATGTGATATTGGATTAACAATAATTCGATTTGGGCAAAAGTCCCTTATTTTAGAGCGTAATGTAGGGGGACTAATGCTCTCTCCCATCGGTTAGGAACTTCAAATTACAAAGCAGGCATTAGCCTCTCTAAATGCGTCTCAATCTCTTCTGCAGTGTCCCTAGTCGCATCTTGGGCTACCACACCACTAATTAACGTATCTCCCTCTAAACCAAACAAATAACGGAGTGTAAGCAGACCATCTGTAAGCGCATC
>Ga0209071_1000933_pt1 | contig 12663 bp, 9 predicted proteins | sample CoawatmetaG10DNA_2_FD_187513 | JGI IMG/M metagenome (GOLD analysis project Ga0209071, IMG submission 187513) | Marine microbial communities from the West Antarctic Peninsula - Coastal water metaG108-DNA (SPAdes) (version 2) | ecosystem: Environmental > Aquatic > Marine > Coastal ... | reverse complement strand
GAGTACGATCGCGCTGGCCAGCGCGATCGTACTCGGCATCTTTGCGACCACCGCCTACAATCCGGTGTCGGCCAATCTGCGCGAACTCTCGAAACGGATGGAGGCCGAACTGTTCGGCTCGGCGCCGGGCGGCGGCATTCAGGACGCGTCGGGCTTCTGGCTCAACCAGATCAATGACGAGGGTCAGGCGATCATCAATGCGGCCCGCAGCGAGCAGCAGGGCGTCCGGCTGACCGGCCTGACGGTGTTCCGATTCGATACGGCGCTGCAGTTCAAGGAGCGAATCGAAGCGCGCGAAGCGACGCTCGAAGAAGGCCGCTGGGTGTTCACGGGAGTACGTCGATACACCCTCGACAAGGCGCCGGTGGACCAGGACACCTTCTATTTGACCACCACTCTCACCCCGGCACAGGTGCGCAACAGTTTCTCCACCCCCGAAACTGTGTCCTTTTGGCAACTGCCGAACTACATCCGCTCGTCGGAGAGCTCAGGGTTCGCGACGGCTGGCTATCGCTTGCAGTATCACAAGCTGATCGCACAGCCGTTTTTGCTGGCTGCGATGGTGATGTTGGCGGCTTCTGTGAGCCTCCGCTTCTTTCGGATGGGCGGCGTGCAGAAGATGGTTTTGAGTGGCGTGGGCGCAGGCTTTCTGCTCTACGTGCTGTCGAAAGTAACTGAAGATTTGAGCAAGGCTGAGTTGATGCATCCCATCGCTGCGGCGTGGTTGCCTGTCGTTGTGGGTAGCCTCACCGGCTTCTTAGCCTTGCTGTACCAGGAGGACGGGTAGTGGCTACCGTCGCCGCCCGCCAGTTGATGTCGCCTGCATTCGGGCGGCGCAGTGCCCTGCGCCGTCAACGGAGCCGCATGGCCGCGTTTGGCGTTTCGATTTCCGCTCTGCTTGCCGCGTTCGTCGTGGTCAGCGCGCTCGACGTGGTCGTGTCGACGCCGGCTGCTGCGCAGGCGTTCACCTACAATCCGCGTCCGCCGAAGCCGGTCCGTCCGCCGGCCAAGAATGACGGGCAGATGCTCGTTCAGGCGACCGAGGTCGATTACGACTACAACAACTCGCGCATCTCGGCGGTCGGCAACGTCCAGATGTTCTACAACGGCACCAGCGTCGAGGCCGACAAGGTCATCTACGACCAGAAGACCAAGCGTCTTCATGCCGAAGGCAACATCCGCATGACCGATGCGGAAGGCAAGATCACCTACGCCAACATCATGGACCTTAGCGACGACTACCGCGACGGGTTCGTCGATTCGCTGCGCGTCGACACCGAAGACCAGACCCGCATGGCGGCGACCCGCGCCGATCGGTCGAGCGGCAATTACACGGTGTTCGACAACGGCGTTTATACCGCCTGCGCACCCTGTAAGGATGATCCGAAGAAGCCACCGCTCTGGCAGGTCAAGGGCGCGCGCATCATCCATAACCAGACCGAGAAGATGCTCTATTTCGAGAACGCCCAGCTCGAATTCTTCGGCGTTCCGATGGCGTATCTGCCCTACTTCTCGACGCCCGACCCGACCGTGAAGCGCAAGAGCGGCTTCCTGATGCCGGGCTTCACCAGCTACACGGCATTCGGCTACGGCGTCGAAATGCCCTATTACTGGGCGATCGCGCCTGACATGGATGCGACCTTCACTCCGCGCATCACGTCCAAGCAGGGCGTGCTGCTGCAGACCGAATTCCGCCAACGCTTTAATGACGGCGCCTATCAGATCCGGCTTTACGGCATCGACCAGCTCGACCAGAAGCAGTTTACCGGCCAGCCGGGTGACCGCCAGTTCCGCTGGGGCGTCGACACCAAGGGCCAGTTCGCGCTGAACGACAAATGGGTCTGGGGTTGGGACGGCGTGCTGCTGTCCGACTACTTCTTCATGTCCGATTACCGGCTCGCCCAGTACAAGGACCCGTTCGGATCGTTCCTGTCGCTGCCGACGGAAGCGATCTCGCAGCTCTATCTGACCGGGGTCGGCAACCGCAGCTTCTTCGATGCGCGCGCGATCTATTATCTCAGCTACTCGGGTAACCAGAACCAGGTTCCGGTGGTCGCGCCGGTCATCGACTACAACAACGTGATCAACCAGAATATCCTGGGCGGCGAGTTCAGCTACAAGACGAACTTCGTCAACCTGACCCGCGAGACCGCGGTATTCGATCCGATCACGACGACCGCCAACACCAACAGCCTGTGCTTGACCACGTCGGCCGATCCGATGGCGCGAACGCCGTCGCAGTGCCTGCTGCGTGGCATGCCGGGCACCTACACCCGCCTGACCGCCGAGGCGCAGTGGCGCAAGTCCTACACCGACCCGTTCGGCCAGATCTGGACGCCGTTCGCCAGCGTCCGCGCTGATGCGATCAACGCCGACGTCTCGAACCAGCCGGGCGTTTCCAGCTATCTGCCGGTCGGCGACACCCAGACGGTCCGCCTGATGCCGACCGTCGGCCTCGAATACCGCTACCCGTTCATCAATGTGCAGCCGTGGGGCACGACCACGGTCGAGCCGATCGCGCAGGTCATCATCCGGCCCAACGAGCCCAATGCCGGCAAGCTTCCGAACGAGGACGCGCAGAGCCTGGTGTTCGATACCTCGAACCTGTTCTCGGTCGACAAGTTCTCCGGCTATGACCGCGTCGAAGGCGGCAGCCGCGCCAATGTCGGCGTGCAGGCCACCACGCAGTTCGACCATGGCGGCAGCATCAAGGGGATGTTCGGACAGTCCTACCAGATGTTCGGCCTGAACTCGTTCGCGGTCGCCGACGTCACCAACACAGGCATCGACTCCGGCTTGCAGAACCCGCGCTCGGATTATGTCGCAAGCCTCGCCTATTCGCCCAACCGCACCTATACGTTCAGCGTCCGGACGCGGATGGATGAGGCGACCTGGAACATCAACCGGTTCGAGGCGACGGCAAGCGCGAACTTCGACCGCTGGTCGGTCGCCGTGACGTACGGCGATTATGCGGCGCAGCCGGAACTCGGCTATCTGACGCGCCGCGAGGGCATCCTCACCAGCGGTTCGATCAAGGTGGCGTCGAACTGGGTGGTTCAGGGTGCGGCGCGCTGGGACCTTGAAGCGAACAAGATCAACCAGTATGCCTTGGGCGCGGGCTATGTGGACGACTGCTTCGTGCTGGCTGCCAACTATGTCACGTCCTATACCTACCAAGCCGGTTCGCAGCCGCCCGTCCTCAGCCACGCGTTCATGTTCCAGATCGGGCTGCGGACGATCGCCCAGACCTCCACGACCAGCAGTTCGGCTGGCATGCAGTAGTGCGTGAGGGGCCTATCAGGGGGGCTTGTATTGCCCGCGGGCCTTGGCCCCGGCTTGAATTGGTTTAAACGGCTGACATGACCACACCAACGACCGCTAGCCCGCCGACGCGCCGCCACTCGCTCCTGTTGAGTTTCTTGCTGGCTCTTTTCCTCCTGCTGGGGGGCGGCGCGCGCCTGCATGCCCAGACCATCGCCGTGATGGTCAATGGCGAACCCATCACCAATTTCGACATCGAGCAGCGCGCGAAGCTGAACGCACTGACCGGCGGCAAGTCCCCCGATCGAAAGGCCATCCTCGACGAGCTGATCGACGAGAAGCTGAAGATCAAGGAAGCTAAGAAATTCGGCGTCGATCCCACTGCCAACGACATCGAACAGTCCTATGGCGGCATGGCGCAGCGGATGCGACTGAACAACGATCAGCTGACCAAGGTGCTGGAGAGCAAGGGCATCAGGCCCGATACGCTGAAGCAGCGCATCCGGGCCGACATGGTCTGGACCAGCCTGGTCCGCGGCCGTTTCAAGGAGAGCCTTCAGGTCGGAGAAAAGGATGTCGACACCGCGGTCAAGGGGACCGGCGAGGCCCCCGACGCCGAAGCTTTCGAATACAGGATGCAGCCGGTCGTGCTGATCGTGCCCCGCGGCTCGCCGCAATCCGAGTTCGAGGCTCGCCGCAAGGAAGCGGACTCCCTGCGCGAGCGCGTGACCAGTTGCGAGGAAGCCAACACCTTCTTCAAGTCGATGCGCAACGCAGCGATCCGCGAGATCGTCGTGAAGACGTCGGCGGACCTGCCGCAGTCGCTGCGCGACATCCTGGACAAGACCCCGGTCGGCCACCTTACCCCGCCCGAACTCACCAAGCAGGGCATCGAGATGGTCGCCCTTTGTGGTCGGAAGGCAACCACGGTGGACACGCCGAAGAAGCGTGAAATGCGGGACAAGATGTACGTGCAGAAGTACGAGGCGAAGTCGAAGGCCTACCTGCAGGAAGTGCGAAAAGCCGCGATGATCGAATATCCAGGCGGGCGGTGATCGACTATCGTTGACGCATGGCTCAACCTCTTGCACTGACATCCGGCGAGCCCGCAGGCATCGGCCCCGACATCACGCTCGCCGCATGGTTGCGCCGCCGCGAACTCGATCTGCCGCCGTTCTATCTGCTTGGGGACCTCGCATCCCTGGCCGAGCGCGCCAAGACGCTCGGGCTTGCCGTGGAGCTGGCCGAGGTCAGCGCCGAAGAGGCCTCCGCGGCATTTGAACGGGCCCTGCCCGTCGTTCCGACCGGCAACGCGGCGACGGCACGACCGGGCAAGCCAGACGGGAGCAGCGCAGATGCCGCGCTGGCGTCGATCCGTCAGGCCGTCGCCGACGTCACCGCCGGCAAGGCCAGCGCCGTCGTCACCAATCCGATCGCCAAGAACGTGCTGTACCGCGCCGGCTTCCGTCATCCCGGCCACACCGAATTCCTCGCCGAGCTCGCCGCCCGCGGCGGAGCCGCGCCGCAGCCGGTGATGATGCTGTGGTCGCCGGCGCTCGCCGTCGTGCCGGTGACGATCCATGTGTCGGTCCGCGAGGCGCTGGCGCAATTGTCGACCGACCTGATCGTGTCGACCGCGCGGATCGTGGTTGCGGACCTGAAGGCGCGGTTTGGCCTCGCCTCGCCGCGGCTCGCCGTCGCCGGCCTCAACCCGCATGCCGGTGAAGACGGCACGCTCGGCATGGAAGATGTCGAGATCGTTGCGCCCGCGGTCGAGATCCTGCGCCGCGAAGGCATCGCCGCCCGTGGCCCGCTGCCGGCCGACACCATGTTCCACGCCGCGGCGCGAAAAACCTATGACTGCGCGCTCTGCATGTATCACGACCAGGCGCTGATCCCGATCAAGACCGTCGCGTTCGAGGACGCCGTCAACGTCACGCTGGGCCTGCCGTTCGTCCGGACGTCGCCCGATCACGGCACTGCATTCGACATCGCCGGCACCGGCAAGGCCAATCCCTCGAGCCTGATCGCCGCGCTGCGGCTCGCCGCGCGGATGGCCGCGGCGTCAAGCTGAGTGAGCGCGATCGACGATCTGCCGCCGTTGCGCGACATCATCCGCGAGCACTCGCTGTCGGCGCGCAAATCGCTCGGCCAGAATTTCCTGCTCGATCTCAATCTCACCGCGCGGATCGCCCGCGCCGCGGGCCCGCTGGAAGACTGCACCGTGATCGAGGTCGGGCCCGGCCCCGGCGGACTGACGCGCGCGTTGCTTGCGATGGGCGCCAGGCGCGTGATCGCGGTCGAGCGCGACGAGCGTGCGATCGACGCACTGGGCTATATCGTCAAGCGCTACCCCGGCCGCATCGAGATCGTGCATGGCGATGCGCAGCATTTCGATCCTCGTCCCCTGCTTGACGGCGGCAAGGCCAAGATCGTCGCCAACCTGCCCTACAACATCGCAACCCAGCTTCTGGTCGACTGGCTGTCGATCGAGCCATGGCCGCCCTGGTACGACACCATGGTGCTGATGTTTCAGCGCGAGGTCGCCGAGCGCATCACAGCCCACGAGGACGAGGAGGCGTATGGCCGGCTCGCGGTGCTCGCCAACTGGCGCGCCGAGACCAAGATCCTGTTCGACATTTCGCCCGCGGCCTTCGTGCCGCAACCGAAAGTCACGTCCTCGGTGGTCCGCCTCGAACAGGTTGCGGCCGCCGCCTTCGGCCAGCGCCGCAAGATGCTGCGCCAGAGCCTGAAATCGCTGTCGGTCGATCCGGCGCGGCTTGCGGCCGCAGCCGGTATCGACGCGACGCGGCGCGCCGAGACCATTCCGGTCACAGGCTTTGTTGCCATGGCACGTGAATTGGCCGATATACGGTCCACAAAATAGAACAACAGGAGAAAACGTAATGGCGCGTATGGTTCGCCAATCCCTCGTCAAGTTCGATGCACCGCTGTGCGAAACCATCGTGGACACGCCGAAGCCGCAGGGACGCGAAGTGCTCGTGCGTATCGAGCGCTGCGGCCTGTGCCATTCCGATCTCCACATCCAGGACGGCTACGCCGATCTCGGCGGGGGCAAGAAGCTCGACACCACCCGCGGCATGACGCTGCCCTTCACGCTCGGCCATGAGATCGCAGGCGTTGTCGACGAGGTCGGCCCCGATGCGGCGAAGGATCTGGTCGGGACCAATAAGGCGGTCTTCCCCTGGATCGGCTGCGGCCAGTGCCGCGACTGTCTCGCCGGCGACGAGAATCTCTGCGTCAAGCAGCGCTTCCTCGGCGTCTCCATCGACGGCGGCTTTGCGACCCACGTGCTGGTGCCCGACGCAAAGTACCTGCTCGACTACGATCCGCTGCCGGTCAACCAGGCCGCCACGCTGATGTGCTCCGGCGTCACCGCCTATGGCGCGCTGAAGCGCCTGGTGGATCGTCCGCGCCAGCGCAACCTGCTGCTGATCGGCCTCGGCGGCGTCGGCATGATGGGCCTGTCGTTCGCGCAGGCGATGTTCAAGCAGCCGATCACGGTTGCCGATCTCAGCCCCGCGGCGCGTGAGACCGCGCTGAAGAACGGCGCGGCCGCCGCCTACGATCCCGCAGAGCCCGACGTCGTCAAGCGCATGCTGAAGGAGAGCGACGGCGGCTTCGACGGCGTCGTCGACTTTGCCGGCAACGAGAAGTCGATGGCGTTTGCGGTGTCGACGGTGGCACGCGGCGGCAAGATCGTGGTGTCCGGACTGATGGGCGGCAACTTCTCGCTGCCGATGGTGCAGTGGGTCTACAAGCGCATGACCATCGAGGGCTTCATGGTCGGGACGCTGGCCGAAGGCCAGGAGCTGATGGCACTCGCCCGCGCCGGCAAGATCAAGCCGACGCCGATGAAGGAAGAGCCGATGGCCGACGTCCAGAAATGGATCGACGAGTTGCGCGCCGGAAAAGTCGTGGGACGCATCGTACTGAAGAACTAGGCATGATCGGGGAACGTGGGCCGCGGTTTGCCCACGACCGACACGCAGCGCTTCCACGAAGATCATGTACAGACAAGACGTCCCGCCGGCGTTGCCATCGCCGCCGGGACGTAACGTTTTAAAAGCCCCAACGCAATGATCGTCCCGCGGAACCCGACCGTGGACGGCGCAATCATCAAGCGCGCGCTCCTGCCACCGGCTCGCCGCAATTGCGGCACGCCGCGAGCCTCAATTAAGCCCTACCCGTTCCGGATTTGCGGCGCATTGCCACCCAACTCTTTACCGAGATTGGCGTCACCAGCGTTTGCGTAAAAAAGAATACCGGGGACGCGTATGTCAAATCGTTCAGCGAAATTCGCTGCGGCGCTTGCCGTCAGCCTGCTGGCTGGTGCCAACTTCGGCGCCGTAGCCCAGAACGCCGCCGCTCCGGCGGCAACCGATACGGCGAATACCAAGACGGCCGACGCCTGTCAGTCCGCGCCGAAGGGAATCGCGCCAGCGGGAAGCCACTGGTTCTACCACCTCGACCGCAGCACCCAGAAGAAGTGCTGGTACCTCGGTGACGCCAGGAACAAGGTCGTCGCCAAGACCACCGCGGCGCAGCAGCAGCCCGCAGCCGCGCCCGACACCGCGACAGCCGACGCAGCGCTGCCGCAGAGCCAGCCGGCGCCGGCGCCGCAGCCGGCGATGCGCAAATCGGTTGCCAATGCCCATGCCGAGTGGCCATCGCCGCAACCCGCCGCGGCGCCCGTCGTCGCAAGCCCCGATGCCGGTCAGGCCGGCGCGGCCACGACAAATCCGGTGGGGTCTGCCGCGCCCGCCGGCGCCAACGCCCAGCCGTCGGACGTGAACGCCAGGTGGCTGGACGCATCGAGCATGGCCGGAACCAACGGAACTCGGCATGCCGCAGACCAGCCGACCGCGGTCGCGCAGGCGGACACGACACCGCAGCAAGCCGCCGCACCGGCACCAGCCGCCCCTGCCGCGGCCGAGGCGGGCACGGACAAGACATCGTCCTCGACGCAGATGCTGCTGATCGTGATGGTCGGCGCGCTCGCACTGGCTGGCCTCGTCAGCGCGCTGGTGTTCCGCCTGACGCGCACGCGGACGCCGCCCTACGAGATCAAGGACGAGTGGCAGGCGCCCTGGGATTCGCTGCACACCGAGCCGGCGCCGCCGATGGCGGTCGTCAGCCGCGACCGCCCGCTGCGCCTGTCGGAGGCAGCGCCGCGCCGATCAGAGACACCGGTTCCTCGCCGCGCCGAGACACCTGTCGCTCGCCGCGAGATGCCGCGTGAGCCTGATCAAACGGAGCAGGACAACAAGCAGATCGCGGCGATGTTGCAGCGGCTGGCGCGCAGCGCGGCGAATTAAACGGCGCTCAGAAACGCAGAAGTCATGATGCGCTCGGCGGATCGCATCATGACTCCGGGACTACTTCTCCAGCTGACGCTGCAAGCCGCGCACGAATTCGGTGAGGCCGGTGCGGCGCTCGCGCTTCAGCCGCTCAGCCTTCAGGATCGACTGCACCTCGGCAAAGGCGTCGTCGACGTTCTGGTTGACGACGATGTAGTCGTATTCCGCCCAGTGGCTGAGTTCGTGGCTGGCGCGGTTCATCCGTCCGCGGATGACCTCTTCCGAATCCTGCGCCCGCGTATGTAGCCGCTTCTCCAGATCGGCGGCCGACGGCGGCAGGATGAAGACCCGCACCACGTCGACGCTGGCCTTCTGGTGCAACTGCTGCGTGCCCTGCCAATCGATGTCGAACAGAACGTCCTGTCCCACCGATAGCGCCGCCTCGACCGGCGCACGCGGCGTGCCGTAGAGATTGTCGAACACCGTCGCCCATTCGAGCAGCTCACCCTGCTCGACCATGGTCTCGAACTTCTTTTTGTCGACAAAGAAATAGTCACGGGCTTCGACTTCGCCCGGCCGCTTCGGACGCGTCGTCGCCGACACCGACATTTTCAGGCCCGGCTCGCGCTCGAGCAGCATGCGCGACAGCGTCGTCTTGCCGGCGCCCGAGGGCGACGACAGGACGAACATCAGTCCGCGCCGCTCGACGCCGTCAAAACCCTGCGCCGTCATCATTCACTCCAGATTCTGGACCTGTTCGCGGAACTGCTCGACCACGTTCTTCATCTCGAGCCCGGTGTTGGTCAACTCGACATCGTTCGATTTCGAGCAGCAGGTGTTGACCTCGCGATTGAACTCCTGGGCGAGGAAGTCGAGCCGCCGCCCGACCGGGCCGCCCTTGCCGATCATCTCGCGCGCCTGGCCGATGTGGGAAGCGATGCGATCGAGCTCCTCGCGGATATCGGCCTTGGTGGCGATCAGGATCGCCTCCTGGCTGAGCCGGTCTGCATCGAAGCGATCGGAAGTCTCCAGCAGCGCGGCGATCTGCTCGGCGAGCCGCGCCTTGATCGCCTCGGGCTTGCGGCCGGGCGCCGTCTCGGCGCGCTTGGCGAGCCGCTCGATCTCGTCCATCCGCTGCATCAGGATCTGGCCGAGCGCATCGCCCTCGCGGCGGCGCATCTCGACGAGGCTCGTCAGCGCCTGCTCGAAGGCCTTCGCGGCGGCCTCGCGTGCCGCCTTGTCCTCGTCCTCGTTGCTCTCGGGCTCGACCACCTCGATGACGCCCTTGATGCCGAGCAGCCCGTCGATGCTCGGGGCCACCGCGTCGATCCGCTGCGCGAGTTCACCCGCGACCTTCACGACGGCCGCGAGCACGTCCTCGTTGATGCGGATGGTCTGCGCCGCATCGCTGCGCTTGACGGTGAGATTGGCGTAGACCGTGCCACGCGACAGCAGCTCGCCGGCGCGCTTCTTGGCCAGGGCTTCCAGTTCGTCCCAGCCGGGCGGCAGCCGCAACCGCAAGTCAAAGCCCTTGGCGTTGACCGATTTCAGCTCCCACTCGAACGTATAGGGACCGCTCGCGCCATGGCTCCGGGCAAAGCCAGTCATGCTCGACAGCGCCATCGCGTGAACTCTCCAACAGAATGATTTGAGGCTCACCCCGAGCCTGCGGGACTCGTGAGGGGCCGATGCGATCTTAAAACGGATTCCGTGAAAGTGGAATTACGTCCACCTCCGGGAAACGAGAAGCTAGCGCTGCACGACGGGCGGCGAGATGGTCTGCTGGGCTGCGCCCTGGCGACCGCTGCGCGGCGGCTTCTTCTGATTGGTGGGCTTCGGCGGCGTGGTCGCCGTCGGATTGGTGTCCGCCGTCCCGGGTGCCGCGGCGGCAGGCGCCGGATCGTCCACGGGCTCGACGGTGTCGTTCTGGATCTGCTTTTCCGACGCGCGCAGCTTGGCGACATTCTTGGCGTGCTGGTCGTAGGTTTCGGTGAAGGCGTGGCCGCCGGTTCCGTCGGCAACGAAGAACAGGTCGCGCGTGCGCGCCGGATTGGCGGTCGCCTCCAGCGAGGCGCGGCCGGGATTGGCGATCGGTCCGGGCGGCAGGCCGTCGATCACATAGGTGTTGTAGGGCGACGGCTGCGTGATCTCGCTGCGCTTGATCGGACGCCCCAGCGTTCCCTTGCCGCCCACCAGCCCATAGATGATGGTCGGATCGGATTGCAGCTTCATCCGCTGCCGCAGGCGGTTGACGAACACGGCGGCGACGCGGCTGCGCTCGTCGGCGCGGCCGGTTTCCTTCTCGACGATCGAGGCCAGCGTCACCAGCTGGTCCGGCGACTTCAGCGGCGTATCGGTGTTGCGGCGTTCCCAGATCTCGGCAAGCACGCGCTTCTGCGCCTGCTGGAGGCGCTGGATCACCTGGTCGCGCGTAGTGCCGCGCGGGAATTTATAGGTCTCCGGCAGCAGCGTGCCCTCGCGCGGAATCTCGCGCACCGAGCCGGTGAAGATGTCATTGTCGGAGAGCCGCGACACGATCTGCTCGGAGGTCAGCCCCTCCGGAATCGTGATCGCGTGCTGCACCACCTTGCCGTCGACGATGGTGGCGATGACGTCGCGCAGGCTGGCGTTCTTCTGGAACGAGTATTCGCCGGGTTTCAGGTCGGAACTCGCCTTCAGCGCAAACACGCTGCCGATGAAGATCCACGGATTGACGTTGATCACGCCCTCACGCGACAGCACGTCGGCGATGTCGCGCTTGCCGGCGCGCGCGGGGATGTTGACGATCTTATCTTCCTGCAGCGGCCCCGGCGCTTCCAGCGTCTGCTTGCCGTAATAGTAAGTCGCGCCGGCGCCGATCATCAGGATGATCAGGATGGTGAAGATGGCATTGCCGACGATCACGAATGGATTGCGGGCGCGATCCGAGCGCTTGGGCGGCGGCGGAACCTGTTCGGGCTCCAGCGCGGCACGTGGACTCCTCGGTGAAATGGGCGGCCTCTCACTCATCGATGCAAACCAATATCCTGCCGGTTGAATCGTGGCCGGACAAACCCCTGCCCTGCCAATAGCATACGCCCGCTATTAGGAGTCACCGCGGAATACGGCAAAACGGTGGACTAGTTCTAAAGTCACGTTCCGATCGCATCGGAACGCGACTTTGGATTCTTATTCTGACGCGTTTTCTTCACGCGAACCGGTCCCCGCTTCGCTCGAAAACGCTCCAAAGACCTACTAATTGATCACGCGTTGCACGATCACGGAGGCGTTGGTGCCGCCGAAACCGAAGGAATTGGACAGCGCCACGTTTACGTCACGCTTGCGCGACGTGTGCGGCACGAGATCGATCGCGGTTTGCACCGACGGGTTGTCGAGATTGATGGTCGGCGGCACGACGTTATCGCGAATCGCCAGGATCGCGAAGATCGCCTCGATCGCACCGGCGGCGCCGAGCAGATGTCCGGTCGCGGACTTGGTCGACGACATCGAGACCTTCGAGGCTGCATTGCCGAGCAGGCGCTCGACGGCACCGAGCTCGATCTCGTCGCCGACCAGCGTCGAGGTGCCGTGCGCGTTGATGTAGTCGAGATCGGACGCCGCAAGGCCGGCGCGCTTCAGCGCCATGCTCATGCTGCGGAAGCCGCCATTGCCGTCCGGCGGCGGCGAGGTGATATGGAAGGCGTCGCCCGACAGGCCGTAGCCGGTGACCTCGGCGTAGATCTTCGCACCACGCCGCTTGGCGTGCTCATACTCCTCGAGCACGAGAACGCCGGCGCCCTCGCCCATCACGAAGCCGTCGCGATCCTTGTCGTAGGGCCGCGATGCCTTTTCCGGAGTGTCGTTGAAGCCGGTGGACAGCGCGCGCGCCGCGCAGAAGCCGGCAATGCCGATGCGGGAGATCGGCGATTCGGCGCCGCCCGCGACCATCACGTCGGCATCGCCGAGCGCGATCAGCCGCGCCGCGTCGCCGACCGCATGCGCGCCGGTCGAGCACGCCGTGACGACCGAATGATTGGGGCCCTTCAGGCCGTGCTCGATCGAGACGTAACCGGACGCCAGATTGATCAGGCGGCCCGGAATG
>Ga0209071_1000932_pt1 | contig 12672 bp, 14 predicted proteins | sample CoawatmetaG10DNA_2_FD_187513 | JGI IMG/M metagenome (GOLD analysis project Ga0209071, IMG submission 187513) | Marine microbial communities from the West Antarctic Peninsula - Coastal water metaG108-DNA (SPAdes) (version 2) | ecosystem: Environmental > Aquatic > Marine > Coastal ... | reverse complement strand
AGAATTTCTTCTCGGTCAGTAATTATTTTATTGTCTGTCATCAGTTTATCCTAAATTTTAAAATTCATTTTGAACTAAGTATAAACCCATATAAAGTCAAAATTTCGTTTGATTTGTGAGGGAGGGTATATATATCCATGACAACGCTGTGTAGATGTGTTACATTATAGGAGTAGAGAGCGAATCATTACTCTCATTGAAAAGAAAAAAATGAAAAACACTGTTCCAAAAAATGCTTCTCACTTTGCTGTTAATGCGGTTCTTAATATCTATCGTGCTAAACAAGATAATACATCAACGGGGATGGCGTTTAACGCATTGATGAAGTTATTCTCAAATAAAAAACTTCCTGCTGCTAAAAGGAAGGAATTGCTTGGTTATGGGCAAGATATGTCTGTAGAAAAGTTTGATGAGTTCTGTCAGAACCTTTCTTCTAAGACTTTCAACTTTGATGATGATGTAGATTTTGAACCTATCGCTGTTTGCGATACAACTCCAATTCTCTTGAAAACGGTATTTCTTCTTTCACACGCTGCTAAGAAAAATGTAAACGAGACAGTAATTGGTGCTACTCTCCGAGAAATCACAAAGCATATTCGTCCTATCCGAGTTTCTAAGAAAATGTTATCTCAGTTAAACCAGTATGAAAATAATGAAATCGATACATGGGAAAACGGTATTGTTGAACACGCTACTCCAATGAAGATACTTCGTAAGATTATCTTCAAGACCGAGACACTAGAAGAATTGAAGTCTGCTCTTGAGACGCATCTCGTTGTAGTGTATGTTACAAAAGAAGAGGACGCAAGTATACCTAAAAATTTTAATTCAGAGTTACCCGAGAACGGCACTTGGCAAGAGCGTTACCATCTCTCTGGTATTGAAATTCATGAAGAGGAAGTGAGATTCCCGACAGAACTTGTACCCAGTAAAATGGGCATACCTTACCCTGATAGATGGAAAGGAGAGACAGAAATTCCCCATAATATTAAGCTCAACTTTATCGAATAAAAAAGGTGAAATTAAAAATATTACTAGCCTTCAGCAAGTTTTTTTAGTTCTGGGTCGTTCTGTAGTTCTTTAGAGGCATATTTAAGCAAACGACGAATCGCAGCACTGCGTTCGTCACTGGTACTGTTTTTATAAGCGTTTACATACATCTTAACAGCCTCAATCACCACTTCACGGTCATCCTTGAGAGTGTCTGAGGTCCATACAAGCGCCATACCGGAAATCTTAACAGCCTCAAGCACCACTTCGCGGTCTGCTTTGAGAGTGTCATCGGCAAATTCAAACGCAGCGTAACTACCCTTAAGGGCTTCAAGCACCAATTCGCGGTCTGCTTTGAGAGTGTCGGAGGCAAATTGAAGCGCACCCTTAATGTCATTATCCTTTACAGCCTCTAGCACCACTTCGCGGTCTGACTTGAGAGTGTCGGAGGCAAATTGAAGCGCACTACCCCAATTCTTTACAGCCTCTAGCACCACTTCGCGGTCAGCCTTGAGAGAGTCGGAGGCAGATTTAAGTGCATAGCCATTTTCCCTGACTGCCTCAATCACCAGTTCACGGTCAGCCTGTAGAGCTTCATCGGCATATTGAAGCGCAGCGCCGTTATTCTTAACAGCCTCAAGCACCACTTCGCGGTCAGCCTTGAGAGTGTCGGAGGCATTCATAAGCGCAAAGCCAGTGCCATCTTTCTTTACAGTCTCAAGCATCTCTTCGCGGTCAGTAATTATTTTATTGTCTGGCATCAGTTTCTCTTAAAAATTAAAATTCATTTTGAACTAGTATAAACCCAGAGGCTAATTAAGTCCAAACTTCGTTTGATGTGTGGGGGAGGTTAATTACTGACCAAGCTCCGCTGCCAGTTCTGCTTCAAAAGCCGCAAGTTCATCTTCAATATCTTGTCGAGATTTGTTTAGTTCTATTTTCTAGTTGTTCTTAATTTTAAGTTCTTTAATGGATAACTCTTATCATATGGAGTTACTATATCATATGTAAATTTACCATTACTCATATAGATTGCACCATCTGATACAACATCACTTTTATCAGCATCATGACCATCTAAGTAGATATCAACAAGACCGTCTTTGTTAAAGTCACCAAACTTAAAGTCGTTAACCCAACAGTTATGGCTTCCACCTTCATTTCTCATCCAGTCATTCTTGTTTGTGTTACCGGCACAAAACTCTTCGTGTAGTACTGTTCTGAATTGTCCGTTGCCAATATTTTCTTCAATGGTCATTCCAGCACCAGAATATAACATTCCAACATGGCTTCGAACAACATCTAAATCATCATCGCCATCTAAGTCAATAAGACCTATTGCGGGAGTTCCTTGGTAAGCAAAACCCGTAGTTTTTGTAAACATATCATCAAACTCAAAACCACGTTCATAGAAATTACCAGTTCCATCATTTAACAGAACACCATTAAACGCACTGTTACAACTATTCTTACTAGTACAACCTGCCATCTTATCATGAGTGTTCCATTCTTTAACCCAAGACATCTGCCTTCCACCCCATACTAAATCTAAGTCACCATCATTGTCAATATCACCAAGTTCACCTGAGTTGCCCCATTGGTCGCCACACTGACGAACTTTCATATGTCCATCACCTTGATTGATGTAGCAATATATAAAACCATTTTCTGTTCTCTTAGACTGACCTTTTGGCCATCCGTGCCATACAATACTTGTCACTACGATATCAATATCACCATCACCATCGATGTCACCAATTGATGAACCATGAGAAAAGTTAATCAAACCTTTACCTTCCTTAACACCATGACCTTTAGTGCCCCACTTACAATATGAACAATCCCATGTACCAGTTACGTGAGTAGCAGTTGACTCTAGCCAAGTTCCATCCGGTTGTGATAGAAAGAGTAAATCATTTTTTCCATTTTTAATTTTATTAATTGAAACGTTCTCAGTCTGAAAGATATCGACCACCCCATCACCATTAAAGTCTGCAACATGCAAATCAGTGCCGTCTGTCCCTTTCATTTCTATTGGATTGTTATCTATTAAGAAATCGTCAGTTACTTCAACAGCATTAAAAGTCTGCCCGAGTTTTGATACTTTGACCATACTAATTGAGCCTTCTTCACCAAAACACTGACCGATTGACGTATTACACTCTGGACTATCATGTGACCAATCAAAACCAGTTTGCATTGGGTTCGTTATAATGAAGAAGTCTTGAACTCCGTCATTATCGAAATCAGCAAAGTTCCAATGGGTTGTTGTCCATGATTTTTTTCTAAACTGTTGAGACCGTTTTACAAAATGTGGACTGTACATCAATTCATCTGGGAACCAGTTTCCTGTTGTGGTTGATTGCTGTACATCGGATGATAGCGATACTGTTCCAGATTTTGTTGTATTAATGGTAGTAACAGAATTATCAACAGACGAAGAACCGCCACAGTTGAATACAAAATAAGTACCGTCATCAGAAATACTCTTAACTGGATCACTGCCATCAGGACATGACCCCGCAAAGCTTTGTACTGATAAGAAGGATAATGCTAGAAGTAGGAGTAGTTTTTTCATATCAATTAATTAGTATTCAAGCGTAAAAATTGCACCTTCAAAAAGGTAATATGCCTTTCTAGAGTTTTCTTGGGTAACAAATGGATACAGTACTTTTCTGTCGTTACCATTTTTTCCGTTACAAGTAATTCTATGGACATAGACTTTATATTGATTTAACTCAACATGGGTTTCACCGAACAGCGAAAACTCTTTGTTCCCTAGAAATTCACTTGGGCTATACGAATTGTAAGTCATAGACTGACCCGCATAATTACAGGAATAAAAAACTCCTTCTGCCCAGCCTTTGAAAAACTCTTGGTACTTTCCAATTATATCTTCAGGCTTAGAGAACCATGTTTCACCAACATAACTTGATACCTTCCATTTTGTTGCAATAAAGTTTGCAAAAGATAAATTTGATAGGAAAGCTAAAATTAATATTAGGACTAGTTTTTTCATTTTAGGTGAGGTTTTTTTTGGATACAAACTTACTTGGAAATTCTTCATAAAAGCTATTGGAATCTTTAAAATCTTCAAATAGCCATGAGTCCTGATAGCTGGCTGTATATAGAGACATATGCCATTTATGTTTCAGAAATTGATCCTTGATCATTTTTTTAGCCTTGCGTCTTAGGTCGCTGTGAACATAAATGATATAAGGGCATTCAGATCTCCATCGAAGCTTATATTCAAACAGGTCTATTGGTAACATGTAAGTTGATTGCTTGATAATATTGGGTTATTAAATGTTGATAAAGAACTGTAATCTGTAACTAAAAGTGTATCGCAGTAATGCTCAATTAAAAAAAGATACAGAAGTAAAAGGGAATAGAAAGATCGGGTCGTTACTTGATTTCCTATGAAGTAATTATACTTCAAGGAGGTGATTTTGTCAATAAATGATGCTGGAAGAACTATCTATTAGGGTTATCCCTAGGAAACCTAAAAAACTTGCCGAATGATTCATCTAGTTAACTTCTAATCAGTTAGTAAGGAATTTAAAAAATCGGGATCTACTCTCCGATATCTGTCCCAACTTCTGTCAATGAAACTAATTAATGATGGAGTAAAACTTTCTAATTTTTCGATAATCTCTGTGTTAATTTCCAGTTTTGCTCCATGTTCTTCAAGTTCGCAATCGTCATTTAGGATTGAGATTACAGCTTGATAATCGCCTTCTTCTGCCGCTGAAGAGAATTCCACTAAAGGAGGAAAACTAAATTCAAATAAAGCATCATAAGAGTTATTACCTAATGTTCTTTTGTCTCCCATCAATTTAACTAACAAATAATAAAGTGCTTGACCGCCTTCATCATGTATCGAAAAATCATCTAACTCCTCAAACTTATCATCTAAAAATTGATTATATTCAGTAAATATTTCTGATTTTTTTGCTTTCATATTTTCCTTTTCTTAAAAAACTATATTATTAATTACTAAAATTTACTAGTTCTTTTCCCAACCCTTTTTTATGTTGCTTTCAATCATCTGGTCTGATATTTCTTCAGCTGATTTTTGATCAGACGCCAAACGTACCTCTCTTTTTAGAGGGTCTTTTCTGCTAGGGCTGTAATCAGTCCAATGAACTACATAGGGTGCAAAATTAGAGGTTAATTGGTCCTTATTTGTCTTCCATAAGACTAACTTTCTAACTGCTAAGAGTCCTTTTGATTCTTTAGAGTAAACCTCCCTTCTTATAATTTCACTTTCTGGAAGCTCAATAACCTCAGCACTTGCCTCTGCATCAGTAATTACACATCTATCAGAAATCTGCTCAAGTCGAAGGTCTGTAGGATTGATGCTTTTATCTTCTCGGTATCTAACAAATACTGGGTGGATAATACTTGCTAAGGGAAGTTTTTGAAGTGCAGTCCACTCACTTTTAAAATCAAGAACCATCTTTCGAATAAGCGCCCCAGATGAATCTTCACTTTGAACGTCAGACATCTTCACTTCAACGATTACCTCTGGCTTTACAAATCGATACATAGCGCCATCACCACTTGTAAATCGCCAACTTGATGAGGCTTGCAAGGGTTCAATTTTTTCCAACATTGCCTTTCTGGATTTCGTATCGCCAAGGTTGCCGCATGACCCAAGGAGTTGGAATGTATTATCATTTCGCATGAGAGCCAATATAACTGATCTAACTTGAGTCTCATCATCACTCTTCTCTGTATAACCAATAATGACAGCATCGACTGTAAAAGAAGGCTTTACTTTATAAATTCGACCATTGTTCTGGCGAATAATGAGCCCTTCAGCATTGCCCTCTTCGACCCAGCTATCGTAAAAGCCTTTTGCATCTTCTGGGGTATTAGCGACCTCTGTTTTGACACACTTAACTCTTTTTCCCTTTTCAAATATTCGTTGCATCATCTCCAGCCGGTCTGCATATTCAGCTAAAGGCATAACAGACTTTGAATCGCCTCCCAAAAGTACATCAAAGACTGCAAACCCGAGCTTATTAACCTCAGCCTTTGGACCACCACCAAGGGCGCTTGCTAGATCGCTAACTCTCGGCCTAGTATCTTTAGTAGCAACATATAACTCACCAGCAAATATGGACTGCCCCTGAAACTGGCTCATTTGAGCTTTCACTTCATCAAGAAGCGGTATATCTCCAAAAATCACCTTACCCGAGGTGTTAGATAAAGCCACCTCACCATTGTCAATAATTAAGAACCAGAGCTCACCATCAATTTTAGGAGAAATATACATCTCTCCAAAAGCTATATCGGAACTAATATCATCGACCAGTAAAGACCTATAACCTGCTACTACAGACTTCCGATAACCTAACAGCTTGGAGAGAACTTCTTTATCTGAAATTCCATCATTTTGAATCATTTGACCCGTGCCAAGTGGCTTTGGTTTTTTTAAATTAAAAATACTCATTTTTTAGCCTGTGCTTTAACTTTTTTAAGCTCCATGTTGCTGAGATGAAGCAGGAGTTGATATTTTTTTCCATCTACCCTACCCTCAAGAAATCCTCTGTAAGGCATACCATTGGCTTGAAAGATTAAAGGATCTTTACCAGTTTGACCAGCGCCAATCAAAACCATTACAGACTCATCGTGCAGCTCTTTTGCCATTTCGTAAAGATAATCATATGTGAGGCCATCAACATGCCTCACTTGAATCGTTCTTTTAAATGCAAAATTAACAGCTGCTGAAGCCTTAGGCATCTTTTTTCCAGTCCATCGAACAGGCAGCTCATCATCGACATTTGCAGGAATATTTTCAGGGTCTCTCCTTTCTTTTTCTTCGCCATTTGGCGAAATAATTACCTCAACAGTTTTGGGGGGTGCGTATAAAATTTCACCTTGACTTCCAAGATAGACAACGTCTGTTCCTGATATAAATTGCCCAATCTTTTCTAAATCAATTTCAGGGTCACCCTCGATGAGATGGGAGGCATAATTGTCTCCATACTGCTCAGTAAGATTATGATTAAGATTAGCCGCAGTTGCCGATAAGTAGCGTCTAAAATTTAATGCCTTTTCAGGAACACCCATCTCAAAGGGCTTGTCATACTTAAGTGAATCAATAGCAATCGTTGCGTCTCTACTATCTTTATTCATTAAATGAATTCTTCTCATAACTCGCCCTTAAAACATTTCAAAATCAAGATCATCATCGTCCTCAGAATCCTCCTCAAAGGACTCCACAGCAATTTGCTCAAGGTCCATCCACTGAGGCTCAACTGGATTTCCTATTAAAAGAAAATAACCTTCTTTATTAAGGAGAAGATAAGCTGTCTCAGCATGATAATCTGCTCGATAATTAAAAGGAAAATTTAAAACTTTACCAGACTCTAGGGCTGATTGAATCGACTCATGAACTTCCTCTGGCTCTAACTGGTAAATTGAGTCTACTGAGAGATCTAAGAGTGACTCTACACCTGAAACCTCCACATCTTGTTCAACGCCTAGAGTTGCTGGAGCCTTCTCAAGAACATTCCCCTTAAAGTCCATCCCTACCAATTCATTATTTGGAATCCAATTAGTATCGTCATCAAAATAACCCTGGGATGTCATGCCTGACATTATTAGAGTTGAACCATCATCACTCAATTCACAGCGCTGACAAGTTTCTCCTAATGGGTCAAGAAAAATTCGTTTTCTTGAGCCATAAAGCTTTGAGCGATTGATTTTAGTGTGCTCAAAAATACCAGTTTTACCTTCAAGTTTTATAATGATTGGCTTGGCCATAAAAATTCACTTAATAACAAATATATAAAGCATAATGATACATACTATCTAATAAAATTTAGATAAGAGTAGTTTTATGATTAATAATTTAGGAGAAATTTAATGACATTTAAAGTAAATAAGATGGGCAAATTAGCGGATCAACTTGAAGAACGAGCTTACGAATGGGTCCTTTACGAAATTCAACAAACATATAATAATGTTGAAACTGAAGAGGACCTAACTGAGGATCAATTAAATGAAATAGAGAAGTACCTCGATTCAGAGGGTGAAATGGGAGAATTTGGCCCGGTATTTATAGAAGGTTATTGTGCTATGGCATTACGAGGCATCGTAGATAGAAATCATGAAGAAGATGACGGGATTTAATAATTTTCACTACTAATTTAAAAGGCTTTGAAGATGTTGCAAGAATTATTGGAACAAGAGCCTTTTAACTTATAGATGGATTTTTAATGTCAAAATACACCCTCAAAGAGCGCGCGCGCTATTTTTTTGATAGCACTCTCTCATCGGGTCCCCTGGGTTTGTTGGTTTGGCTTGGTCTGCTTGCAATTATAGTTATCATATTGGTTTCAAGTTTCGTTTGGTTTGTTGGCGCCTCCCCTAAGGATTCAATCATCGAGCAAGCTTGGTTCTATCTACTAACTAGCTTAGGTGCATTTTGGAATGCTGAAGGTGGAACTTGGTTGTTCCGCCTCTCATCACTGGTAATTGTTTTCACCGCGATATTTGTAATTGGAACTTTAATAAGCATCCTAACATCGGCCTTTAGTTACAAAGTTGATCAACTAAAAAAAGGTCGATCACGTGTTATTGAGTCTGAACATAGTTTAATTCTTGGCTGGGGTGAAGAAACCCTTATCCTAATTAATGAGCTAGTAACTGCAAATGAAAACCACCCTAACTCCTGCATTACTATTCTGGCCAAAGAAGACAAAACATTAATGGAAGGCAGAATCCGTGATTATGTAGGTCCTCACAAACAAACTCGAATTGTATGCAGAAATGGAAACCCTTCGTCCATATTAGATTTAGAGCTTGTTAGTATTAATACCGCAAAATCGATTATGATTTTAGGGTCTCTCAATGACAAATCTGATTTGTCAATATTAAAAACAATACTCTCCATTATTAATAATCCAAATCGTCGTAAGGAGCCTTATCATATAGTTACGGCTATTAATAGTCTAAAAGTTTTGGAGAGTATTAAAATGATTTCAAAAGATGAAATTGAAGTTATCCATAAGGGAGAATTTGTCACAAAAATAGAAGCTCAAACCTTACTTCAAGCAGGGCTCTCATTAGTAATTACTGATCTTTTAGATTTCAAGGGTGATGAGATCTACTTTAAGAATGAGCCTAAATTGATAGGCAAGTCTTATAAGGAGGCTAGTCATTCCTACAACACATCAATAGTTATTGGCTTCCATAAATCAAATAACGAGATTCTTTTAAATCCTGCATCAAACACCATGTTAGAAGAAGGTGATCAAATTATTGCTATTTCAAACGATGATGATACTATTGAGATTTTAGAGCAATCTGCACCTTTAGTTAACAACAATGCTATCAACCTTCACAACTTCATTCCGCCAAAAGCTAAAAATATATTAATACTTGGTTGGAATCTACATACAATCAAGCTTATTAATCATATCTACAACAATACCCCTAAAAACTCGCATGTGATTATTGCTGCAACTTGTAATAGCTCAAAAATAGAAGTTGAAAAATACGTCTCAAGTGACAATTTGACACTTGAACATATTGAGGCTGATCCGTCAGAACGCGCTAATTTAGAAAACTTATCTTTTGATGGTGTTGACCATGTCGTTATTCTGCCTTCTTATGAAAATGAGTTAAGCGGAACAACTCAATCTATGCATCAATTAGATGCCAACACATTAGTAACCCTATTAAATGTTCGCGAAATTAGAGATAATAATAATTATCAACTAACTATAACGAGTGAGCTCATGGATATTGAGAGTCGTTCGTTGGTTGAAACGAAGGATAATGATGATTTCGTTGTTAGTGACCATTTGATAAGTCTGGCCATAGCTCAAATAGCTGAAAATAAGTCACTTAGTCCAATCTTTAACAGCATTTTTGATCCTGATGATAATGAGATTTATTTAAAGCCTATAACAAACTATATAAACATTGGGGAGCCTGTTAACTTTTTTACAATTGTTGAAGCCGCTCTTCTTCAAAATGAAACAGCACTTGGTTACAGATACAAATTAGCAGACAACCCTGTATTTAACGGCAAAGAACATTATGATATTATTATTAACCCAAACAAAAAAGATTTGGTCAATTTTAAACCTGATGACAGGATTATTGTTCTTGCAGATGATGATGAGAGGTCTAAATAGTCAATTCTCACCCCAAGCAAAACAGTGATGCCCGATATGACTAGGCTCCTCCCCCATAGCCTTCAAAGTCTGAATATATATGCGAGGGATAGTAGTTTTTTAATAGTATTTAACTATTACCATCGGTTAGATACACTTGGAACCATCGGTTAGATACACTTGGAACCATCGGTTACAGGCGAACACCACAAAATTCATGATGATCTGCTGGTTCGTCTTCGTCATCTAGAGGTGCACCACATGGTAAAGCAGTTAAGTCAATATTTTGTTCATAATAGGGTGTAACGGAAATTGCAAGGGCCCCTTGAAATTTCTTCAAAGCTTCATCCGCCGAACCATCCCAATTTATTTCACCCATTTCTCCTATTGAGGTGATCCACTCGTTTTCTTTACTTTCCCGAAAGTAATAATCAGCATCGTCTTGAATAAGTGCTACCGTTAATGCATCTTTGAGTTCATCCTTCTTACAAGTTTTTTTAAGAAGCTTTAGCAGATATTTCTCCAAATCCATATCATTTAACTCAAAAAAGCCTAAACACCCCTTTTCATTAATAACAAACATTCCATCCTCGATTTCTACGTCATAACTATGACAAACTCCAAAGGATTGAGTCTCATCACAGTATGAAAATGGTGAAACATAAAGTCCCTGACAAATATCATCTTCTTCTGTTATGTTTGTAATTCTTCCTAATGTAATTTGATATAAATTACCTTTAACACTATCTGGGCAGCTGTCTGACATCATTTTCCCCTAAAATTTAAAATTCATTTTGAACCAATTATAAACCCAGAGGGTAATTAAGTCTAAATTTCTTTTGATGTGTGAGTGAGGGTTTAACCAGTTTTATTTAGACTAGCCTTCAGCAAGTTTTTTTAGTTCTGGGTCGTTCTGTAGTTCTTCGGAGGCATATTTGAAAGCACAGCGGAAATTCTTGTTTTATATCCATTTCATTTGATGAAGTATAATCATTAAGTATGGAGAATATCCCAAACAAAAACCTATAAAAATCCCCAGCATAAGCTTGCTTTTGGGTCGCATATATCTTTCAACATAAATTGGATTACTCAAAATATTTTTAGCTATTGGCTTAACTCTTGTCATATATTTACACCTCCACTGTTTCTTGCGCAGCTATTTCATTGAAGAACTATTAAAGAAAACTAATACTAGCCTCTAGGACAACTTAAAAAAAAATCTAAATGTAAATATGTATTGAAAAGTTAAAGGAGGTTTCAATTTATAGATGAATGAAGTCTCTCGTGTAAAAAGATTGTGACTTATCTATAATTTGAAAATCACGCAGCGAATCATAGTCAAAGCAATTCTTTAGGTGATTGTATTATTTAGCGGCACTAAGCTTTATGTGATTCAATTCTATAACTAATTTCTATATTGTCAAGTTTTTGGCATATCTCTAACAAATCAACTCATTGTTAAGGAATCTCATTGAGTCCATTCTTATTAGTTGAGGGGATAGAATAAGGGTTGTTTTTATGCAATTAATTTGACAATATAGAAATTAGTTATAGAATCGATGCGAGGTTTTTCCAAAATAATTCACTAAAATTTAAGATTATGAAAAAAACAAAAACACCTTATTACTTACATCTCATCACAGACAAAGGATTTAAGATGATGACATTAGCTGAGGCGCATCAATATTCATTAGAAATGAATGTTGAAGTGTGGAATGTTCATGAAAGCATTGACATGGAGCCTGACTATTTTGACAGCTCTTTATTTGTTAAAGGTTCATAGAACCCCCTAGCAGGAGGATGAATGACATTAGAAAAATTTAACTCAACTCTTGTTATCAATCAAAAAATATCAGCCAAAATTGCTGATTTTGAATTAGTCAATTCAGAGCTCCTTGAGAATGGAGCCGCAATTCGACTCAACTATAGAGAAATTAAAAATAAAAAAACTAAAAAATGGCAGATAAACAAGTTGATGCATATATCAGTCGATCACTACAAAAATCAACTAAAAAATATCCCTGATTGCAAGTTAAAAAAAGATGACATCAATAATAAAATAATATTAAACGAGTTCAATAGTTGTTTTTTTAACATTATTGAGTCTATCAAAGAGAGAGATGGGAGAAATATTCTTGACTCAGTTGATCTGGAAATGATTGACCTTGGGATTCCAATGATATCAAAATCAATTATATTTGATCTAAATGACCAATGTCAGCTGACTCAATTACACTTAACATCATTAAAAAATAATTTTCTAAAATTTCATACGAATGTTCATTTATTTTCGAAATCGACCGAATATGATAAAGAAATTTTTAGAAATATATGGCTTAGTATGGCTTTTGATCTTAAAAGAGAAGTAAGTAAAAAAAGTAAAAGTTTTTTAAATGAGTTCATAAGAATTTCTTTAAATATAGAAAATTAGTTTAAAAAACTAATCAACCCCTTCTTCGCACATCAAGCGAAATTTTTACTTTGGCTAAGCTCAGAAGAAATCCTTAATGAATTTATTAAGGGTTTATACTAGGTGCAAAGTGAATTA
>Ga0209071_1000926_pt1 | contig 12728 bp, 11 predicted proteins | sample CoawatmetaG10DNA_2_FD_187513 | JGI IMG/M metagenome (GOLD analysis project Ga0209071, IMG submission 187513) | Marine microbial communities from the West Antarctic Peninsula - Coastal water metaG108-DNA (SPAdes) (version 2) | ecosystem: Environmental > Aquatic > Marine > Coastal ... | reverse complement strand
AAGCTCTTTTCCTAAAATGCAGGCATCATCACAAATATCCCATTTATCATAATTTACCGATGTAAACTCACTAAAATCTTTAGTTCTTACCGGGTATAAATGACAAGATATTGGCTTTCTCCATGGGATAAGGCCTTCTTTGTAAGCTTTTTCAAAACTACAAAGTGCCATTTTATTTTTATCAAAAGTTAAATAAACACATTCCTTACCGTTAACAAGTGGGGTTTCTAAATCTCCAGATGGGGTTGTGATAAACTGTCCTTGTTGGTTTATTTCATTAATAGAAGTATCACTCAAATAGTGTTTTATAATTGGAAAAAACTTTTTTATTTTGTCCACTTCTTTTGCTTCCAAAGGAGCTCCAGCATCTCCTTCAACACAACAAGCACCTTTACAAGCACCAAGGTTACAGACAAAGTCATTTTCTATAATTGACTCGGATATTAAAGTATTTTTAATTTGAAACATAGGGCAAATATATAAATAACAAAAAATATAAAAATAATCATTGTAATTATAGATAAATATCTGAAATTTGCAAAAAAAAAATTACTTAAAATGAATTTTAATTTTAAAGAAATATTTACAGCATTTATGATTTTGTTTGCTGTTATTGATATAGTAGGAAACATTCCTATAATTATTGATTTAAGAAAAAAAGTTGGACATATTCAAAGTGAAAAAGCATCACTAATCGCCGGAGTGATAATGATTTTATTTTTATTTATTGGTGAAAATATTTTATCTTTAATTGGTATAGATGTTAACTCATTTGCTGTTGCGGGAGCTTTTGTTTTATTCTTTATTGCGCTAGAAATGATTTTAGGTATTACCCTTTATAAAGATGAAGGAAATACAATGTTAACAGCATCCGTTTTTCCTCTAGCTTTCCCATTAATTGCCGGACCTGGAAGTTTAACAACACTACTGTCTATTAAATCAGAGTTTTCAACCCCAAATATCATTGTAGCAATTATTGTTAATGTGCTTGTTATTTATTTAGTTTTAAAAACATCTGGGAAAATTGAAAAAATCATAGGAAGTAATGGAATTCAAATAATAAGAAAAGTATTCGGAGTAGTTTTACTAGCTATCGCTGTAAAGCTATTTATGTCTAACATAAAAGAATTAATTTAAGATGATCAAACTAAGCTATGTGATTTCAGTCATTGCCTTTTTAATTGTAATTTATAATCTCACAATTGTAAATTGGGAAGACCCTTTTTCAGGAGATAGTATAATAGCGCTGATCGCTATTATGTGTGGCGTATGTTGCGTCATGATTATGACAATTTTAAGAACTTCAAAAAAAATACAAAAATTGGCAGGTAGAAATTAAGTTATATCAGGAATATGAGTTAACTCGATTCCAGCTTTTTCTAAAAAATCAAGCCCAGACTTATCTTTATAGGCCTTATTAAAAACTACTCTTTTAATTTTAGCTTGATGAATTAATTTACTACACTCCTTACAAGGAGAAAGTGAAATGTAAAGAGTAGCTCCATCAGATGATTGAGTAGAAGAAGCAATTTTAGTTATAGCATTAGCTTCAGCATGTAAAACATACCATTTTGTATAACCATCTTCATCTTCACAATAATTTTCTAAACCAGATGGAGTACCATTATAACCATCTGATATTATCATGTTATTTTTAACAATAAGTGCTCCAACTTTTTTGCGCTCACAGTAAGAGAGTTTCCCCCATTCTGCAGCCATTTTTAAGTAAGCTATATCGTATTTAAGTTTTTTTTCCAAGAGATGATTTAATTTATATTAAACTTAATACTTTTTGAGTTAAAAGATTCTAAACCAGCTTTAAGAAAAGACAAATAATCTTCTTCACTTGGTGTGTATCCAACTGGTGAGGCTATAATTTCATTTCCTTGAGGATTTAAAAGTACGTAGTAAGGTTGAGAATTAGTTTGAAAAAATTCAGTTTGAAAGTGAGCCCACTTGTGGCCGTAATTCTTTAGTTTTCTAAACCCATCTCCCGTACTTCTTTTTACTAACACCTGCTCTTCTTTGGGTAGTGTTTTTTTATCATCTACGTATAATGATATCAAAACATATTCATTTCTTATAATTTTATCTATACTACTTAAAGGCCATATATGTTCTTCCATTTTTCTACAATTAACACACGCAAAACCAGTAAAGTCTAATAAGATTGGTTTATTCACTTTTTTAGCATGTTCAATTCCTGATTTTAGATCCTTGAAGCAATCTAAATTATTAGGACAATCATTTGGATACAAAATACTATACCCTACAGGAGGTGCTAACCCACTAAGTAGTGACAATGGTTTAAATGTGGATGTTTCACTATTGTAAGTAAAACCTGAGGCCAGGTATATAGAAAAAGAAAAGGCCAAAACAATACTACAAATTCTAATAAAAGAAAACTTACCTACTTTTTGATCGTGTGGGAATTTAATTACACCAAGTAAATAAAGTGTCAAACATGCAGAAATAACAAACCATAAAAACAAGAAAACTTCAATTTTCAATAAATTCCAATGAGCTACTAAATCGGCATTGGATAAGAATTTAAGGGCAAGGGCAAGCTCAACAAAACCTAACACAACTTTGATTGTATTTAACCAGGATCCAGATTTAGGTAAATTACTTAATACTTTAGGGAACATTGCAAATAATGCAAACGGTAAACCTAGAGCAACTCCAAAACCACCCATTCCCGCAGTCAACTGCCAAGCTCCTCCATCACTAGTTATAGAACTAGCGAGCAAAGATCCTAGAATTGGACCAGTACAAGAAAACGAAACAACAGCAAGGGTTAAGGCCATAAAGAACACTCCTAATACCCCTCCAAATGTTTCTCCTTTTGTAGAATTATTTACCCAGCTTGATGGAAGTGTTAATTCATAATATCCAAAAAATGAAAATGCAAAAAATATAAATATTAAAAAGAAAATTATATTTAAAGTAACGTTAGTTGATATTTCATTTAGAATATCTGGATTTACAGAATCTAGCAAATGAAACGGAACACTTAAAAGTAGGTACACTAGAACAATAAAGAATCCATAAAGTAAAGCGCTGTAGACTCCTTTTTTGTCATTTTGTTTAGTAAAAAAACTAACTGTTAAAGGTATCATTGGAAAGACACAAGGGGTCAATAAAGCTAATAAACCTCCTATAAAACCTAGTCCAAAAATACTAAATAACGTCTTATTATTTTTTGGTGTCGATGCGGAAACCTCAGATTCTGATTTGTTTGTGTAAGCAATTACCTCTTCTGGCTTGTAGCCATATAATAAAATGTTTGAGTCTTCTAATAACTCAAGACTTGAATTATTGCTTTTATTAGTTTTAGTAGATGCAACCAAACTCCCTAATTCAAATACGAAATCAATATCAGTTGGAGGCAAACACCTAGTGTCGTCACAAGTCATAAAAGTTAAATAACCAGAGACAGGGGAAGCGTCACCAATTAAGTTTACTTTTTGAGTAAATTTTGCCTTAGAATAAAATTTTGATACAATCATTTCAAACACAGGGTCCTGTTCGGTTACCTTGTTAGTTTGATCTTCAACAACATCACCAATGAGTTCAACATTTGCATTTTTATCAAATTCAAAAGAAGTAGGAATCGGACCAAAACCATCAATGTATTGAGAATAAACAGACCATTTGTAATCTATCTTAGCCGTGAATACAAGGTCGTACTCAGTTTCTGATATTTTAACAGTTTCGAATTCCCAAGTTACAGGCTCTAATATTTGATCGTCAATAATATCTAAAGAAAGAGGCGTGTCTATTAAAATATCTGATTTAGCAATATTATTTACAGCAGAAAAAGTTACTGTGTTAAAGCATAAAAAAGTAAAAAATAAAAATATGTTTTTATATAAAAATTTCATGTAATTTTTTGTAATTGAATACAAATAAATGTAAAAATTATTGACTAACTCTTAATAAAGTTATAAATAATCAAAAAAGCAGCTGCTTTTTACTTTTAGATTTCCATTTGGCTTGGTATTTATTATCTACAAAAAACACATTTAGATCTGACTGGTATTTTTCATCTACAAAGAAAATTTTAAAATCTGCTTGATAATTTTGTTCTGTAAAATACCACAAACCAGAATTGCCCTTTACTTCATACTTATTTTTTAATTTGTAAACCAATAAATCAGCTTGGTATTCATAGTCAACTACATAAACCTTAATGTCTGATTGATAAGAGTAATCAACAGAATAAAAAGTTTGAGAAAATAGTGCAAATGAGGAGCTTAAAAATAGTATTATGAATAGTCTCATACCTAAATATAATAAATAAAAATTATTTATTATTAACCCAGTTTAATGTTTCCTCGGAAAGTATATGATTAGGCACATAATGAGTTTCTTCAACAACTACGTGCCTTTTATTCTCATTATCTAAATTTAAAAGATTGTAAAGTGGTAATTGTGAGGACTGATAAGGAAAAAAGTAATCATACCTCCCATTAAGTAGCAGGGTAGGTGTTTTTACTCTTGCGGCATATTTTTCAGGCTGTATTTCTTCTCTCACATCATCTAATGAAATCCCACCAATAGATAAAATACCAGTTTTAAACCTTTCTTCTATTGCCAGTATATTAACACCCATTTGTCCGCCCCAACTTACGCCTAGATAGTGGGGTTCATAGCCGTGTTTGATTGCGTAATCTACAGCATATCTAACTTCTTTAACCCAGTTAATCGAATGATCTCTATAATTCATAGATCGATTACCAATGTCTGTTTTCATACCATCTTTTCGTGAATAAGTACTTAAATATTCTGGGTAAATTATATCAATACCAGATGCTAAAATATTATCAAAAAAGTCTGAATAAACTATTTTGTCGCGATAAAGAGCAGATGATCCCGGAAAATATATTATAGCTATTTTAGATTTTACATCGGGATTTGCCTGTAGATTGTGAATCGGCAGTATGCTATTATCATAAATAATATCAGATGAATGACAAAAATAATCTCGATCAACTACTTGTGTGACTTCGTTATCTTTGAAACGAATATTTTCTTTATCATACAAATACAAGCTTTTAATTACTTCCCACTCCTTATCTGTAGTTTGAAAATTTTCGTAAAAATTTCGTAACTTTTCGCGTTTATAAAAAATATCACCAGAACTATCCGATTCTAGTTTTTTAACAAGCCTAACTCCGTTGTATGAAGATCTATCCCAAGCATTTTGAGAAAACCATTCAAAAGGAACGTAAGTGTCATCGGCATAAGATCCACCAAGAATACCTTTAGAGTAGTCATCTTTAAAGCTATTACTGACCCACTCCCTAACATTACCCGCCATATCATATATCCCATTATAATTTACAGATTTGGATTCAATCCTTGAATTAGTAAAATTGTAGGAATTAATATTAGCATTCATTAAAACCTTGTTTGGCTTCTGTCTGTCAAATGCATAAAACCATTCAGCTAAACTAGGAAGTGACTTTCCTTTAAATTTAGCAAAAGCATAAGCTTCATACCAGGAAATACCGGTAACCGGGTATAAGTCTTTACCTTTCTCATAATTTCCTTGACGCCAATCTTTTGGTGAAGGAAAATTTGACTTATCAACAAAACTTATTTTAACTTGATTAAAAGTAATTGAAACTCCTTCATGCATTAAATCAGACGGCCAGTACTCTTCAACGTAATAACCATTTGAATCAACAAATTCTTTATATTCTTTATTAGAGACTTCATATTTGTCCATATAAAATGGCTTAACGACTAAGTTTTCATAGGATTTAGAATAATTTGTATTTCCAAGGAATAATTCCATTTCAGGAAAGTACACCCCTTCTTCATCTGTTTTATTATCCAACGAAATGTTCATCTGGCTAAGATTAGAAGCTCTGGAAAAAAAGCTGAAAGTTTCTTTCCCTTCTTGCTGTAACTTTATTTGAGTCTTAGTTTTACTAATTTTTGATGAAAATAAAATAGATGAATCATTAATCTTATCTAAATAAACCCATTCATTCCAGTCTGTGGTTCGCCAGTAAATATCATACTTTCTTAACTGAGAACTAATTGTAATAGTATCATTGACTAGTAAATCATCGTAAAGAATATTATTTATTTTAGCATATTCACTTAACATTAATTTTTTATTATCAGCAGAGGACGTATCAATTATATTTATGTATGGAATAGCAAGAATTAAAATAAATATAAATAAGATAGAATATATTAAATACGAAAAGCTTGTCTTGTTTTGAATAACTGAAATAATAGCACCTTTAAACTGCCTAATTAATTTCACATTATTTAGGGATGCATTAGGACTGTAGCCAAACTCATCTTTAAAAGATTTTGAGAAATAGGAAAGGGAAGAAAAACCTGAATCATAGGCAATTTCTGAGACATTTTTATCTCCTTTTTTTAATAACTTTTGCGCATGATCTAGTCGGTAAAACCTTATATAATTAGATAAAGATCTTTGTGTTTTGGATTTAATAGCATCACGAGCAGTCTTTTTATCAAGACCTGTGTTATCTAATAATTGAGAAGTTGAATACTTACTGTCTTTGAAGTTTATTTGGATGTCATTTAAGACAATTTCATAGTTATTTTTCATATGATTTTGGGGGAGTTAAAAAAACTCTCATACAAAGTGTAATCAATGTATGAGAGAGTAAATATTACATGTCTGCAACAGGTGAACTTAAATCAGGTAACCATCTCCATATTTCGGAGTAATTTCCCCACATTTCAAGGCTACTGTCAAAGAGCGCTTGATCGGTATCAAACGAATTTGCACCAAACATTTCGTTATAAGCATCGATAACTTTCATCCAAACAACATTTTCATTGTCGAATCCTGAATAGTCAACATGGCTGTAAAAAACAATTACATGTCCTGAGCTACCACCAACTGTAGTGTTCCAAACATTTAAACTTATAGAAGTATCTTTAAGTGACGAAGCAGCTTTAGCTACATTGTTTCTAAATTTCCAAAAATGAGCTCCTTTGCCTCTTTTTATGTTGTAATGCAAGACTTTAGAAACTCTATTTGTTCCTCTACTTACATTATCAAAACTAGCCATTTCATTAAGACTAATGTATTCAGTACCACCAACATTGTTTATTAATGGAGAAACATTTTCATTCCAATATTTGTAACCGTCTGAATCATATCCATCTAAAGAAGCCATAGTAGGCCCAACTCCAAATCTAATTAGCTGTTGTGCTCTCTCTCCTGCTTCAACTTGAAAAGTATAAATAAGCTCACCATCGGCTTTACTATTGTATTTTTTTGTCTTTTTAGCTATAGAGGTTTTTGCATTTTGCATCTCCCCTTTATTAACTTTATAATAAGACATCCAGCCTTCTTGGCTATTAGCACTGAAACATAGAGTTAGTGCCAGAATAAATAAAATTGATTTTTTCATTTGTTTGTTTTTTAAATTGAAATATAATTTAACAATTTAATACTAATACTAATAATACAAACTATAAAATTGTTTTAACTATTCGAAATAACCTTTTAATCTACAGAACAGAAGAAGTTAAAAAGTCAAGACTCCATTTGATTGATAAATATAATTAAACGTATAGAACCTAGAGGTATTAACTGATGAGTCTGGATCGCTAGGTGCATTTTCATAATAACTTAGTATCTCCATTTTTGCATAAAAATTATCATTAGTTCTAAATACCAATACTTTTCCTGGAATAGGAGTGATTAGGTAGGAAGGCCCTCCTGAGTAATTATACCAGCCATTATCACTTCCAGTCGCTATAGCATAACCAGAATCAGAGTCTGTAATTAGTAAAGTGGGATCTACTTCGTTAACAGAAACAAAAGTTCCATTTTCAATATAGGCTGCTGCTTGACCTGTTCTATTTGGTTCATCAATAGTTCCCAAAGAAGTTCCCCCATTTACAATAATAGATGTACCTCTAAATGCAATATCCCAATCCGTTTCGCTAGTTGTAATTTGACCTGTTGCAAACTCAAATTTCGTAAATTCTCCAGTAATTGGCTGACCCTGACCTCCAGACTGAGGTGCATATAAATTAGAAACAGTTATAGAGAGAATATCATTAAGTGGAGGATCTGTTGTTTTTTCGCAGGAGTAAAACCCAGTTAATAGAATTAATAATATAAATAGTTTAATTGTTTTCATAGTTTGAAATTTAAAATTGAATATTAAGTTTTGTGTATATAATTCTACCAGAAATATTACTGATATTTTGAGTGTCTGTGAAATTTAATAAATTGTCTACCCCAATAGCTATATTGTAATTTTTGTTTAGTTTTTTATTAATTGCAGAATCAATAATAATGTAACTATTAACAAAAGTGTCAAAACTGTCTAAATAACCATTCCCATTTTCATCCAATAAACCATACTTACTTCTGTATGTGAGTCTAATATTAGAGTCGATGTTTGAATTTATACTTTTATAATATAGTTTTAAGTTAGCAGTGTGTCTTGATCTATTAAAGAGCCCGAAATAATCACTTTTATTTAATTCAAATGATGGAGACGACGGGTTTTCTCGAGCAAATACTTCTCCATTTTCAAAGGAATTAACCGCTTCTTTATCAAACGCATATAGTAGCTGATAGCCAGTTGATAATTTAAAATTATTGCTTGGCTTCCAATTCATACTAAACTCTAATCCTTGAGTGTAAACTTCATTTATGTTAAAATAACTAAATACATTTTGTCCATTAGTTTTATTAGCGATAACTCTTGTGTCAATTAAGTTTTTAATTGAGTTTTTGAAAAAGTTGAATTCAAATTTCAATTTAGAATTAAAATAATAATCAGATCCAAGGTTAATACCTATAGAGCTTTCAGGGTTCAGGTTTTTTTCAAATTCTGAAACTGGAACAATAATGTTAGCTATCTGTCCCTGCTCTTGTAAAATAGGAATTGCTGTACTTACTGCATTATATCCAAGAACAGTGTATCCAATAGTTGCGTTAGTAAAGTCAAAATAAAGCTGCCTAAAATCAGGGGCTTTAAAACCATAGCCTAGTGACCCTTTTACAGATAATTGGTTATTAAGTTTATGTCTAAAAGCAATTTTTGGGCTCAATTGTGATTTATACTTACTATGACTATCAAAGCGAGCTCCGATAATAATATTTAGATTATCATTTGGTTTTACATCGTGCTGAACAAAAATATATGGTGAGTTAAAAATTGGATTTAGAGTAAAGTAAGATCGGTCTAATGTTTCATGCTTTAAGCCCATACCCGAAATAAATACACTGTTTGAAGAAAATGTATACGTAGTCCTAATTTCCGGCTTAAGTAAAAGTTGATCGTAAAACCCTTCACTAAATCTTATTCCATTAGTATTATCGTCAAGAAATTCATTTGCTTTGTATCTAGTTGCATAGAACTCAAAATGTATTTTCAAGTTGTTATTATAAATATGTTTCAGCTGCAAGTGAGTATTCCATTCCCTTATATTACTCTTTCCTTCTAATATTTCTGAGGCCACATAGTCTTGCTTTTGAGAATAGTATTTAGCTGAAAAATAAAGGTCTGTATTTACTGATAAATCATAAGTTAATTTTGAACTAAACGTATAATTAGTAAAAGGTTCAACCGTATTTAAAACCTCGCTTTCAGTTAGGTTATACCCACCACTACTTAAGCTATTAATGTAAGTGCTAATCCCAAATTTATTTTTTTTATAGTTTAAAGAAGCGCCTATATCATTAGTCTTATGAGTCGCAGCCCTATAGTTTAAATCCCCACTAAAACCATCTTTTGGAGTATTTGTAATAATATTAATAACTCCAGCTAAGGCTGCACTACCATAAAGACTAGACGAAGCGCCTTTGACTATATCAATTTGCTTAATGTTTCCAAGGCTAAATCGTTTCAGATCTAAAGTTCCTGACAAACGACCTATCACAGGTGCTCCATCAATTAGAATTAAAGTATACTGAGAGTCAAGTCCTTGCATCTGAATCCCCTCACCACCTCCAAAATCAGAAACTGTAATTAGTCCGGTTTGTTCGTTTAAAATATCATTTAGTCTTAATGAGTTTGTTGATTTTATTTCTGATTCTGTAATAATTTGTACCGGAAATGGTAACGCTGAAGATTTTCTTGGGGTTCTTGTTGCTGTAACTAATATTTGATCTAAAAAGTTAGTAGAAACAGTATCAAGGGTAATGTTAACTTTTTCTTGAGAGAAACTAATATTTACAAAAAATATTAAAAAATAAATACAAAAATAATTTTTATTTAGAATCATTCTTAATTAAATTTGTAGCAAATATATAAATTATATTGACTTTATCTAATTAAGAATATTTAAAATACGATGATGAAAAAAATTATATTAATACCAATATTGATTTTAGCTTTTAGCTTTTCGGCAAATAGTCAAAACAAGAAAAAACAAGACAAAGAGGCTATAAAAAAAATGTGTGGATGCTTTGAAGTTGAGTTTAATTTTGCCGAAACTTTTAAATACTCAAAAGATTCAACCTATGTCCCATCTAAAAATAAAACAACTGGCGGTTTAGAATGGGCTCAACTAGTTGACGATGATAAAAATAAAATATCAATTCAACATATATTGCTTGTCGGACCTGAATCTTCCCCTTATATAATGAAGCATTGGAAGCAAGATTGGATTTATGAAAATAGAGACTTTCACATGTACAACGGAGATAACGCATGGAAGTATGAAACTAAAGAAAAAGAAAGTGTAAAAAGACAATGGACACAAAAAGTATATCAAGTTGATGACAGCCCTAGATACGAGGGGTCTTCCTCTTGGGTTCACGTAGACGGGAAAAGTTATTGGGAAAACACTACTGATGCTCCCTTACCAAGAAGAGAGTATAGTCAAAGAAATGATTACAATATAACAGTTAGAGGAAACAGACAAGAAATCACTAAGGATGGATGGGTACATGATCAAGATAATAGTAAAGTTATAAGAGAAGAGGATAAAGAAGATATTGTTGTAGCTAAAGAAAAGGGGTATAACTTTTACAAAAAAGTAGACGATAGCAAATGTTTAGCAGCAGCAAGTTGGTGGATTGAAAATTATTCCAAATGGGAGACCGTAAGAAGTAAATGGAATGAAATATATTCTAGAAAATCGAATTTAGAACTACATTCTAAGGTAGACGGTAAACCCTTGTATAGTTATTTATTTGATGATGCAATGGTTGATAAAGAGATAATAAATAAGACAATTGAATCCTTTATAAATAAGATTAAATGACGGGCTTATTAATTCTAATTCCTATAATAATTGCTCTTACAATTTTTATAACCAATTATAATTCAAAGAATAAAAAAGACAAAAAAACAGATGTCTTTGAGAATAAATTCACGAAGGATGAAAGTGAATTTGTAATTCTTTTAGGTTCCGAGACAAGCTCCACTATTGGATTTGCATCTCTGTTTAAAGATGCTTTATTATCACTAGATAAAAAAGTGTTTCTCTCAAATTTGAATGATTATTCAAGCTATAAAAAAGCAAAACAATTAATTGTATTTACTGCAACTTTTGGAGCTGGAGAAGCGCCAAGTAATGCAGACAATTTTGAAAAACTATTTAATGAATTAAAAATAAAGAATAAGTTAAAGTATTCAGTGCTTGGTTTTGGATCTTTAGCATACCCAGATTATTGTCAATATGCTATAGATGTTGATAATATGTTTAAAGGGAATGCAAATTTTTCAAAAGTTTTAGATTTATATAAAATAAACTCCCAATCAATGGAAGCATTTAAAGATTGGTTAAACTTATGGGGATCAAAAAATAATCTAACCCCAATTATTAAAACCAAAAAAAGAATCACACTAAAAAAAGATAAAAGCTTTGTGATTGAATCTAAAACAAAATCAAACATTGACAATACATTCATGCTTAGTTTAAGAGCAGAGAAGAAAAAAATAAGATTTAAGTCTGGAGACTTGTTTGCTCTAAATTTAAATAATGAAGATGAAAGAATATATTCCATAGGAAAAATAAATAAGAATATTGTTTTAAGTGTTAAACTTCATGAGAATGGAATTGGATCTAACTATCTAAACAATCTAAATGTTGATGATATTATTAAAGGATCTATACAAAAGAACTTTGACTTTAACTTTCCTTCTTATGCAAAAAAATTAATATTAATTGCTAATGGAACTGGAATAGCACCATTCTTAGGCCTGATTGGCGAGAATAAAAACTTGATTGATGTCCATTTGTTTTGGGGAGGGAGAACAAAAGAATCCTTTGAGATTTATAAAGAAAGTATATCGGAAAATTTAAATAATGGAAAACTAAAAGAAATACAAATAGCTTATTCAAAGGAAACCAATTCAAGTTATGTTCAAGATTTAATTATAAAAAATGAAGGTTTAGTTGTAGATAGTTTAAAAAATGAAGGAGTTATTATGATTTGCGGGTCGGTTAATATGCAAAAAGAGGTAATTGATGTTTTATCCGAGATATCAATTAATAAGTTAAAAAACCCTCTTAGTGAATATGAAAACATGGAACAAATTAAAATGGATTGTTATTAATCAAAAAAAGATATGTGTAAAGAAATAAAAATAGTATCTAAAATAAAAGATGGAGAAATTCTAAAATGCAATACTTGTAATTCCTTTACTCTTACTTACAGAAATTTATTTTTTGAGTTTTCTCCACCTGAGTTTGATAATTTTAAAAAATACATCTCTAAAATAGATGTTAATTATTGGGAAGATAATTCATGTATA
>Ga0209071_1000906_pt1 | contig 12896 bp, 13 predicted proteins | sample CoawatmetaG10DNA_2_FD_187513 | JGI IMG/M metagenome (GOLD analysis project Ga0209071, IMG submission 187513) | Marine microbial communities from the West Antarctic Peninsula - Coastal water metaG108-DNA (SPAdes) (version 2) | ecosystem: Environmental > Aquatic > Marine > Coastal ... | reverse complement strand
CCGCCACCTCGTCGTGCCTGACCGTCGGCGGATGCCGCAATATCCCGAAATCCAATGGCTGCTCGACCTGCTGCCGACGGTCAGGCACGACGAGGTGGCGGCAGCGATCGCGGGCGCCGGCCTCACCAGGCTGCCACCGATGACGGTTGGATGCAGCCACCCTCTGGGATATCTCCTACAGGTCGATCAGCGCCGGGTCATCGTCCCTGACGCCTTCGGGACCAAGCGGCGCGCCAGGCGGCTGCAGGAATTCACCGATGCCCTGCGGGCGAGTCGCGGTGCCGAGATCCGCGAATGCCTGATAGCGATCGACGGCCGTTTGCTGTGGGATCCGCCTGCCTGGGCCTGGCGCTGCTCGCGGGTGCTCCGCGACGCGCTGGCGATGGCAGGTATGCCGGCGGAGGACATGCTCGACCGCGTGCGCTGGGCACCGACGAACAGTAACGCGCTGCCGATAGACATCCACATCAAGGACCCGACGACCGGTCGCCCCAATAGGGTCGCGTCGCTCAGCGTCGAGCGCCCGCCGATCGGCGACCTGCTGCGCGCCACCATCGACCTGGGCAGTGGTGTCATCTACCGCGAGGGCGGTGACGACACGTTCCTGTCGACCCGGCACGAGATCGTGGCGCGCGGCCACCGGATCGCCGCCACGCTCTCGGTCGCGCTGAGCGGAAGGCAGGTTTCGTCGCTCATAGGTCACCCGCTGCTCGCCAGACCCGAATACGCCATACGCAAGGCATGGACGGGGCGGAACTACACGCGGGCCATCATCGACGTGCCCGAGTGCTCTCTGGCCCGCCTGCCGGGCAGGTTCGGGGCGATCCTGCCCGAGCACGACCGATCCGATCTCGCCACGTCGCCATGGCGGTGAGGGCGGCCCCCCTGGTTACTGAAGACGGCGGTATCTGCTGCCGGCGTCGATCCGGTCGATGATCGGCGCAGAGGCGCGCGGTCGGTATTCCGGCGAGTAGACCTCCAGCCGCAGCCACTCGCGCTCCTCGTCGAGACGGTCGACCGCGACCTCGCGCATCCACTCGCCGGACGCGCCATTCCAGAAATACCCGCGGCGGCGGAGAACGTCCTTGCGGTCGTAGTGCGCACCGTGCGCCCGGACGAGCCAGCCGCCCCGCTCGGCCCCGGCGATGACGTGCGACAGCACCGTGCAGCCATCGCTCAACTGGTGCCGCAGCAACTGGATCAGCGCATCGACGTCGTCACCCGCCCGGTGCGCTTCGTAGAACCAACCCGCCTGGTCCAGGAGCCAGCGCAGCGCCCGACCCTCGTAACCGGCCGCCGCCCAGTCGACCTCCTCCATGCTGCACGACCAGCGCAGGCCGGCAGCGGCCGGCAGACGCTTCTCGACGAACGGCCTGTCGAACCGGCTGTTGTGCGCCACCACCAGCGACGCGGATGACATCAGTTCGATCGCTGCGCCGTCGTCGATCTCGCGGCCAGCGAGGTCGGCGTCGGAGAGGCCGGTCAGCCGGGCCACGACCGGATCCAGGGGCCGGCCCGGGTCTTCGAGCCACGAGAACGGTGCGTCCAGCGCCACGATCTCCCCGGCGGAGGTGAACCTGAAGCGCCTGAGCGCAAGCTCCACGATCTCGTCCGTGACGGGATCGAGGCCGGTCGTCTCGGTGTCGAGACAGATGCCGATCCGCGATCCGGACGTGGGACCGAACGACACGCGCCGGTCGGGCAACGCGACACGCTCCAGCAACCTGAAGCGGCCATCGGCCAGCAAAAGCCGCTTCGCGCGTTCAACGTCGGATTCGTCGAAACCGTCCACCGCGCAGAACTCAGTGGACCGTGTGGCTGGTCGCGGCGACCTGGTTGAGGAGCAGCAGCAGGACGCGGCGGAACCCGACCTCGCCGTCGTCGACCAGCAGGTCGCGGATCGAGCGTCCGCCGAACGCCGCACGGGCGTCGTGCACCCAGGCCGCCGCGAGCGCGTCCTCCACCCCCACGATCAGGCGCAGCTGCTCCACGACGATGAGGCGCCGCGCGCGCTGCGCCACGACGGGCGGGATGGCCTCGCCGCCGTTCTCTGCCGCCTGGCCGATCCAGCGGTCGAGGATCTGCTCGCCGACGCCGACCACCTTGGCGGCCTCGGCGCTGTCCCAGCGCCAGTGCCACATCAGGTAGACGAGGTCGGCGAGCAGCAGAGCGCGCCGGTCGGCGACGTCGTTGGCGCGCACGTAGCCGGGCGTCGTCGGCCGGTGGTCGGCATGGGTCGAGATCCACATGTCGCCGCGCTCGAGCGAGAGCTCGCCCATCGGCCGGCCATCGCGGCACCCCGCGACATAGAGGAACACGTCGGAATAGGAATCCGCCCCGACGGCGTCTAAGGTCACGACCACGTTGGTCAGCATGTCCATGAGTTGCGGCAGGCCTTGCGCCTCCGCGGCGACAGTCTCGTCCATCGGTATTCCCTTTCGTCAGTTCCCTTTCAACATCCGGCGCCCCGCGCCGACGCACGGGACGTCCCGCGCATCTGAACCCTGACATGATGTCAAGGTAATGTCAAGAACGAAAAGAGAACAGACCGGACCGGTCGTAAATTAGTCTTGCGAAAGTCTTGGCTGGTGGCGCCGAGGACACCGCACAACCTTCATGACTTTGTCGGCCCTCCCGAAAGTCCATCGATGATCGGGCAGTCCGGGCGTCCGTCGCCGTGGCATCTCTTGGCCAAGTCGAGCAGGGCGCCGCGCATCCGCTCCAAGGCGGCGGCCTTGCGGCCTAGGTCCTCCGCACGCGCGAGCGCTAAGGCCTTCACGTCCGCGCTTGCCCGGTCGCGGTCGTGCCACAGCGACAGCAGGTCGGCGATCTCGGCGATCGGAAAGCCGAGATCGCGCGCGTTGGCGATGAAGCGCAGCCGATGAACGTCGGAATCCGAATAGTCGCGATAGCCGCTGTCGCGACGCGGCGGGGCCGGAATCAGGGCTAGCTTCTCGTAGTGGCGGATCATCCGCTGCGAGACCCCGCTCGCCTTCGATGCCTGGCCGATGTTCATCTCACCCGATTGTATGACGACGGCATCACAACGAGAAGCGGAAATCCCGCGGCGGACGGCTACAGGTTGATCATGACTATGCCGGTTACAGGCGATCGAGCAATTCCGGGCAATATCGAAATACTGGAAATAGGTCGCGATGGGCGGCCGCGCGGGGATCTCACCCCCGGCGCAGCCTCGCCGACAGCGTTATCTCAAGCCGCCGCCGGCTGCCAAGCACACTACGCCGATCCATGACGCGTGCAACACAGCACGTCCCGCGAACACGCTGCTTCCACTACCCGACCTCGGCCAGTCGACAGCAACTCCGACCTCTATGCCATGCTATAGCCGGATGAAATGGACAGTATCTTCGATCTTACATGATAGCGCGACGCCCTTCTCCACAAGCCGCCGGGCCGCGCGCGCGACATCCCACTCCAGTTCGTCGACTGCCTGGGCCAGCGCCTCGGCGTTTATCGGATCACGCGTGTCCATCGCGGCGAGCACCCTGGGTTCCAGCGCGGGATCGACGCTCGGCTCGCGGTTGTCTTGCTCGAAACGGCCGCACCAGAGGATCGCGCCACGCCAGACGATGAAGTGGCTGCCGCATCCACCGTCGCGCCAGACCGATGGATACAGCGTCACGCCTCCGCCGCGAGTGTAGAGCCGCCATGCCTTCCCAGCGCGAGGGTCTAGGTTGATAGCAAGGGTCTCACCGCATCCGTCGGGACAGGCGATTAGCAGGGCGCGCGGCCGACCGCGGCTGACGAGGGCGGCGTCCCCAGGCTCACGCAGGCACCCCTCCGCCTCGTCGCGATACGCCACCTCGCCCACGACCGACAGCCGGCGCACCGGCCGCTTCACGCGGGATCCTCGGACGGATCGGCGAGCCTGACCGGCAACTCCCACGTGTCGCCTTTCACAGGGGCACCCGCGGGCGAGCAAGCCACGCAGCGCGGATGCTTTGCCACTGCCATCTCCTTCACCCGGCCGCGGATGCCGTCATAGTGAAGATGCCTGGGCTCGGTCGGCACAGTGGTCACCGCACCGAGCATCATCGTCATCGCCAGTGAAGTGACGGTCGAGTTGATCGTGATTACCGCCGGCTGGGGTTCGCGCGCGCCCTGGACGTAGGGATCGGCCGCGCGCTGCTCAGGCGTCTGCAGCTCGCGACGGATCTGTTCGGCGTCGAGGGCGCCGGCGCAGGTCAGGCAGGGCACGCCCGGCGCGAGCATCTGCACACGCCCGGTGATGTGCGTAACGCCATCCTCACCCACCGTGATGCTCACGCCCATGTCGATCGCCGGCACGAGATACTGGAACGCCGACTGGTTCACCACCGCGCGGCTGGCGTGCGAATCGGTGCAGACAAGCACGAAGTCGTAGGTCGGGAGGAGCTTGGCGACCCGCTCGTCCACGATGTCGGCGCGGAGCGGCGTCACGTCTGCCGCCGGGTTAATCGCCAAAATCATGCGCGCGGCGACCTCGACCTTCGGCGCCCCGACGTCGTCCGGTGTCGAGCCGACCAAGCGGTTCAGGTTGGTCTTGTCCACGATGTCGGGATCGATCACCGTCACACGCGCGGCGCCGAGATGAGCCAGCTGCTGGCAGGCGAGCGAACCCGTGCCGCCTACGCCGATAACCGCGAAGTGAAGGTGACGCATGAGCCGCTGGCCGGGTTCGCCGAACGCCCGGACCTGCCGGTCGTGATGATCATCCACCGCGCCGCCCGGGAATTCCGAATGAAGGACGAGGCGCTCGCCCACCTCCCATACCGGAACGTCGCCGCGGCCACCAAGGCGCCGCGCGCGACAGCCATCGCGGCCGATCACCATCGCCAGGTGCGGCACCGCCGCGCCCCGCCGCGACAGATACGGCCCAAGCTCGGCCTCGCCGTCGTCGTCGACGACCGAGAAGCTGGGGCAGCCGGCGGCGTCGGGGTGGGTATGGATCACAATCACGGCCATCCCGGTCACCCGGCTGCGATTTGCCACCTCGACCAGGAACGACGCCTTCAGCACCGCGGACACGCGGTCGCGCCGCTCGTAGGCGTCGTCCGGCACCGCGGCGGCCTCGGCCACGATCCAAACGTCGGCGCGCGCGACGTAGTGGGCGTAAGCGATCGCGCAGCTTTCCACCTTGCGCGCCGCGAGAAGCGCGGTGGCGAGTGTGCCAAGGCCCGGCGCGGCGAAGCGGACCCCGCTCACTGCACCCTCCCCAGGCGATCGATGATCGAGTTCATCCACGACGACAGCGTGTCGCGGTTCGGATCCCAGGGACCGGTAAGGTGCCACGAGAACCACAAGCCCTGATCCCCGCTGTCGGGGATCGCGTTGGGCCCCGAACTCTGCGGGATGGCGCCGCTGGCCAGGCGCAGGTCGGCGTCAGCCCAGAAGCAGTCGGGCTGGGCGAACGGGTAGCCGGGCGGAACGAAGAAGCGGATAGCGGTCGAGGCCTTCGACCAACCGTGCGGCAGGCGCACGCCGGGCACGGTGACGAGCATGGTGCCGCTCGCCGTCGTGTCGACGTGCGCCTCGCCGAAGCGCTCCCGCAGCTCGTCGAGCTGCATGGTGACGACGCCCGACATCAGCCGAAGTTCGCCTTCGGGACTGACGAGAAGCGGCGCAAGCCGTGCTTCGGGGCGAGGCTGAAGACCTCGTCGTCCGCCACGATGCGGTCCGGATCGTCCCCATGGCCCTCGAGCGCCAAGTCGTGCGACGGATCCCAACCGGGCACCATCGCCTTGATCTGGGCACCGGTCAGGCTCTCGTGCTCGGTCTCATACTGCTTCCCGTTGACGAGGAAGCGGTAGGTCGACTTGTGCGGCGCGGTGATGAACCGCTCGACACCCTTGCCGGTCAGATCGACCGTCCCGCCCGGCTCGATCAGGCGGTCGGTCCCGCCACGCACTTCGAGGAACACCGCCTCGTCCGCGTCGATGCCGGCCAACGCGCGGAGCACGGCCTCGGGGATCGTCGAGTTGCCCCAGACGATCGCGCTGTCGTTGAGCTTGAAGCGGTAGAGCGGATCACCGCTGAACGCGACGCAGCGGTGGACGGCGCGGTCGCGCAGATCGACCTCCTCGTCGGCGCGGACGTCCTCGAAGTCGCCATCGGCGGTGATCACGAACAGGGCGTGGTCATCGACCGGGGTGACGCCGGCGGCCTTCAGGATCTGGCGGCCGAGGGGGATGGGATCGTCGAGCAGGAGCGGGTGGAAGTCCACGCCATCCTTCGCGAACGAGACGCGGAGGCGACCGCCGCGCAGGGGACGGCCCTCGGCGATGGCGTCGCGGACATCGTCGACGTGGTCGTGGGTGTTGGTATCGGTCATCTTACTTAATTCCTCTATGGATCGCAGCGGAGTTGCGGCGTCCTAAGAGGTAAATCGCCGGCCGATCGGGCGACCGGTAACGACGATCAAAGATTTTTTTCGAGCGCCCCGTCGCGGATGCCGCCGCATATGAAGAACGAGGGGCAGGTGGGGCATGTCCGCTCGGACCGGTTGGGTTCGAACCTGCCCTCGCCGATCGCCGTCAGCGCCGCCGTCAGCTTGTCCCGATGCTTGCCAAGGGCGCGGGGCTCGAACGAGACGACAGTGGCGGGCTCGTCCTCGGATAGGTGCAGCACCTCGACGAGGCAACCTGGAAGCGACGCCGCGGTGGCGATGTGAAACGCTGCGTCGGATATCGACTGTCCTGACGTCGACGTGCGGTGGCCAGTCCGCACTACGCGTGCGACGACCGTTCCGGCGCCGGTGGCGATCACGTCGTCGGCGCGCGCGATCACGGTCGCACCATCAAAAGCGGCATCGAAGTCGCGGGTATCCAACCTGGATCCCCCGGATCTCGACGCGGCGAACCGCTGGACCAGCGACCACGCCACGTCGCGATGCAGATCGAATTCGGTGGTGGCGAGCGGCCCGGCCCGCCATGCTTCGTCGAACAGCCCACGCAACTGCTCGGGGGCATGCTCGTCCGGCTCGATCGCGGCCAACTGCTCGACCGTCGCGCGCACCACCTCGTGCATGCGTGAGAGCGTCGTTGATGTGCGACGACCCCCGACGCCAAGAACATGCGTGTAGAGGAAGCGGCGAGGACAACGGACGTAGAGGTCGAGCTGCGCGATCGTGATCGCGATGGGACGCATTAGCCGTATGGGCAGGGGCGCCAGCTCCGGGTCGGCGGGCCTGAGCGGGTTCGCGGCCGCGGTCCGCGCTTCCGTCGGACCGATACGCGCGATGAAGGGCGACGGATTCCGCCGGCGCCCGCCCGCGTCCCTCGTCGCTGAATACAGGTGCAGCCGATCTCGCGCCCGGGACAGCGCTACGTAGAACAGGCATTCCTGCTCCATCCTGTGGTCCGCGGCCGATAGCGCCACGGTGCCGCCCTCGCCACCATCGATCATGCCGTCGGGCACCGGGCAGGCCGGTGTCCTCGCCGCGCTCGGCATGGAGTTGGGATTCAGGCCCATCACGTGCACCGCCGGGAACTCAAGGCCCTTGCTGCCATGTATGGTCATCAGCCGCACCGCCTCAATACCCTGTGCGGCCTGGGGAAGCTGCCGCAGGTCCCGCTCGTCGGCGAGGAGAACGAGGCGCCGGATCTTATCCAGCAAGCGCTGGACCGGAAGGCCTGGCCCACGGCCTTCGGTTCGCAGAAATCCCATAAGCTGCCATATCGCGAGGCCCATCGCCCGCGTGGCGACGTCATCGGCCTCGGCAAGCAGCGCCGCCGTCCTGGTCCGGTCAAGAAGCACCTGCGCCAACACGGGCCAGGGGCGATCATCAGGGCCAAACCCGTCGAGCAGGTCGGCCAGCCGCCCAAGCGACGAGTGATCCGCTGGCGACAGCCCGGCGAAGTCGGCATCGACGTCGGTCCAGGCCAACGGCGCCGGATCCATGTCGCGCAACGTCTGGATCAATCCGGCGACGCCCGCGATCGTAAGGTCTCGGGGAAGGCCGCCGAGCGCCGGCGAGCGGACCAGTGCCATCGCGCGTCTATCGATCAGCAGCGACAGCAGCGACAGCAGGTCCTTCACCTCGGGTCGGTCGAAAAGGTCGCCCAGATAGAGCACCGGGATGCCGCGGCGCTCGAGTTCGCGGCCGATTCGGGCAAGCCTATCGTTCCCAGGACAGAGCACAGCCTGGCCACGCAGCCCGACCTCGGGAGCCAGCGCCCTGATCTCCTCGGCGAGCGCGTCCGCCTCTTCATCATTGTCGCCGAATGACACATGTCGCGGGAGCTCACCGGGCCCAACTCGGTCAGCGGTCAGCCGTGCGTCTCCCGTGCCGGCCGACATGTCGGCGCCGAACGTCGAGAACGCGCCGACTATCGCCGGCGTGGATCGATAGTTGATGCGAAGGCGCCCACCGGCCGCGGCCGGGAAGTCGTCGGTCGCGAACCGCGCCATGCTGTATGATGATGCCCCGCGGAACCGATAGATCGCCTGCCGCGCGTCGCCGACCGCCCACAAACCCTCGCCTCGCTCGGTCAGGCATCGGAGTAGCCGCACGCTGCCCCTGTTCACGTCCTGGTATTCGTCGACGAGGACGTGGGCGTAGCGGTCGCGCAACTGGGTCGCGATCTCCGGCCTTTGCTCGAGCAGCGTGACCGGCAATGAGACGAGGTCGCCGAAATCCACCGCATACGCCTGCCGCTTCAATGCCTCGTATCGCCCGAACACCAAGGCCACCTCGGCGCACCGCTCGGCGGCGATGCGCTCATCGTCGCCGGCCGCCGAATCGATCATGGATCGCGCCAGCTCGGCGAAACGCACGGCGTCGGCGACCTCGTCCTTCGCGCGGCTGATCGCCGACAGCATGTCCTTCAGCCGCCGTGACGGATCCCAGAGTTCGCGATGGTGCACGAGTCCAAGCGATATGTAATCCTGCTCTAGCAAGCCGACCGCCTCGGACCGGTCCATCAAGCGCGGCTCCCTTCCGAAGCCCAGATCGCGGTGAAACCGACGGACGATGTCGAGACCGAACGCATGAAACGTGCCCACCCACAGCGCCGCCGCGGCATCGGGTCGTTGGGCGGCAATCCGATCGGAGAGTTCGCCAGCGGCCTTGTTCGAGAAGGTCAGGATGAGGATGCTTCGCGGGTCTATTCCGTCGTCGAGCAGCGACACGACGCGACCGACCAGGGTCTGGGTCTTCCCCGTGCCCGGTCCGGCTTCGAGCAGATAGGGCCCGCCGCGGTAACTAGCCGCCGCAAGCTGGTCGTCGTTGAGTGGACGGACTGGTTCGAGCCCAGTCGGCGTCGAAGGGTGGATGGGGGGAAGCAGCAAGGCGTCAAGAAGCTGCTGCGCGACCGCGTCGAACGGTGCGCCGATCCGCTGCGCCATCTCGCTGGCGGTCATCCCGCCGAGATGCAGGTCCCGCACGTGTGATCTCGGGATGAGCAACTCGCGGGCGAACAGGTCCATCTGGATCTCCCGTCGCTGCCGCCTGCTGTAGTCGGCGACCCTGTCCTCGCCGACGGGCGCAACCTCGGCGGAGCGGGCCGGCTCGACGACAACGGCGACGTGTTCGCGCGGGTCGTCGCCGAGCAGGGCGTGACCAAGCTCATGACCTATGAGGAAGGCGCGGTAGAAGTCGTTGCCCAGGTCCTCATGCCGTATCGCACGGGCCGCCGGGTCGAAGACGGCCCGGCCTCCGGCCAGCAGCGGACTTCCCGGCGCCACCGGCTCGACATCGATGTCGAGCCTGGCGGCGACAAAGCCGACCAGCGCAAGGGGGAGGCACGGATCGACGCCGGCGGAAACGGCTTCGGCGTGCAACGCCGCGGCGCTCTGCCGGGCTACCTCCACGGCGTCCAACGGTCAGTCCCCGTCGGCGAGAAGCCGAACCCGGTCCTCCTCCGGCACGCGGGCGTCGATGAGCAGCTGTTCGAACGATATCTTCGTGGCTGCCGGGCGGGGTGCGTCGTCGGCCTTGAAGCTCATCCCTTCGGACAGGCGGGGGGCTCCACAAAGAAAGCCCCGAAGCCCGTCCAGCGTCGCGTTCAACTCCCACGCCAGCGCGCGAAGGAAGCGATCGGGCACGGTGGCGACATCGACGATGCGCGTGCGGAAGCCCTCGACAACACCGCTCGGCACACCGAGGCCGGCCCTGACCTCGCGCAACGGCTTCGCCGATGCGGCGGCGAAGGGGTCGCTGACGGGCGCCAACGCGGCGGCCATCGCCATCGTGCTCTGGAACGAGTCCCAGGCGGAATCCAGCCAGGCCTCATCGGCCGGGGCGCTCGCCACGGTCGCGGCTTCGCGAAGCCGAAGCTCCAGCGACATGTCGACGATGCTTTCGGCATATGCCGGATGGGCACGCAGGTAGCGCTCGAGCGTCGCTACGTCGTGAGACGGCTCGGCGGCGAATTCGTGCAGGATCTCCTCCAGCTCGAAGCGATTGATGTCATTCATCAGTCGTTCCAATACCCAGCGTCTCGCGTATGTTCAGTATCGCGGCATCACGCCTGTTGCGGACAGTCTTCTCCACCACGTCCAGCACCTTCCTTATAGACAAAACATTATCGTCCGAAGAATCCAGCGGCATGTCCTGAAGTATCATTTCGATGACCCTGCGCTGGTTGTCCGGCAACGAATCAATCGCCGCAGCCACGCGGGACCGGTAAATCGGGTCGTCGGAAAGTAGCTCCTGGGCGACGTCGAGGCTGCCGACGGCACGCTCGACCTCGATCGACGGCTCGTTCGTCTCGGCATCACGTTCAAGCGGCTGGGTTCTTGCCGAATCGCGGCGGAAGGACCGGTTCGAGGTCGATCGCAACGTCGCCACGGCATCGGCGAACATCACTTCGAAATAGTCTAGACCCGGACCAGGTGAATGCAGGTCCTCGCTCAGCTTCAGGTCGATTGCGTCCTTCACGCGCTCCCGCGCCGCTGCGGCGTGCACGTTCTCGCGTTCCCCTATCCGCTCCCCCTGAACCCTAGGCAGCATGGCGTCGGCCCGCCGCATGACTTCGCGGTAAAGGGCGCCAAAGTAGGTGTCGCCGTTATCGTATCGCGTCTGCCTGAGCAGATGCACGACACACTCCGTGGGGATATACGTCGGTGAGCGCGGATCGCGGACCGCCAACGCCGCGAGCACGTCTTCCCGCGGCATGTCCAGAAGCGAACCGAGCACGGCCTCCACCTCGGGCCGACGGGTGTAGAGCGTCCCGTCCCTGCGTGTCCGAGTCAGTGGAGTGGGGGTCACGCCGTGCGTGCTCGATGCCAAGTTCGGCCTGCCTAAATAGTTGATTCAACCGACCATAACGCTCGGCCGATGGATGCGCGAGGTCAAGTGCAACCGGACTGGATCGTCGTGGTGGTCGACGGGGGCTGCCGAGCAACCTCAACCGCCCTTCAGGTGGCGCAGCTTCCTTGCGGTCACCTCGTCCGACAGGCGCCGGGGCACCATGTCGACCGTGCCGGTGTATTGCGCGCCCTTCGCGGTCTCGGTGGCCGGCGCGTTTTCGCAATCCGCGACCTGGTGGAAGAAGAGCTGCGCGATCGCCTGCCCGGGATATAGCGTGAGCGGGGTCTCGCCGAGATTCCGCAGCTCGAGCGTCAGGCTGCCGGCGAAATTGGGATGGATTCCCACCGCGGTGGCAACGATGAGACCGAGGCGTCCCCACGTCGAGCGACCGACTACATACGCCATCAGATCAGGCTGGACTTGTAACGGATTTGCGCCGGTCACCTGAGCGATTAGAGTTCGCAACAGGAGACCGACGAGATGATCAAGCACACAGAAGAGTTCAAGCAGGAGGCGGTGCGGATTGCACTGACCAGCGGGTTACCCCGCGACAGGGTTGCATCGGATTTGGGGATAGGGAAGTCGACGCTGGGCAAATGGGTGTCACAGTATCGGCCATCTGACCTGGTGGCAGCGCCGCAGGCAGATCTGGCGCGTGAGAATGAACGCCTTCGTCTTGAGAACCGTGTGCTGCGGGAGGAGAGGGAAGTGCTAAAAAAGGCCACGCAGTTCTTCGCGAGCCAAAGGCCGTGAAGTTCGCTTTTGTGCATAGCTGGCGGCATCGTTGGCCCGTTGAACTGCTCTGCCGTGTCATGGATGTCAGTGAACGCGGCTATCGTTCCTGGCGCTCGCGCCCGATTAGCAGGCGGGAGCGGACAGATATGAAAGTGCTGGCCCATATCCGAGAACAGTACAGGCTGAGCCTTGGCAGCTACGGCCGTCCTCGCATGACGATGGAGTTGAAGGAGGTGGGGCTCGATGTTGGCGAGCGCCGGGTCGGGCGGCTGATGAAGATCAACGGGATCAAGCCAGTCCGCACGCGCAAGCACAAGGTTACGACGGATAGCCACCATCGACTGGGGGTCGCAGCGAACTGGCTGGACGGCGATTTTGCCGCCGATGCGCCCAACCGTAAATGGGCCGGCGACATCACCTATATCTGGACGTCAGAAGGCTGGCTCTACCTTGCCGTCATTCTCGACCTGCATAGCCGTCGCGTCGTGGGCTGGGCAGTCAGCGACAGAATGAAGAAGGACTTGGCGATCAGAGCGCTGGATATGGCGGTGCGCCTGCGCCAGCCTCCGGAAGGCTGCTTTTTTCATTCGGATCGTGGCAGCCAATATTGCTCTTACGACTATCAAAAAAAGCTGCAGGCCTATGGCCTGCGTCCATCGATGAGCGGCAAGGGAAATTGCTACGACAATGCGTCCGTCGAGACCTTCTTCAAATCCCTGAAGGCCGAACTCATCTGGCGGCAGAGCTGGCCAACGCGGCGTCAGGCAGAAGCCGCCATCTTCCAGTACATCAATGGCTTCTACAACACCCGCCGTCGTCATTCATATCTGGGCGGCATCAGCCCGCTCGCGTTCGAAGCCAAGGTGGCATAATGAGATAGGTGACCGGCACAAAACCGTTACAAGTCCAG
>Ga0209071_1000899_pt1 | contig 12960 bp, 11 predicted proteins | sample CoawatmetaG10DNA_2_FD_187513 | JGI IMG/M metagenome (GOLD analysis project Ga0209071, IMG submission 187513) | Marine microbial communities from the West Antarctic Peninsula - Coastal water metaG108-DNA (SPAdes) (version 2) | ecosystem: Environmental > Aquatic > Marine > Coastal ... | reverse complement strand
AAGGAACGGCGATGTATGGGCGAAGCGCCGAGCCGTTGGAGTGCAGCAACGTGCTCGCGAACCGGATAGCCTTTGTGTTTTGAAAAACCGTAGCCCGGGTACTGGGCGTCAAGCTTGTCCATCAGCTCGTCCCGTGCCGTCTTGGCGAGGATGGATGCTGCCGCGATTGTCAGACTTTTTGCATCGCCGCCAATGATGCTCTGCTGCTCTATGTCGACGTCCTTGATGCGCCGCGCATCGATCAGAAGATGTCCAGGGGGCGACCCAAGTCCTTCGACAGCACGGCGCATCGCGAGGATGCCAGCCCAGTAGATGTTCATTGAATCGATTTCAGCGACTTCAGCGAAGCAAACCGACCAAGCGAGAGCCGACTCCTTGATTTGAACGGCGAGCCGGTTACGAGCCGCCGCGCTCAGCTTCTTCGAGTCATCGATGCCAGAGATGCGCGAGCCTGGCTTAAAAATGACGGCCGCCGCGGCGACGGGCCCAGCAAGAGGACTCATGCCCGCTTCATCGATGCCTGCGACGTTCGATATGCCTTTCGCCCAAAGTGCGTTCTCGTACCGTAGCATTTTCCGCAGGCGTTGGCCCTCGGAGCGGTTTGCAAAGCGGCGCTGCGCGATGGCCTCCAGGATTGCTTTGGCGCCTGGGCGCGGATCGGCCGCAAGGATAGACTCTGTGACCGCATCAAGAGGTTGCGCTTCGATCAAATAGCGCTGTCGTATATGGGCGAGCGAGATGGGCATAATAGGTTAAGCGTATTCAGAACCACTTGGACCGCGAGTTTAGCGTCATTTCATTGAAAATTTCGGTCAAAGTTTTGTTCTCTGCGGGGCGATCTTCATTTGCAATGCAAGCGGGCGATCATCCTCCTCAGGGTTGCGTTATATCAATCAGGCGCGGCTCGTCATCCTCATTTGTTTTAGCAGATTTGACCGCGGCCGCGGCCCCTGCATTGGAGAAGCCAAAAATGCCGTATCCGAGCAACGCCAGCCTTCCGCCGCCGGTGCGCGATCACCTTCCGGAACATGCACAGGATATTTATCGCACCGCGTTCAATCACGCATTCGAGGCGCACGCCGGTGATCCCAGACAAGAGGAAGCCGCGCACCGCATAGCTTGGGCAGCCGTCAAGCGTGAGTACGTGAAGGTCGGCACACTCTGGGTTGCACGAAGCGACGTCGTCTAACGTTTGCTTCCCACGTATCGCGATGAATCTTCGCGCTGCCGGCGTTGAGATAATTGTTCGAGCAAGAGGGGGCTTGCCATGAACAATGTGCGGCTTCGGCAGTTCTTCACTGACAAGGTTCGAGAGGCTAAGGCCAACGCTGTAAAAGGAGTGTTGAAATGAAAGTGATGGAGGCAATGCACAAAGGTGCGGAATGGGTCAGCCCTGACACGCCCCTAGCGCAGATCGCGCAGATGATGAAAAACCTCGATATCGGCTGCCTGCCCGTCGGGAAAAACGATCGGCTCGTCGGTATGGTGACCGATCGCGACATCGCGTGCCGAGGCGTCGCCGCATTTTCAGATCCGTCGAAGCTGACCGCCCAAAATGTGATGTCCAAGGGCATCGTCTATTGCAAGGCGGAAGAAGAACTCGAGGATGCCCTTCACATCATGGAAGAGAAGAAGATCCGGCGTTTGCCTGTGATAAACGACCAAAAGCGGATGGTCGGCATGCTCAGTATTGGTGATATTTCTCATTATGCTCCGCGCAATATTTCTGGCGAGGTCATTTCTGCGGTGTCTGCACATCACCCCTGAAGTTTAGTATCGCCAACCTGATTGTACGGCATACATAAGTCAGGTTATCTGGCGAGAAACGTGCGGCCGCCCGCCAATCGCGGGCAGCATTTGCGATCAACTTCAATCCCGATTTTGCGGCCGTTGTAATTCCCGCAAAGCCTGAAAGTTTTTGCAGAGATAGTTGAGTTCGTTTTCCTCGATATAGAAATTCAAAAGCTTGCAAAGATATTGGTTGCTTCGGGTGGCGCCCGGCCCCCTTATTTGCCGGGTCAGAAGAAATGCGCAGTCCCTGCAGGTGCCAAACGGATGCCGGGGCTGCTCACCGCCGATATTCGCCAAAAGATAGCGAAGGACATCGCGAAGGTGTAGTAGATCGGCGGCGCTGAGCTCGTCAACCTCCCGGGCAAAATGGACGAGAGGATCGTCTTTCAAGACGTCACGTCCCGCTTCGGTGATCGTAAAAACCGAGCTTCGCGCATCCCGCACCGATGTATCGCGTTCCACGTACCCGGCTTGCTCAAGAGTCTTGATTGTCTGGGAAGCCGTGCCAGCGGTGGTTGACTGATACTTGGCGAGTCCCGTGAGAGTCCGGCTATAGGCGTTGGATCGCGAGAAATAGCGAAGGGCGATCCACTGTGCTGGCGTCAATCGATCTCCGTCATTTTCCGCAAGGAGCGCACGACTCAACTGCAAAAGGACGTCAACAACTTCTTTCGCAATCATTCTTCCCCCGGGCACTGAACCCGCTTCATACCCGCAACAGGCCTCTGAAAGTCAACAGAAAATGTACTGAAGCATAGGGGATCGAAAATAGCGCAGCGACAGCAACTCGTTTCGCATCGCAAGTATCGCTTTTCGTGATCGTTCAATATGTCCGGCTAAAAGATAGCGTCGAAGCAAATTGCTCGCCGATTTATAATTTGCTTCACAATATCGCTCTCACACTGCTGGCAATCGCTTGCAGTGGGAATTGCCAGATGAGCTTCGATCCCGGAATTGAGCACCATAAAAAGAAGAAGAACATTCTCTCGCCCGGCGAATTGCAGAGCAAACTCCCGCTTTCGATCGAGCAAGAGCTTACCGCCACAATCCTTTCATGCACGCAGGAAGCAGTCATCATTACGGATGCCTGCGGCACCATCATCAGCGCGAATGCTGCGTTCTCGCGAATAACGGGCTACTCGGCCGATGATATCCGCAACCAGAACATGCGGGTTCTTCAGTCCGGTATGCATCCGAAGTCGTTTTATGAAGCGATGTGGAGTTGTATCAAGGCCAATGACTATTGGCACGGCGAGGTCTGGAACAAGAAGAAAGACGGCAATATCTATCCCGCGCTTCTCACGATCAGCGCCGTTCGCTCCGAGGACGGTCAGCTGACGCATTATGTCGGCAGCAGCGCGGACCTCACTCCGATAAAGTCGTCGCAGCGGGAACTGAAGCGTCGCGCGCATCACGACGACCTCACCAGCCTGCCAAACCGGCGCCTGCTTACGGCGCGACTTGATCAGGCACTCGTGCGCTCACGAGCCAAGCAATCGACAGGCGCCGTCATTTTCGTCGGCCTCGACCGATTCAAACTCGTCAACGACAGCCTTGGACATACCGCCGGAGACGAGGTCCTGATACGCGCGGCCGAGAGGCTGTCCTCCTGTGTCCGAACTTCGGATATCGTTGCCCGATTTGGAGGAGACGAGTTTGGTTTTCTGTGTGAAAACACGCCGCGCTCAGTGCTTGGCGATCTTGCCAGCCGAATTTTAGACCAACTATGCCAGCCGTATTTCCTGTCCGGAGGACGGGAGGTCTGGCTCGGAGCAAGTGCCGGGATCAGTGTTTTTCCCGATGACGGCCGTGATGCTGCGTCGTTGATACAGTATGCGGACGCGGCGCTCTATCATGCAAAGCGTGCCGGCAAGGGTACGTATCGCTTTTTCTCGAGCCGCCTGACCGAGCAAGCCAACAGCCGGCTTTCGGCCGACGTGCAATTGAGGCAGGCGCTCGAACGCGACGAGTTCATTCTCCACTATCAGCCTCTCGTCTCGATGCCGGACGGCAGGGTGACCGGCCTAGAGGCTCTCGTCCGCTGGAAGACCACCAACGGCAATATCGTGCCGCCGGGGAATTTCATACCGGTCGCCGAAGAGACAGGCCTCATCGTTCCTCTTGGAGAATGGGTGCTGCGGACCGCATGCCGCGATATGAAAGAGCTGCTCGCCAATGGAGCTGATCTGAAGACGATGGCGATCAATGTGTCGGCGCGGCAGCTGCATCATGCGGGGTTCGTCGATACCCTTCAAGGGATCCTGAAGGAGTTCGATCTCAACCCTTCCGTGATCGAACTCGAAATAACCGAAGGCACGCTGATGGGCCAAGGCAAGGCACCTATCGCCATCCTTCATGCGTTGAAGGCCTTGGGATTGCGCCTCGCCGTGGATGACTTCGGCACCGGATATTCGTCGTTGTCGTATCTTCAGAAGCTGCCGGTCGACAAGCTTAAGATCGACCGCAGCTTTGTCTCGGAATTGGAGTCGGGAGGTGCGGCACAGGCCATCGCCGCGGCGATTATCGGACTCGGCCGGAGTCTGCGTCTCGAGGTCCTAGCAGAGGGCGTCGAAAACCGCTTCCAATTGGACTTTCTCGTGAACAATGGATGCAGAGAAGCACAAGGGTATTATTTCGGGTTTCCTGCACCCAAGGAAGCGCTGCCTGCTTTGGCCGGTATCAAGTGGAGACGGGCCTGATAACACCTGTCGATTGGTTGTCGTTCTTCGACGTGATTGCTAGGCGGCGTGTTGGTCCAATGCCGGCAACACCGTATTCAAGGCAAGAAGGCTGATCATGCGGCCATCAATCGGAATGACTCCGCGTACGAACGACTTGGCCATTTCGGACGCGACATCGGGCGTCGGCTGAATTTGCCCTAGATCGATGGTCAGGATGTCGGAAACGCCATCGACGAGCAGGCCGATCACCTGCTCGCCCAGCTGAGTGACGACGATTGCGTGACGCGCCGTTGGCTCCGCTGGGGGAAATCCCAGCCGGGCTGCAAGATCGACAATCGGAAGCACGATACCGCGGAGATTGACTACACCGCACAAAAAACTCGGCGCATGAGGCAGCGGAGTGGCTGGAGTCCAGCCGCGGATCTCCCGCACCGAAACCACGTCAATACCGAAGTCCTGGCTGCCTACGCGAAACGCCAGAACCTCGAGAGTTTTGCTTCCCTCAGCCATCTGTTTCCCGATCATTGTTCAGCTTCAGATCCGACTCGATCAACATGTACATGCGTCGCGGACGGTTAAAATTCCTCCCATCCTTCCTCTGATTTCCGAGCGGCGGATACACCTCCGGAAGAGGACGGCGTCTTTATCGCCGTGGCCCGGACATCGCGCTTGGTCCTTGTTGCACCAGGCTTCTGGGTCGATCGGCGCGCCGCTGTCATTTGGGCCGACGTTTGCCTTAGCGCCATAATGGACGCGTTCTGATTGACCTTGAACTCGCTCATGAGCTCCGAAAGCTGGTTCGTCTCATCCGTCAGCGAATGGCAAGCCGCGGTCGTCTCCTCCACCATCGCCGCATTCTGCTGCGTGGTCTCGTCCATGCTGTTGATCGCCATGTTGATCTGCTGCAGCCCACTGGCCTGCTCCTCAGAAGCGCAGGCGATGTCGGCAATCATCTGATTGATACCGACGACATGGGAAATAATCTGCTCGAGCGTCTTGCCGCTCTCGGAGACATAGCGTGCGCCCTGCTCGACCTGTCCGCTCGATGTGGAGATGAGCGTTTTGATCTCTTTGGCAGCCTCGGCTGAGCGCTGTGCGAGGGCGCGGACTTCAGAGGCGACGACGGCAAATCCGCGTCCGGCGTCGCCGGCACGTGCGGCTTCGACGCCCGCGTTCAGTGCGAGAAGATTTGTCTGGAACGCGATTTCATCGATCACAGTGATGATCTGACTTATCTGCTTAGAAGACTTCTCGATATTGCCCATCGCATCGACCGCTTGGCGAACGACTTCGCGGCTCGATTCGGCGGCATTCTTTGCCGCTGCCACCGTATCGCGGGCATGGGCGGCGCCTTCCGACGACTTTTTGACGGTCATCGTGATCTCTTCAAGAGCCGCCGCCGTTTGCTCGAGGCTTGCTGCCTGCTGCTCTGTGCGGCGAGAGAGGTCGTCGGCGGCTGCCGCTATCTCCTGAGTTCCCGTTGTCATTTTTTGCGAACTTGCAATGACGGACTGCAGGGTCAGGTCGAACTGCTCGAGAGCCGCGTTGAATTCCTTTTGCAGCTGGCGATAGGCATCCGGCAGATCATCCGTCAAACGGAATGAAAGATCCTTTGTGGCCAGCTTGGCAACGGCGGCACCGATCGAATTGGATACTATGGCGCGCTCGCGTCCGATCGCCTCCTCTTCGGCCTTACGCTCCGCCTCGCGTCTGGCGTGCTCCGTGCGGACACGCTCGGCTTCGGCATCCTCCTCGTACTTGCGCCTCGCTTCCTCGGCAGCTTCGACATAGACGGAAATGGAGAAATCCATGTCGAGCATCATGGCCTTGACCAGCGCTCCGAGGCATCGCCCTACATCCTCAGCGTCACTTTTCTTGCGGCCAAGCGAAAATCCCGTCGGCCACATTTCGCTGACGATCGAACGGATGAGATGTTCGACAACGATGGCATAGCCACCGATATACCAGCGCGGCTCGAGACCGATACGCGCATGCGTCTGACCCACTCTGCGCACATTGGAGACATAGCGTGCGTCGAACTCCGCATTGCTGATGGACGCCCAGTGGTTGACCTGGGCCGTCTTGGCCGCAACCATGTGCGTATCGCTTTTGAAGAACTTTCGTGTTTCCGGGGTCTTGCGAATAGTTTCGTAAAACATGCCGAGCGCAACGGGCAGTTCGCGGTCGATGATGGATTTAATGCTGCGGATGCTTTTGCATCGCTCGTCGTCGAGTTGAATAAAGGACATACGTTCGGCCAACCCGCCGTCAGATGCAGAAGCCGCGTTGTCCTGCGCACCGTGCCTCATATCGCCCCCCGGGTTTCACGACCAATGCCTGCTTGAAAATCTCGATCTGATATTGCGCTATCGCTTCGGGAGGTCCCTCACCTGCGCCCTGATGACATCGCCCAAATCAGCCACATAGAATCAGTAACTCAGTGTGCTGACTTTGCCCTGATTTGCCTTCCAGGAGCGGACCGTCCACGAAGATTGGATGAATTTCGGAGCATTCGTTTGCGCCTGAAATGCAAACCTATGCGAAACACAACCACATGCTTTCAGTTCGAAACTAAAAGCGGACATCCAGGACCCCGACGCCCAGTTGGCTGCGGGCATTGGATGCAATTCGCGATGTGTTGAAGCCGTGACTGGCGCCGGCATGCAGACCCCGTCACCTTGCCCAAGGTGATCGACAGATCGCGGGCGCGTTTGCTCGTGGCGGGATTGATCGCATTGTCATTTGATTGCCATTTGAACGCCAGATCTCGCGCCAGCCAACGTCGATCACGTTTAAGGCTGGCGTCCGCCGCTCAACTGCCGGCTACTCTCAGCCAGCCTGCCTGGCATACGTCAAGCTGGGATGCCCCTTCGCTCCTGACGCAAACGGCCACCGAGGGCGATCCACCAAAAGCCGTGAAGCACCAGATCGATGCCGACCACGAGACCCAGGACCCACAAGCCACTGACTGGCCATTTCGCGAGAATAACAAGACCCGCAGCGATGCCGACGATTCCCGAAAACAGCAGCAGCCAACCGAACCATTGCCAGTACTCGAAGGCCTGGACGATACGCACAGCTCCGGACGCGATCAGGGCCAACGCGAAGACCAGAGTGAGGATAATCGAGGCTCGCGCGGGATCCGTCACGAGCATCAATCCACCGATTGCATACAGAACACCGATGAGGATCCTGAGAAGGAAGCCGCGCCAATGCGGGGCGGAGAAGGCTTGGAATGCCTCCGACACACCGGCAATGATGAGCACGACGCCGATGACAAAGGCGCTAATCAAAGTTGCAGCCACCACGTCTCCCAAGAGAAAGAGACCGGCCGCAATGAAAATAGCGCCGACAAGCATCGCGCCCCACCAGCTTGAATTCTCTGCTTCCGAATGCGTCTCTAGAGTTGGCCTGAATGTCATGGCTATCTCCTGGTTGCTCTAGGCAGGAATTGGAAACTGTTACTCGCGACCGGCGCTCCTCCTGCGCAAGGAACGCCGGTCGCGTTCTTCAGTGAACGACCTCAGATGAGCGCGGAAGCATTCTACTTGTCCGGCGCGTCCGGACTCTTCGGTCCGGTCATCTTCGGTGTCTGGTTGCTCATCGAGTTCGTCGCGGGAAGCTTCCCTTCGTCGCCCATTCTATGCCGGCCTTCGGTGCCTGTGCTTGTGCCGGTACCAGCGCCCATGTCGGGAACTCGACCACTCACGGCGCCGCTTGGCGGAAGCTTGCCTTCATCGCCGAACGTGTGGCGTGTTTGATCTGTTGACGGCTGATCTTCGGCAATTGCGAATGTCGTCGCTGCGGAGAGCGAGAGCGCTGCGAATGCCGATGCAATAAGATACTTCATTATTTGGACTCCTTGGTGATTGGCGATGCCTCCAAGTGTCCCCCATCTATCGCTCAGTATAGAGCGGAATGTACGTTCCCTGCCTTACAGTTGAATTTAAAAAACGCGATAACTTTGATTGAGGGGGATTGTTCCGCGGATCCCCATTCGCTCATCGAGAGCGCGAGTTGGTTCGGTTGTCTCGGGATATGCGGTGAGTAAACACCCATTACCGTTAACCCCGAAGCAATTGATCAAACCAAAATCGTGAGCGTATTTTCGTGCCTGAAATTTTGAAGCCGGATCGCGGCGGCCGCCGAAGCAAGTTGGCCGCTTCTCAATATTTCAAGCACACCATCTCAAGCACACCGCGCCACGAAATTCTGTCTGATGGCGCTTTCGTTCTATCGAGGTCTCTCAACCGCACGGCATTGAGGAGGTATTCAAATGGAACGAAGAGCATTCCGCCATCGAATGACAAGGCTTTGACGCCATCAGAAAACAATCTGATCACGCTGCTGAGCGTCGTCGCCGGCATGACCGAACTCATCGGATATATAACGCTCGGCAACATCTTTGCTGCGCACATAACGGGCAACTTGGTACTGGCGGCCGCCAGCCTGATGAGCACCGGGTCAATGAACATTGCGCAGGTTCTCACCATCCCTATGTTCATCCTGGCGGTGGCGATCACCTGGTTGATAGCAAGACTATCGAGGACTTCCGGACAAGCTCTCGTGCGTCTTTTGCTTGCGACGGAATTTGCATTTCTTGTCGGCGTTCTCGTATTTTCCGGCGTGCTGAAGCCCACTTCTAATCTGCATGGATTGCTGACCGGCGTCGCCGCGATGATGGCCGTTGGCGCCATGGGATGCCAATTTACACTGCGGCGTCTCTGCCTTCCCCGTGCAGCAGCCACCGTCGTCATGACCTCGAATCTCGCAGACTCCGTCTTGAGTTTCGTTGAGGCCTATAGGCGGCCGCAGGTGCGAAGTGAAAACATCCGGCCGTTTGAACACTATTTTCGTCCGGTATGCGGCTTTGCCATCGGCGGCATCTCGGCGGCCTTTGCCGTCTACTACATGGGTAATTTCGCCTGGGTATTGCCCGCTGCCGGAGCCGGTATCGCCATCAAAATTTGTCCCCGTCAAATCGGCCGCTAGTGGAGATTCACTGCGTCCGGCTCATCGGTGCGTCCGTCATCCGGATGGAACTATTCTATTTCGCCTGGCGCTACAGTAAGCTCAAACACTGTCAGTAGCGGAGGTTGATGCGATGTCCGAAGCAGCGCAGCCCAGCGGGCCAGACTTAACGAAAGGCTTCGCGGCGTCGGATTTGCCTCCTGGTGCGATGCTGCTCGGCCATGTCGGTGACGATGCGGTTCTCGTTGCTCGGCATGGCGAAGAGGTTTTCGCCATCGGCGCGGTTTGTACACACTACAACGGCCCCCTCGCCGATGGCCTGCTGATCGACGACACGGTCCGCTGTCCGCTGCATCACGCGTGCTTCAGCCTGCGCAATGGGGAAGCTTTGCGCGCACCGGCGCTCAATCCCGTCGCTTGCTGGCGCGTCGAGCGGAGCGGAGAGACGCTGTTCGTGCGTGAAAAGCTGAAGCTGGACCGCAAGCGTGCTCGCAGCGGCGCCGAGTTGCGATCCGTTGTTATAATCGGTGGTGGTGCGGCCGGTAACGCCGCCGCCGAGATGCTGCGGCGAGAAGGATATGACGGGAGCATCACCATGCTCAGCGCCGACGATGCCTTGCCGTATGACCGGCCCAATCTATCGAAGGATTTCCTCGCTGGAACGGCGCCTGCGGACTGGATCCCGCTGCGCTCCGCCGACTTCTACGAAAAAAAGCGGATCGATGTGCGTCTCGGTGCCCGTGTGGCCTCGATCGGTACGAACGCGCGGGCCGTGATATTGGAAGACGGCGGCCGCTTTGAATTCGACGCGCTGCTACTCGCAACGGGCGCCTCCCCGGTTCGTCTCGATGTTCCCGGCGCCGATCTGCCAAAGTTGCACTACCTGCGCACATTCGATGACAGCCTTGCACTCATCGCCAGGGCTAAAGATGCAAAACGCGTCGCCGTGATCGGCGCCAGCTTCATCGGATTGGAGACTGCGGCCGCGCTGCGCGAGCGCGGGCTCGAAGTGCACGTGATCGGGCCGCAGTCGCGCCCGCTGGAGCGTGTTCTCGGCCCGGAGCTCGGTGACATGATCAGGACAATTCATGAGGAGCACGGCGTCAAATTTCATTTCGGCACGAGCGCGGCGACGATCGACGCAAGAGGCATAACCCTCAATAACGGTGAAGCCGTCGAGGCGGATCTCGTCGTCGCCGGCATCGGCGTTCGCCCCGACCTAGCGCTGGCGTCGCAAGCGGGCCTTGCTGTCGACAATGGTATCGTTGTCGACGAGTACTTGCAGACCAGCGCCCGCGGTATCTTCGCGGCGGGTGATATCGCTCGCTGGCCCGACCCGCATACTGGCACTTCCATTCGCGTCGAGCATTGGATCGTGGCCGAGCGGCAGGGGCAGACGGCCGCGCGAAATATTCTCGAACGCAACGAGCGCTTCGATGCTGTGCCGTTTTTCTGGAGCCAACATTACGACGTCGCGATCCGCTATGTGGGCCACGCCGAACGCTGGGATAATATCGAAATCAACGGCGATCCCGCCGCCCGCGATTGCACGGTCACTTACCTCCTAGCGGGTCGAAGAGCGGCGGTTGCTACGGTTTCGCGCGATCTCGCAAACCTTCGCGCCGAGGTAGAGCTCGAGCAGACAATCGTTCCTTCGTGAGCCCCCCGGAGCGAAGCGGGACGGTTCTGTTCTAATTGAAGCCCGGAGATATCAGGCTTTCGGTGCTCTCAGCGTAGCTCAACCGTATCGTTGCGAGCGTCAGGCATCCGAATGATACGTGCAATTCCAGGAACACGCGTTCGTCGGACGGTACGATGCAGGCCGCCTTCATCGCCGCCGATCAGAACGTGATCCGCGCTGGAACGAAGTTGTAGAGATCCGGTTCTCTTTCCAAAATCCATTCCCGCTTGAGCGCGGAAAGGCCCGGCAGTCTGGCGATCGGGCGGACGGCAAATCGAGGTCGCGAACGACGCGCAACCATTGACCATGTCGCAACACCAGGCGTGACGAACGCCATCGACCAATTGCGTCGTGCCGGCATGCCGACTGCACCGCTCAACGGAATGGCCGTGGATCGAAGCTTAGAAAGGATCGTATCATGAAACTGAGACACCAAGTTCCTGCGACGCAGCGCAATGATATGACTCGCGCAGGCGCTGTGCTCTTTGGCCCTCTACACCGCGAGATCGACCGCTTGTTCGAAGATTTTTCGCAGGGGCTCTCGCACCAGCAGAAAATGGCAAGTCTGCTGCCCAACATCGACGTTGCAGAAAGCGCCAAGGAAATCGACATTTCTGTCGAAATGCCCGGACTAGAGCGCAGTGATGTCGACATTTCCCTCGAAGACAACTTGCTGACGATCCGGGGCGAGAAAAGATTGGAGTCGAGCCGAGAGGACAAGAATGTTTATGTCAGCGAACGTGCCTACGGGACTTTCCTTCGCACGATCGAGCTGCCGGCTGGCGTCAATCCATCGAGCGTCAATGCGGCCATGTCAGACGGTGTACTGAAGATCACAATTCCGAAACCCGCCAATACCGAAGCCAGAAAAATCGAGGTGAAAGAAGGCAAGAACGGTAAGCCGTCGGAATCTGCACGCACTCGGTAGGTCGCGCAGGATCGGACAGCAACGTGAACATTTCAGGCCTCGCCGAATTTCGGCGGGGCCTTATTTAACGTATCTTCCTGGGACAGGTTCAGCAGGAAATGCTTCGATAGACACGGCACGCGAACGCACCGGGTGAAGCTTGATCATTGCGGAGACGCCAACACGTCTCCGACGTCGCCCTTCTTGGCTCCGGCTGGCGGCGAGAACACAAAAGTGTCGGGAGCAAACTTTGGAGCTTTCTTCCACGTAAATTCGTTGATCTGGACTGTCGCGGCCGGATCATCTACGTCCCCGCTGACAAGTTTGCAGGGCAGATGGGGTGCCGCCTTCTCAACCCAAACATCCCATTTTTCAACCATCGTTTTTACGTTGAAGCGATCGCAGTCGTGTCCGCCCACGGTCCCTGCGCCCTTCGCGGTGATAGTAATAGCGTCTGAGCCGTCCGACGCTTGATCGAGTGCTGCAAAGAGATCGAAGATGCGTGCCTGAAATGACATGAGGCCGGCAATCAGGGTCATGTTTCCCTGTACCGTTGGACGGGCTGCGATCTGCGCGAATGCTTTCCGCGGGATGTTATAAATCGTCAGAACAGTTCCATCGGAAACGTATGCATATGACGCGCCGCCGTTTGAAACATCGATCCGAAAAAGATTGGGCCGCTGAACTAGAAAATGTGCCGTCCCTTGCGAGCTTGTATCAAGGACATTGCTGGATGAATGGAGCGTTGTTCGAAAGTCCATCGCCTGTTCTGCATTGATATAGTCTCGAAGCTCCTTGAGGGTTGACGGCATTGACGAGGCCGCGGTGGGATTCGACGGAGAGACTTTTGTGTCCACTGTCGTCTGGGCGAACGCGGGGGCAACAATTAAACAAGACAAGACAGAAAGCAGAGCGCGATAGAACATGGG
>Ga0209071_1000892_pt1 | contig 13094 bp, 16 predicted proteins | sample CoawatmetaG10DNA_2_FD_187513 | JGI IMG/M metagenome (GOLD analysis project Ga0209071, IMG submission 187513) | Marine microbial communities from the West Antarctic Peninsula - Coastal water metaG108-DNA (SPAdes) (version 2) | ecosystem: Environmental > Aquatic > Marine > Coastal ... | reverse complement strand
GGCCAAGACCTAAGCAAGCTGCAAAGATTTTTGGAATAGAATTAAATGATATTGAACTTAAATCAATGAAGACGCCATCTTACCCTTCAGGTCATTCTGCACAGGGTTATTTAGTTTCTGAAATGCTAAAAGATAAATATCCAAATAAAAAAACACAAATAGATAAAGTAGCTAAAAATATATCTGACAGTAGAAATATAGCTAAAGCTCATTATAAATCAGATTCTGAGCAAGGTAAAAAACTAGGATTAGAAATGGCAAACTTTATAAAAAACCAAAAACAAAATGGATAAGAAAATTTTAAAAAAAGTATCTAGCGAGTTGAAAAAAGCTTCAGCGCTGCATAAAAGACAAGCTTTAACATTAGACAAAATGTTAAAAAAATTTGACAATGCCAAAAAGTAAAGTAAAAGGTGGAGGTACTAAAAAAGTATGTTTACCGCTAGCTAAAGTTAGAAGCATGAGTAAAGCTCAAAAAGACAAAGTCGTAAGAGCTAAAGAATCAGCTGGTAGTTCAGGTAAATATAAAAGATCAAGTTCTACTAATGTTAAAGGTGCTAGAAAAAAAGGTGCTACACTTAGAGACTGGTTTGATAAAGAAAATTGGGTAAATGTTAAAACAGGTAAACCCTGTGGTGAATAAATAGTATATGTCATTAAGATTAGTAAAAAAAAATATGGCTTGCAATAAGCCAAAGAAAACATCTTCACATCCAAAAAAATCACATGTTGTTAAAGCTTGTGCTAATGGTAAAGAAAAGATCATACGTTTTGGTGAGCAAGGAGCTAGCACTGCTGGTAAACCTAAATCTGGAGAGTCTGATAAAATGAAAGCTAAAAGAAAATCCTTTAAAGCCCGTCATGGAAAAAACATAGCAAAAGGCAAAATGTCTGCTGCTTACTGGGCCGACAAGGTTAAATGGTAAATAAACAAACAAACAAACAAACAATTATGAAAGGACCTTTGAAAAAATCAAAACAAAAAATAGAGCAAGATTACGCTAGAAACGCTATTGCTGACTATGAGTCTGGCAATAAAAAAGCAGCTAAGTACGAAAAGAAAAAAGAATTAGAAGTTGCCGCTGGCGAAGGTCCTAAAATGATGGGTAAATCTCCAATGAAACAAAATGCAGATTTTAAATATATGCCTATTGTAGACAGAGAGAAAGACGCTATGAATAAAGGAGATTCTGCTATGAAAATGGCTGGTAAGTCTCCAATGAAAATGGGTGGATCTTTTGTTGGAAAACATTCTGCTCTTCAAATGATGAAGCCATCTCCAGCTAAGCGTTATAAGAAATAAATGGCTTTTAAAATGGATTCACCTATTTGTACCTGCAATACACCTATATATGAGAGAAATCTTGAAGCAGGTGTAATGGGAGAGGCTAATAATAATGGAACTATTTTAGTTAACAAAAACTTATCTCCATTAGAAAAACAAAAAGTCGTAGATCACGAAATGATTCACATTGATCAAATGGAAAGAGGTGATCTTAATTACGATAATAATAATGTTTATTGGAAAGGTAAAAAATACTCAAGAGCTTCTATGGTTGAAGGCGCAAAGAATTTGCCTTGGGAAGCTGAAGCTTATAAAAAAGCTTAACACATGAATGCATTATTAAAATTATTAACAGGCGGCGTCATCAAAGAAATAGGTGACGTCGTTGATAATTTAACAACTTCTAAAGAAGAAAAACTAAAAGCAAGGCAAAAGCTTCAAGAGATACTTGAGAAAGCAGATAGTGAAGCGCAAAAACAAGTTACAAGAAGATGGGAGTCAGACATGAAGTCTGATAGTTTTTTATCAAAAAACATACGACCATTGATTATTGTTTATTTAACAGTTATCTTTACAGCATGTGCTTTTTTTGATGGCAACGTAGGTGGATTTGTAATAGAAAAAACCTATATACCTATATTCCAGTCATTACTAGTTACAGTCTACGGAGCTTACTTTGTTGGCAGGACCTGGGAAAAAGCAAAAAATATAGGTAATAATAAAAACAAATGAAAACAATTAAATTAAATACAATGGAAGAAAATAGCAAAATAACAACAGAAGAGCTTAAGCAAGTGACTGAGTTTAATAATAAAATGGTACAAATTCAAGGAGAGATTGGAGCTGGTGAATTGCGTAAAGCAGATCTAGTAACAATGTTCGCTAAAGAGTCTGAACAAATGGAAGTTATTAAAAAGGAACTTGAAGACAAATATGGTAAGGTTAACATCGATTTAAAAGATGGATCTTATGAGCTAATTCCTGAAGAAGATAATGAGTAATGTAATCAGAAAAATAAGTATAGGTTCTGATTATAAAAACGATGCAATGCACTACGCAGTAGGTCAACAAGTATATGGAGGACATGAAATCTCTCATATACTACATGAAGAAAAAAATGATTCATATAGTATTCACATCAAAAAAAAAGATGAAGTAATACCTTGGAAAAAGTTTAACTGTAATATGGCTGTATCAATTGAGTATGATTTAGAATACTAAATGAAAAGCTTATTTGATTTTATTGTAGAGCCATTAAACAGCCAATACAATAATGAAATAAAAGTAGGTGACAAAAGCCTTGTAACTAACGTTGATTTAGATAATTTTAGATCAGTTAGCAATATGGCTAAAGTTATTTCAACACCAATTGCTTATAAAACAAATATATCTAAAGGTGATATTATAATAATACACCACAATGTTTTTAGAACATTTAGAGATATAAGAGGTAAGCAAAAAACAAGTAGATCTAAATTTACAGAAAATCTATATTTTGTTGCAATGGACCAGGTCTATATGTACAAAAACAAAAATAAATGGGAGACAATAAACAATAGATGTTTTGTAAAACCACTTTTAAGTGACAATGATCTAACGTTAGATAAAGAGCGCGAGCTTATTGGTATATTAAAATACGGTAATAGTTCTTTAGAAGCTCTTAAAATAACTCCAGGAGATGTAGTTGGTTACACACCAGATGGGGAATACGAGTTTTTTGTAAACGGAGAGAGATTATATTGTATGAAATCAAATGATATTGTAATTAAATATGAACACCAAGGAAACGAAGTTGAATATAATCCGAGCTGGGCAAAAAGCAGTTGAGGAATTAATTAAGGTGGCAGAAGAAAAGATTGTTGACTCAGGAGATGATATATCAGCTGACAGACTTAAAAATGCCGCTGCAACAAAAAAACTTGCAATATTTGATGCTTTTGAAATACTTACAAGAATACAAGTTGAAGAAGATTTATTAAACGAAAAACCAGCAGAAGTTATTGAAGAAAAAAGCTTTAAAGGTTTTGCTGAAGGAAGATCAAAGTAATGTATAAACAAGAATTATACAAAATATTAGATAGTCATATAAAACCTAAGGTTTTAAATAGAACTAATAGATACGCTAAATGGGAATATGGTTATAATAAAGAACATGATATAATTATTATAAGCAAAACCGGTCAAATTGGTGATATATATGAAATACAAGGTTTAAAAATAGCTTTACCAAAACAAGATAAACCTCATGTATTTGATAATAACAAATGGGAATATTCAGAATATCCTAAAGAATTAAAAAAAATAAAATCTGTATTTGACTGGGAAGAGTATCCTAATGATTTTAAAGAAAAATGGCACGGATATATAGATGATGAATTTAAAAAACGCGAAGAAGGCTTTTGGTTTATTAACAAAAATAAGTCTACATATATTACTGGTACTCACTATATGTACTTGCAATGGAGCAAGATTGACGTTGGCCAGCCCAATTTTCGTGAATCAAATAGATTATTCTACATCTTCTGGGAGGCCTGTAGAGCTGATAAACGTAGCTATGGAATGTGCTACCTTAAGAATAGACGGAGTGGCTTTTCATTCATGGCATCAGGTGAAGCAGTCAACGCTGCGACAATATCGACAGACTCAAGATTTGGTATATTATCAAAATCAGGACCAGATGCTAAAAAAATGTTTACCGATAAAGTTGTACCAATATCCGTTAACTATCCTTTCTTCTTTAAACCAATACAAGATGGAATGGACAGACCAAAAACAGAATTGGCATATAGAGTACCAGCTACAAAGTTTACAAGAAAAAAGCTGGACAATAACGAAAAGCTTAAAGAGATATCCGGTCTTGATACAACAATAGATTGGAAGAACACAGGAGATAACTCTTATGATGGTGAAAAACTAAAGCTACTTGTTCATGATGAATCAGGTAAATGGGAAAGGCCAACAAACATACTTAATAATTGGCGTGTTACTAAAACATGTCTAAGATTAGGTAGTAGAATTATAGGTAAATGCATGATGGGTTCAACATCAAACGCTTTAGATAAAGGAGGTGAAAACTTTAAAAAGCTTTATTATAGTTCTAATGTTGAAAAAAGAAATGCTAATGGTCAAACAAGCTCAGGTTTGTATTCTTTATTTATACCAATGGAATGGAATTATGAAGGATTTATAGATTGTTATGGTTATCCAGTATTTGATATACCTGAAAAAGAAACAGTAGATGCTTTTGGTGATGTGATAGAACAAGGAGTTATAGAACATTGGAACAATGAAGTTGAAGGTTTAAAACAAGATCAAGACGGTTTAAATGAATATTATCGTCAGTTTCCAAGAACAGAAGAACACGCTTTTAGAGATGAAGCAAAAGAATCTTTGTTTAATCTTACAAAAATATATGAGCAAATAGATTACAACGTTGATTTAAAAAGTACTTCAACAATAACTACTGGTAGTTTTCAATGGGAAAACGGACAAAAAGATACTAGAGTTATATTTGTTCCAAATAAAGATGGTAGGTTTAATATATCATGGGTACCTTCTTTAGAATTACAAAATAGAATTGTAATAGATAACAAAGGTAAACACCCTGGTAATGAGCACTTAGGTGCTTTTGGTTGTGATAGTTATGATATATCAGGTACAGTAGATGGTAGAGGTTCTAATGGTTCTTTACATGGCTTAACTAAATTCAGTATGGAGAACGTACCACCTAATCATTTCTTTTTAGAATATATAGCTAGACCCCAAACAGCTGAGATATTTTTTGAAGATGTTTTAATGGCTTGTATTTTTTACGGTATGCCTATATTAGCGGAGAATAATAAGCCTAGATTATTATATCATTTTAAAAGAAGAGGTTATAGAGGTTATTCAATGAACAGGCCAGATAAGATTTGGAATAAATTATCAGTAACTGAAAGAGAAATAGGTGGAATACCAAACTCAAGTGAAGATATAAAGCAAGCTCACGCAGCTGCTATAGAAACCTACATAAACACTAATGTTGGTATGTTGGAAAACGGCTATGGAGATATGTATTTCCAAAGAACTTTAAATGATTGGGCTAAATTCAATATAAATAATAGAACAAAGCATGATGCTTCTATTAGTTCAGGACTAGCTTTGATGGCTTGTAATAAAAACAGGTATATGCCGGCGCAAAAGAAAATATATAAACCTATTGATTTAGGTATTAAAAAATACAATAACAGTGGAACTACTTCAAAAATACTTTAATAAATGAAAATCCAAACTAATACATACAGTTCTTTCCCCAACCAAGTGGTTAGCGAGGAAGAAAAAGCAAGCTTAGACTATGGTATTCAAGTAGGTAGGGCTATCGAAGGAGAGTGGTTTCAACAAGGAAGATCAGGAAATAGATATGCTCAAAGCTATAGTAATTTTCACCAATTAAGATTATATGCTAGAGGAGAACAATCAGTAGCTAAGTATAAAGATGAAATGTCAATAAACGGTGATTTATCTTATCTTAATTTAGACTGGACACCAGTTGCTGTTATACCTAAGTTTGTAGATATTGTTGTTAATGGAATGTCAGACAAAAATTACGACATTAACACAATAGCTCAAGATCCTTATTCTACTCAAGAAAAAAGTAAATATTCACAAGCATTACTTAGAGATATAAATTCAAAACAAGTATTAAGTGAATTTAAAGAATTAGGTATTGATTTATATAATACAACTAATCCTCAAGCTTTGCCTGCAAGTAAAGAAGAATTAGATCTTTACATGCAAATGAATTATAAACAACAAGTTGAAATTGCAGAAGAAGAAGTTATAAGTAATGTTTTAGCAAAAAATAAATATAACCAAACTAAAAAAAGATTAGCTTATGATTTAACTGTGTTAGGCATAGGTGCTTGTAAAACTAGTTTTAATAAAACAGAAGGTGTAAGAGTTAATTATGTTGATCCTGCATATATGGTTTATTCATATACTGAAGATCCTAATTTTGAAGATGTTTATTATGTAGGTGAAGTAAAGTCTATAACTATACCAGAATTAAAAAAACAATATCCTAATATACCAGAAGAAGAATTAAGAAAAATACAACAAATGCCTGGTAATTCTCAATATATAACAGGTTGGGGTAATTATGATGAGAATACTATTCAGGTTATGTATTTTGAATATAAAACATATCATAATCAAGTATTTAAAATAAAGAAAACAGATCAAGGTCTTGAAAAAGTATTATTAAAACCCGATGGTTATAACCCACCTGATAGCGATAGATATGATATTGTAACAAGAACTATAGAAGTTTTATATACTGGAGCAAAAGTATTAGGTAATAATCACATGCTTGAATGGAAGTTAGCAGAGAACATGACCAGGCCAATGGCTGATACAACCAAAGTTGAAATGAACTATTGTATATCTGCACCTAGAATATATAAAGGCAGAATTGAATCTATGGTTAGTAAAATATGTGGATTTGCTGATATGATTCAGTTAACACATCTTAAGTTACAACAAGTTATGTCTAGAATAGTACCAGATGGTGTATTCTTAGATATGGACGGTTTAGCAGAAGTTGATTTAGGTAATGGAACTAATTATAATCCAGCTGAAGCTTTAAATATGTATTTCCAAACTGGTTCTATAGTTGGAAGATCATTGACACAAGAAGGCGGAATGAATGCTGGTAAAGTACCTATTTCAGAATTATCATCATCATCGGGTCAAGCAAAAATTCAAAGTTTAATTGGAACATATCAGTATTATTTACAAATGATACGTGATGTAACAGGATTAAATGAAGCAAGAGATGGTAGTATGCCAAACAAAGATTCATTAGTTGGATTACAAAAAATGGCAGCAAATGCATCTAATGTAGCAACTAGACATATGATGGATTCATTACTATATGTAGGTCTTAGAGTATGCGAAAACATAAGTTTAAAAACTGCTGATATAATAAGACATCCTTTAAACAGGGAAGCTTTAATGAACACAATAAGCACTTTTAATACTAAAACACTAGAAGAATTAATGAATTTACAAATTCATGATTTTGGTATTTATTTAGAATTAGAACCTGAAGAAGAAGAAAAAGCTTTATTAGAACAAAATATACAAACAGCTTTAAAAATTGGTTCTATTGCTTTATCTGATGCTATTGATATTAGAGAAGTTAAAAATACTAAATTAGCTAATCAATATTTAAAGCTAAGACAAAATCAAAAAATTGAAAGAGAGCAAGCTGCTCAACAACAAAATATACAAGCACAAGCGCAGGCTAATGCTCAAGCTTCTGAAGCTGCCGCGATGTCTGAAGTTCAAAAACAACAAGCTTTAACTCAAGAAAAAGTTAGTATTGAACAGGCTAAATCTCAATTTGAAATACAACGAATGCAAAATGAAGCTCAAATAAAAAGAGAGCTCATGGCTGAAGAATTTAGTTATCAAATGCAATTAGCTAAAGCTAGAGCTGGTGTTGAATTAGAAAAAGAAAAAGAAATAGAAGATAGAAAAGATAAGAGAACTCGTATACAGGGTACTCAACAATCAGAAATGATTGATCAAAGAAAAAATGATTTATTACCAATTAATTTTGAATCAGATGGTAATGATGATTTAAGTGGGTTTGATCTAGGATCTTTGGGTCCTAAATAAACCTTTTATTTATTTAATTATATTATATTATGTCAACAGAAGTAAAACAAGAAGGAGACTTTAAAATTAAAAAGTCTAAGCCTAGAAATTTAGGTCAACAAAATAAAACAGATAATGCTATAAAAAAAGTAAAAATATCTGAACCTGAAAATGAAATAAAACAAGAGGAAGTAACTAAAGTAGTTATGCCTGTAGAAGAAAAAATAGAAGACAATGCCATTCAAATCGGAGAAACAGCGGAAATTCCTGTGGGCGAACCATCCGGAGATAGCGAAAAAGTGGGAGAAGGAATATCAGAGTCCACTGAAGAAGTTCAAGATGAACAGCCAGTACTGCAAGAAATTACAGAAGATGTAGCTGAAGAAGTTAAAGAAATAAGTGAAGAAGTTAAAGAAGCTAAAAGAGATGCTCAAATAACTGGAAAACCTTTACCTGAAAATATAGAAAAGCTTGTTTCTTTTATGGAAGAGACAGGCGGAAACATAGAAGATTACGTGCGTTTAAATGCTGATTATTCAAATGCAGACAACAATACGTTGTTAATAGAATTTTATAAGCAAACTAAACCACATTTAGATAATGAAGAAATTAATTTCCTTATGGAAGATAATTTTTCATATGATGAAGACTTAGAAGAGGAGCGAGAAATCCGCAAAAAGAAACTCGCAATGAAAGAAGAGGTTGCAAAAGCCAAAAACTTTTTGGAAAAAGCCAAGAGTAAATATTACGACGATATCAAGTTGAGACCCGGCGTTACTCAGGAGCAACAAAAAGCTACTGACTTTTTTGACCGCTATACGAAGGATCAGGAAACTGCTCAAAAGCAACATGGAGAATTTAAACAACAAACTAAAGATTATTTCGAAAAAGATTTCAAAGGTTTTGATTTCAATGTAGGAGATAAAAAATTTAGATATGGTGTTAACGACCCTAGTAAATTAGTTGATAAACAATCAAATATTACAAACCTTGTCGGGAAGTTCTTAGACAAAAAAGGTAATGTAAAAGATTCTGGAGGTTATCATAAGGCTATTTATGCTGCTGAAAACGTAGATACTATTGCTCAACATTTTTATGAACAAGGAAAAGCCGATGCCGTCAGAGACGTAATTAGTAATTCTAAAAATCCTAGTACAGAAATTAGACAGGCTGCACAGTCTGATGGTTTTAAAGATGGGATTAAAGTAAAAGTGTTAAGTAATGATGCGAATGATTCTTTAAAACTTAAAATTAAAAAAATCAAAATTTAAAAATATATAAATTATGGCACTAGCACCACAGTTTGGATCATTAATTCCAAGCCAAAAACTACAAGCCCTGGAGACTAATTATCTTAGTTTTACAGATGGCACAAATGATTTCGCACAACAGTATTTACCTGAGATCTACGAACAAGAAGTAGAGCGTTACGGAAACAGAACTCTTTCTGGTTTCTTGCGTATGGTAGGAGCTGAAATGCCTATGACATCCGATCAGGTTATCTGGTCAGAACAAAACCGCTTGCACATTGCTTATGATAGTGTTATCATAGCAGCTGGAGCAGGAGTTAATGTTTTATCTTTCAACGTAACTACTGAAATCACCAACGTGATTGGAGTAAACGATACTATTGTTATTATAGAGCCAGCACTTGGTAATGAAGTAACAGCTATTGTAACTGCAAGAACTCCTGGTGTTGCCGGAGCTGCTGACGCTACTATTACAGTTGCACCTTATGGGGCTGCTTCAGTTGCTGCTACTCCAGCTAATGGAGGTATTGGAGCTGGTGGTTTCACAGATCTTAAGATCTTTGTCTACGGTTCTGAATATGGAAAAGGACTTGGCGATGCTACTGCAGAGTCTATTACTCCTTCTTTCACTCAGTTTAGTAATTCACCTATCATTATCAAATCTAAGTATCAAATCTCTGGATCTGACACTGCACAGATTGGTTGGGTAGAAGTTGCTACTGAAGACGGAACAGGTGGATATCTTTGGTATCTTAAGGCTGAGTCTGAGACACGACTACGTTTTGAAGATTACTTGGAAATGTCTGTTGTTGAAGGAGAATTAGCTGCTGCTGGTTCTGCTGCTTTAGCTGCTAACAATAAAGGTACTCAAGGATTATTCTCTGCTATTAAAGCAAGAGGTAATAACTTCTCTGCTTATGGTGGAACTCTAGCTGAGTTTGATTCAATTCTTAAGAACCTTGATACTCAAGGAGCTATTGAAGAGAATATGCTATTTGTCAATAGAGGTCTTTCATTAGAGCTTGATGATATGTTAGCTGGTTTATCTGCTGGAGCAGCCGGTGGAACTGCTTATGGTTTGTTTGAGAATTCTGAAGAAATGGCGTTAAACTTAGGTTTTACAGGTTTCCGAAGAGGTTCTTATGACTTCTACAAGACAGACTGGAAATATCTTAACGATGCTTCTACTCGTGGTGGCTTAACTAAAGCTGCTGCTGGAGCGGCAATTAATCCAATTGAAGGAGTATTAGTTCCTGCTGGAACTTCTACTGTCTATGACCAAGTATTAGGTACTAACATCCGCCGACCATTCTTACACGTACGTTATCGCGCTTCTCAAGCTGATGACCGTCGTATGAAGACATGGTTGACTGGATCTGTTGGAGGAGCTTATACTTCTGATTTAGACGCTATGCAAGTACACTTCTTATCAGAAAGATGTCTTTGTGTTCAAGCTGCGAATAACTTCGTAATTTTCACTAAGTAATATCAATCACTGTAATTTTTACCCTCGTCTTATTGACGGGGGTAATCTTTACTTTTTTAAACTATTTAATTATATTATATCATGGCTAAACAAGCTACAGCTAAAAAAGTTGAGGTTGCTCCTCAGGAATTACAAAAACCATCACAGATGGTAAAAACTCATGAAGTTGAAAAACCTAAATGGGAAATTAAAGATAGAGTATATCTTTTACAAGAAAGAAATAGACCATTAACTTATACAATGCAAAGTAAGCATCACCACAGATCGCCTTTACTTTGGTTTGAGACAGAAACTAGCATGCAAAGAGAATTAAGATTTGCAGTTAATCAAAACTCTCCATTTGTTGATGAGCAAAAAGGTGAAGTTACTCTGGGCCACATAATGTTTTTAAATGGTGAATTAAAAGTTTCTAAAGAACAACAAAACTTACAAAAACTATTATCTATTTATCATCCTGGTTTAAATAAAAAATATTATGAGTTTAATCCTATTGCTATTGCAACAGATGAACTTGATGATATTGAACTAGAAATAGATGCTTTAGTAGCTGCAAGAGAAATGGATATAGATCAAATGGAAGCTATACTTAGAGTTGAAGTAGGTTCAGAGGTTTCTAAAATGAAAAGTAAAGAAATAAAAAGAGATCTTATGTTTTTTGCAAAACAAAATCCAAGTTTATTTTTAGATTTAGCTAATGATGAAAACGTAATGCTAAGAAACTTTGCTATTCAAGCTACTGAATCTGGAGTAATTAAATTATTAGACGATCAAAGAACTTTTGTTTGGGCTTCAAATAATAAAAAATTCATGACAGTTCCTTTTGATGAGCATCCATATTCAGCTATGGCATCTTTCTTTAAGACTGACGAAGGTTTGGAAATATACAAATCAATAGAGAAAAAATTCTCATAACATGTAATACTATATAGTAGATAGGTCACTCATAGAGAGTGGCCTAACTATTATTCAAAAATAAAATACAATGGCGGTAAATATAAACACAGTATATACTACAGTATTATTCATACTGAATAAAGAGCAGAGGGGTTATATTCCTCCAGCTGAATTCAATAGTCTTGCTGTTCAGGTTCAAAATGATATATTTGAATCGTATTTCCCTGATGGTAATCAAGTTAACCGCTTTAATCAAAGTAATCGTCAAAACGATACTGAGTTCTTTGACATGTTCAAAGACATTTCCTATAAACTTTTTCCTTTTACAAAAGAGGTATCATTCACTTCAAATGGCGCTATTAGCCCAAGATGGACACCTTCAGTTTCAACAGTATATAAATTAGGTGTTGTAACTGCTAATTATCTTAATACAGGAGCCAATGATTCTTCAATGGTTAATATGTTAGATTATAAAGAATATCAAGAAGTTAATAAGTCTAAGTTAACTAAACCAACAAAAAAATATCCAGCGGCGTTTACAGAAAATGCTATTGTAGCAACTAAATCAGTATTAGCTTTATCTATTTCTCCAATACCAAACTCTGTATCTGTTAATTGTTTATTAAACCCAACAGCTCCTTCTTGGAGTTTTGCAGTTGGTACATTAGGACAATATATTTATAATTCTACAACATCTGTAGATTTTGAATTAGATATATCAGAGCAAAACACATTGATTATCAACATATTAAAATATGCAGGTATAATAATTAAAGATCCTCAAATAGTACAAGTAGCAGCGCAGGAAGCGCAGGCGGAAGAAACAAATTTAAAAAGTTAATAAATGGCACTAACAACAGAAAACAATGCGCAATATTATGCTGGATCTCAAGATTTTTTAGCAGCTACAGCTCTTGGAGGCCAAGCTTTTACTACCACGTTTGATACTAATTTAATATTTGGAAGCTTTAATCCTTTGGAAACAAATTATGCTTTAAATAATTTTAAATTATATACAGCAGCGCCTGGTGTAGCAACATATACAGAGTATACATTAGCTTATACAGTAGCAAATAATGTTATTACAATAACAGCCACTATAGCATTAAACACTAGTATTGTTGTTCAATTAAAATCTGAGGAAGGCGGTCAATATGGAAATAGAGACGCTTATGGTTCTACTGTTCAAGAAAACTGGGGTTCTTATTCTTATATAACTTTAAATGATATTATAGACAACTTCGTGGTTGGTTACGTTGGTGATGGTAAATTAATAGGCACTGCTAAAAAAAGTGATATACTTTTCTTTGCTAAAAGAGGTTTGCAAGAATTTAGTTATGACACACTTAAAAGTATTAAATCACAAGAACTTACTATTCCAATTAACTTAAGTGTTCCTATACCTCAAGACTACGTTAATTATGTTAATATAAATTGGGTGGATAACGCTGGTATTAAGCATATTATATACCCAACAACTTTAACAAGTAATCCATTTAGAACTCCAATACAAGACGGTGAAGGAATTCCAACTCAAGAT